>PDWI01007248.1_pt1 | contig 13574 bp, 10 predicted proteins | sample 1430891 | NCBI WGS metagenome assembly PDWI01 (sample SAMN01162508, study PRJNA174530) | Oral metagenome, whole genome shotgun sequencing project. | biome: Marine environment; feature: Marine mammal; material: Swab sample of the gingival sulcus; isolation source: swab sample of gingival sulcus...
GAGGAGCGAAGCGACGTAGGAATCTAGCGCATGAATATAATGGACTTAATCCTTATTCATATACATAAAATATAAGTCATCCCAATTAGGATTTTTTCTGGGGGTAAACAATTGTTTGTACTTATTTCTTTACAGCGTTGAATAATCTGTTTATTGTCACAAAAGCCTGCTCTTTAGTGTATGGTCCCTTAGGGTTAAAGGTGTTGTTTCCGACGCCATTCATAATACCAAGTTTTGAAACAAATTGTATTGGTTCTTTGGCGTAGTTTGATATGTTGGCATCATCTGAATATGATATATACATCTCGTTTAGGACGATATCTTTGTTTAGATACTTAGCTGTCCTCATAAGGAGAGCTGCAGCTTCTTCTCTTGTGATAGTGTCATAAGGTGCAAACTTGTTATTTCCTTTGCCGTTAATTATGCCAAGTATTTTACAGACGATAATGTTTTCGTCAGATGTATCATCAAATCGGTGTTCTTCAACAAGTTCATACATGAATTTGCCCTTTTCATATGAGATGGAATACCAAATATATTTTTGTGTTATTTCAGCCAAGCAGTTTGCTATTAGTTTTGAAAAATCTGCTCTTGTAATATTTTGATTGTAGTTGTTTAAGAGTTCTTTTGGTATTAAATAATTATCCTTTGCTTCCTTTATTGGTTTTACTGCCCAGGAACTCATCTTGCTATTAGCGATAAATTTCTTATCTGTGACGACAAAAGCTGGGTCACCACCAATAGCTAGCGCTCTTCCATCTTTGAATGGTGTTAGTTCTTGGTAAACTTTCTCTGCTAGGGTGTTTCCTTTTTTATCGATGATGTAGTAGGTTGGCGTAGGGTCGTATTTAGCAACAACACATAGTCCATCTGAAAAGTCTGTACTACTTAATTTCTCGTATTTGCTTTTAATAGTGAACAGCGTGTTAAAGGACTTATCAAAGTATGTTAGTTTGCTATTAGTATCTACGCCTTCTTTTACCCATGAAATCCCATCAGAGAAATTCCCAATTTCATTGTATTTACCAAACTTGACTACTCTTCCTGTTTTGTCGATAAAACCAGCATAGTCTGATTGTTCGTACTCTGAACTGTTGTCCTTATAGATGACGACAAAGGAAGCTAATCCCTCTGAAAAGTCGTGTAAATCATAGTATGTGATAGTTGCACCCTGCATTTTGCTTTGAATTTGCTGTTCTATGTTTTCTGAACTTATTACTTCTTCTCCATTGTGATTAATATAGATGGGTACATCTTTGTGTACAGGTTTATTATTGTGTATTTCTCCTGTTTCGACAAATTTGCTAGCTCTTGCCAGACCATCACTAAAACTAGATGCTAATATTACGTTTTTTATCAGTATATCCTCATTAATATTGACGTAGTCGTAGTAATCTGCTTTGGCATCAGCATATCCAAATTCATCATGGATTTGAATTGGCTTTGACTGACCATTTATGACAGGAGCTATTCCTTCAGAAAAGCCCATAGCTGATGAAAACTTAAAGTCTGTGAATTCATTTCCCTTATGGTCTATAAAGCCGTATTTTTCTTTGCCATTTACCATTTTTGAGACTGCTGCGAATCCTTCAGAAAAGTTTTCTGCATCAGTATAAACAGCATCAATGACAAGTTTTCCTTCTGTGTCAACAAATCCCCATTTTTCATCTATTCTCACCTTGGCTAGACCTTCTGAAAATTCACTTATTCCATCTGGCTTTGGTAAAAATTCTTTTTCTGTAAACCTATTATCATCTGCAAAGGTGCTGATGTTTATGAGGTTTCCAAGTAGCATGAGACAGATTAATAGCTGTGTAATAATTTTTTTCATCTTAACCCTCCTATTTGTTATGGTAATTTAAATTTGAAGTTAAAATATTAATTATATCATTATTTATATGTTATCAGAACGTTCAGTATTTTTCAACTAAAAGAACAGCAATGTATTTATAATAGGGTATTTGTGGAATTTGTTTTTGTCATTTTTTGAAATATTCTTGAAATATTCTTGTAATTCATAATCTTACATGTTATTACGTAGGTATAGCAAATAGGCTATTGTTATATTTAATTATTAGGAGGTTTATGATGAAACGTTCTTTTATAATGACAAGTATTCTTGTCGTAGTTATTTTGATTAGTTCTTTTATTTTTGCATCTGAAGACAATTCCTTAAAACTCATTATTAAGGGTTCTGCAAGGGAGTTTGAACCTGCTCCAATGATAGTCCATGATAGAACGATGATACCTATCCGATTTGTTTCTGAAAGTTTGGGCTTTGATGTGGGGTGGAATGGTATTACAAGAGAGGTGACTTTGACAAAGGACGACAAAACGATTGTATTGACGATTGATAGTGATAAGGCTAGAGTTGGCGGATTAGAAGAAACTATTACACTGGATTCTCCACCTTTTATTAAAGAAAACAGAACTTTTGTTCCACTTCGATTTGTTTCAGAGACTATTGGTGAAGTTGTGAAGTGGGATGGTGCTAACAAAACGGTTATCATTGGTGATTATTGTGAGAAAGTTGATGACAATAAAAAGCTGATATTATATATATCAGAGAAGTTTGGCTTTAGTCTTGCTATACCTGAAGAAGTCTATAATAACCTTGCCATCATAGAAAAAGAAAAGGCAGTGTACTTCTATGTGAAGTCTATTTATGATAAGTCAAATAATGGCGTAGATGGATTTACAGGGAGGCTCTTCTCTATAGGTCAGTATGATAATCCTATAAACCTCTATCATGGTGGAGCTGCTATTAATTTACTTTATAATGATACTTACTACAATGCGTTATTTGCCTCTGATGTAAATTTTCCCACAAGTGCTCAAGAGGAATACAATGAAATGTGGAGAAACTCTATGGCATTTTTACATACTTTTAGACTGTTAGACAAGGAGTCATCAACTAATAAAGCTACTATGATTGAAGGCAAAGTAGCCATGCTGACAGAAGATGATGTTTTAATAAATCCCTATATGATTACAGTAGATGTAGCAGGAAAAGTAGTTAGGAAAAATATAATTAATGAAATAGGATATGTGATTGAAAAAAATGATATGGTAATTGTCATAGAAGAGGGGGAGGAAACTTGTAGAGTTGTTCAGGCTTTTGGCGATATTCCACGTCTAAGAGGAACTGTGAAAAAGGCTAATCTCACTTATGACAGAGCTAGTTTTATAAATACTTCAAATCAAATAGTACTTAACAATGCAATGGGGTATGATGGCGTAAATGGCAATGAAAAGGGATTACAAAATGCTGTAGCAACTGTAGTAGAGCGTCGTGGCGATTGGCTTAGGATGGCTATGCCAGCAGGAGCTTCTGATTTATGGTTTAAGGCAGAGAGTTTATCCTATGATTTTGCCAAGATAGTATTTGACTTGAAAGAATAGTAATAAGATTGTATTTAAATGGGCTGTTTATATAAAGATTCTTGTCATTCAGAGTGTCGCTAATAAATATATTTTCTGAAAACCACGCTGCTCTTTCCTACGTGCTAGTTACCTAAACTTGTAAACCTCTAGCGCTAAAGCGTTGCTTTGAACTTTTAGCTGAGAGTTTTATCTACGTCTAGGCAACGGATCACTCCGTCATCGCTGTCGCTAAGACGGTTTCAGAAAATAATTTATTATCTTTTGAATATTGAAGTAATTCTTTCGGAGCATTTTGTATAGTGTTTCAAGGTGTGGAATCTTAAGAATCTTTATATAGACAGCCTTCATTATTATCCTCTTTTTTCAAGTTTTTTGCTTCTATGCTATTATTGGTGTATAATAAATTGTATTGACTAGGTGTTATGAGTTGTATAGGGGGGGCTTATGGAGAATAAAAATATAGATAGGTCATTTGCTGAAGAACTACTTCTTAAATACGTTAAGACAGAGCATATTATACCTCATTCTTATGCTGTTGAAGCAGTTATGAGAAAACTTGCTGAGAGGCTTGCGCCAGATAGAGTGGATGAGTGGGGTGTTGCTGGACTTCTTCATGACCTAGATGAAGATTTAGTGCCTTGGAGAGAGGATATGTCGACTCACGGACCTAAGACAGTGGAGATGTTGAGAGAACAAAACTTTGGTACTGAAGATATGTACAGCGCAATACTTGCTCACAATCCTAAAGCTGTAGGCTCAAAGAGAACTTGTGACTTTGACTGGGCACTATATGCTGCAGACCCAATCACAGGTTTTATTCGTGCCATAGCTATGGTCTATCCTGATAAGAAGATTAAGAGTGTAAAGGTGAAATCCATTACTAAGAGAATGAAAGAGACTAGGTTTGCTGCTGGAGCTTCTAGGGAAGCGATGTATGCCATAGAAAATGTTGGAATAGATTTTCCAGATTTTGCCAAACTAGCTCTTGAAGCCATGCAGGAGATTGATGATGTGCTTGGCTTGTAATATAAATAAAGAAGCTGTTGCCTTAGATAATAACACATCTAAGGCAACAGCCTTTTTCTTGCTTAATTATGTATATTTATCATCTGAAAATACCAGTATTTTTCTTCGTTAAGTTGATTTTCGCTAGATAAATTGTTGAAGAATTTGCTTTTTAAGATTGTATCATTAAAAGCTCGTTCTCGCCATAAAGTTATACCTAAATCTGTAAAATCAAATTCAGTTCCAAATTCAAAATCATCTGTATCACATGTATAGGTAGACTTTTTTTCTAAGTTATAAATGATGTCTGAAAATTTTTCTTTAAACATATTTGTATTATCTAAAACTACGTCATAAAATTCAGAAATATTTTCATCGATACATATTTCAAAAGAACTACCACTGACATATGAAATAATAAACAGTAAAGTTGAATCACTGTAATATTTCGCTGTTTTTATGTTGTTACATATTTTTTCTTCTTTACTATTTATGTTTAAAATATGATTTGAGTATAAGGTTGACTCAATGGTATTTACAGACATATTAAGTTCTATATTACCAACAGATTTATTAGGAATTATTATTAGTTTCGGCTTCATATTTAATATTGGTATCAGCTATTTATCTTACATTTTTTCTACTAGTTCTTCTAGGTTATTGACATGTATTTTCCCGTCTATATCTAGAAATGGAAGACCGACTTTGTGATTTTCTCGAACAGCTTCAAAGTCTTCGTGTGTATCTCTAATCTTTAACCACTTCTTTAGATAGGTGATATTGTCACTTATGTCGAAATACGTAAATTCTAATCCTTTGTTTGAAAGAGCCTCTTTCAGTGGAGCACAGGCACTTCAAAGGTGTGAACCATAAACTTTAATCATTGTAAACCTCCTATTTAATTGAATAATACTATCTCCAGCTTTTATTATAAACTAAAAGTGAAGAAAAATAAATGCAAGATTGGTCAAGATAAATAATAATGAAAATTAGAAGTACCACTATTAGTTGGCTTTGGTGTGGTCAGTTTTTCTTTTTTATATTCTTCACAATTTATTGACCGATATGGTCAGTTCGTATATAATATACTTATGAAAGATGATAAATTTACTAGGATAATTAAAAGCTCCTTGAAGGAGTTTTCAAAGCATGGATACAACAAGACAAGTATCAATGCTATATGTAATGATGCCAAAGTATCAAAGGGATTAATCTTTTATCATTTTGGTAGCAAAAAAGAGCTCTATATATACTTAGTGAAGTATGTTGCGGATTTGTATACAAGGGCAGTGCAAGATAACTTTGATATGAATAATACGGACTTTATGGCGATGATAAAAAAGTCTACTCGTGTCAAGATTGATATTATGATGGAATATCCTTATTCTTATGATTTTTTTATGACAGTGTTAAAAGAAGAGCATCAGTTTAAAGAGGTCATCGACTTTCTTGAGGAAGCTCAAAAGGTAAGTAGTTATGAACTTTACACACATATCGTAAACAAAATTGATATCAGTGTATTTAAAGACGGTATTGATGTCGAAACAGCGCTTAAAGTATCGACATGGATTTCTGAAGGATTTTTAAAGGAAGGTAAATTTGATACTGTGGAACACATTGTTGAAAATATTGGTGAACTTGAAAATTTATTAAAGTTATTACTGTATAAAGAATAATATAGTAGAAAGGTGGTCTATATGAAGATTTTAGAGATTGAGAATCTGAAAAAATACTATGGTAAAGCCATGGGAGTTGAAGACGTGAGTTTTTCCATTGATAAGGGTGAAGTGTTTGGTTTTATTGGTCCAAATGGCAGTGGTAAGAGTACGACCATTCGCTCTGCTCTATCTCTTATCTTTCCAACATCTGGAAGTATTAAAATATTTGGGCTTGATGCAATAAAAGACAGGGCAGAGATTGCCAAAAAAGTCGGCTACCTCCCATCAGAAGTATTTTACTATGACAATATGAAGGTCAAAGACCTCTTAGAATATTCTGCTTCTTTTTATGATGTAGATACAGTAAAGAAAAGAGAGGAGCTCTGCTCTGTGCTGAATCTAGATGTCAACAAGAAAATAGACGATTTATCGCTTGGAAACAAGAAAAAGGTTGGTATTGTTCAGGGGCTTCAACATTCTCCAGAACTCATTATACTGGATGAACCAACTAGCGGCTTAGACCCACTGATGCAGCAGGCTTTCTTTGAGATAATTGAAGCGGAAAATGAGCGTGGTGCTTCTGTCCTGTTTTCATCACACATACTCACAGAGGTCAAGAGGTTGAGTGATAGGATAGGCATTATCAAAGATGGTAGAATGGTTGATATAGGGACTTTAGATGAATTAAAACTGAATGCATATAAAGAAGTGACAGTAAGTTCATCACCAATGAATCTTGATATCATTGCTGGGCTTGACTTTATTGATGAAATTCATAGGAGAGAAAAATCTGCTAAATTTGTCTATAAGGGAGATATCAATTCGCTTATAGCAAAGCTATCTGAACTTAGCCTTGAGGATATTACTATTGCTCAGCCTTCCATAGAAGATTTGTTTATGAAGTATTTTGAGAGGTAGTCCTATGAATATTTTAAAAATGGAGATAAAACTCACTTGGAAGGAGTCTCTTGTTTGGACAGTATCAATAGCTATTATTGTAGCCCTCTTATCAGCATTTTTTCCGAGTTTTAGGGATTCGATGGGCTCTATTGAGAAACTTTTTGAAAAGATGCCAAAGATGCTCTTAGACAGTATGGGTTTTGATATATCGAGCTTTGGATCATTTCCTGCTTATCTTAGCTATATCATAAACTATATTCTAATAGGTATGGGAATTTATTCTATGAAGTTAGGACTTATGATAACCAGTAGGGAAAAGACGATAGGAATGAGTGATTTTCTAGTGGTAAAACCTTGCTCAAGACAGGAAATTGTGCTGTATAAATACGTAGCTGGAGCTATTACCATTACAGCGATGGTCGGTATTTTGTTTGCTTTGTCGGCAGTCTTAAATACAGCCTTTGGTGGTGGAAGTATGAAAGTGATTGTATACACTTATATTGCTGTATACTTAATATCGCTGTTCTTTCTCTCTCTTGGTTCTCTTGTTTCTAGTCTACTAAAGCGAAATAAGTCAATCCTTTCTATTGCTATGGCAGTGACATTTGTCTTTTATTTTATACTGATGATTCAGAGAATGTTTAGTGACAATAAGCTGAAATATCTAAGTCCATTTGCACATCTTGATACATCAAAATTGATATTGGTAACTTCATTTGAGGAGAAGTTTTTAATGTTGAATATATCGTTAACTGTCATAATGCTTATCGCTTCTGTATTCTTATACAGTAGAGAGAATTTTAGAAAGTAGGTTGTTATGAATATATACATTAGAGAGCTTAAATTTAAGAAGTGGTCTTTTGTCCTTTGGACGGTGGGTGCTATCCTGCTTATGTACATGAGTTATTCAAAGTTTGCCCTTATGACAGATTCAGATGCTGCTGCTATGAGGACAATGATAGATGCCATGCCAGATGCTATAAAGGCAGTTTATGGAATAGGGGATTTTGATATAAGCACATTACTTGGTTATACTGCAGTCCTGATAAACATGGTTTTAATCATGTTCGGACTTCATGGTCTATTTTTGGGAATGAGTCATAAGAGGCTAGAGGACAAGAATAAGACACTTGATTTTTTATATACCAAGCCAATTGCTAAGGGGAATATACTCAGGTATAAAGTTTTTGCAGGGATTACGATTCTAGTGCTATTTAATTTAATTATTTCTACTATTACAGTGGCAATTGTCAGTAACTACGGCAATTTGGAACTGGGATTTTACGTGGGAATGGCTATTAGCTTTGTCTTGACTGACTTTGTATTTTATGCAGTGGGTGTTTTGATATCTGTTACATCAAAAAAGAAAAAGTATGCTGGAAGAGGAGCGTTGATTTTCTTTGTTTTTTATATCATTTCAGTATTGTCTAGCTTTAGTGAGAGTGTACGTGTGCTAAAGTACTTTACGCCACTGGGGATACTGTCAGGTGAAAGCGTAGCAAATGGCATGAATATAATTCCTGTTATTTTGCTTTTTGCTCTATCCTTAGGCATGATAGTGTATTCGCTGAAAGCAGTGAGTAAAAGAGAAGTATTATAAGTCGTATTAGTATAAATCTTATATCCATATTTGTTTGCATGATGGACAAGTGTGGGTATAAGATTTTTGATTTTATGATTTTGTTGGTAGTATATAGTCTTAAAAGTCAAAAATACTAGATTCCTACGTCGCTATGCTCCTCTGAATGACATTGGGGTTGGCTTTGTGAGGAGTCGTATTTTTGACTTATATAGAGTATTAATGCGTGGAATGATAAAATATAAGTTATAAAAATTAATGAGTTTAAAATATTTCTATTATTAAAGAAAGGAGATACTATGTTAGGTGGTGCTGATGTAGGTTATTATGTAGCTTTTATAACTGGTGTGATGACTTTTATATCACCTTGTATACTTCCTATGATACCGATTTACATTATGTATCTTACAGGTTCTATGACTAGTGAAGAGATAACTTCTAAGCGATTTGCGACATTTATGCGCTCTCTTGGTTTTGTCATAGGTTTTATGATAGTCTTTATGGCTATGGGCTTATCTGCTAGTGCGTTGGGCAAGGTCTTTGCAAGGCATAGATTGTTTATGTTGAGACTTAGTGGCGTTGTCATGGTGGTATTTGGTCTTAATATGATGGGTGTGTTTAAGTTTAAGAGTTCGTATATTCCAAAGCTCAAAGCACCTAAGAAGATTGGTGGTTTCTTTAGCTCCATGCTCATGGGACTTGCTTTTGGAGCAGGATGGACACCTTGTTTTGGTCCAATACTCGCCTCTATTGTCATGCTTGCTTCTACTGCTGAAACAGCATTTAAGGGGACGATGCTTCTCTTTGTCTATTCTCTAGGTATTGCAGTTCCATTTCTACTTACAGGACTGTTTATCGGTTTCTTTGAGAAGCTGCTTTCCAAAGTGCAGAAGTACATGAAGTATGTGCCTATAGTTAGTGGACTGATACTCGTAGTCTTTGGTATGTTAATACTGACAGGAAAACTGAGTTCGCTGATATAAAATCTTAGTATATTTAAGATATTTGTGTTATAATGTTTTTCATGTCTTAGATAAATGAAAAGAATAAAGGAATGGTAATGAGTAAAAAAATAATTAATATAGCTATTATAGCGCACGTAGATGCTGGAAAGTCAACTCTAGTAGATGCCTTCTTTACACAGACAGGTGTTTTTAGGGATAACGAAGAGCGTGTTGATCAGGTCATGGATAGTGATGATATAGAGAGGGAAAGAGGGATAACCATCTACTCAAAAAACTGCTCTGTAGATTATAAAGATTATAAGATAAACATTGTTGATACACCTGGTCATGCTGATTTTTCTGGTGAAGTCGAGAGGATAATGAAGACCGTTGATACAGTCATCCTACTTGTTGACAGTTCAGAAGGACCAATGCCACAGACAAAGTTTGTTTTAAAGAAATCGTTGGAGATGAACTTAAATCCAATACTATTTATCAATAAAATAGATAAGAAAGACCAAAGAGCAGAAGAGGTCGTGGACATGGTATTTGACCTCTTTGGTGAACTTGATGCTACAGAAGAACAGCTTAATTTCCCTGTCTTATACGGGGCTGCAAAAGATGGCTATGCAGTCCTAGATATGGCAGATGAGAAGAAGAATTTAGATCCACTACTTGAAACAATAGTTCAGCATACTACGCCTTACCCAGACTTATCGGATGAACCACTTCAACTCCAGATAAGTGCACTTAGTTATGATGAGTATGTGGGAAGACTTGGTATTGGAAGAATTACTAGGGGTTCTATTAGTGTTGGTCAGCCTGTAGCCATATCAAAGAGAGATGGTAGTGTAGCCACAGGCAAGATTGGTAAACTCCAGTGTTATAAGGGGCTTAAGAAAATAGAGGTCAATGAACTCACTAGTGGTGATATTGCGATAATCAGTGGTATCCCTGATATTTCAATTGGTGAAACAATATGTGACCTTTACAATATTGAACCATTAGAGATGATACAGATAGAAGAGCCAACTCTTTCAATGAACTTTTTAGTTAACTCATCACCATTTGCAGGTAGGGTTGGAAAGTTTGTAACAACTAGGCACATAAGAGATAGACTTATTAAGGAGCTAGAAGTCAATGTAGCGCTAAAGGTGGAAGAACTTGGTGGAACAGATGGATTTAAGGTTTCAGGTAGGGGAGAACTTCACTTATCTATTTTGATTGAGAATATGCGTAGAGAGGGTTATGAGCTAAATGTATCTAAACCAGAGGTTATCCTCCACAAAGAAGGCTTAAAGTACTATGAGCCTGTGGAAGAACTCATTGTATCGCTACCAGATGATTATGTGGGTGTTGCTATTTCATCGTTAAATGATAGAAAGGGTGAAATGCTCAACATGGAATCAGAGCACGCTATTACTAAGCTCACTTACAAAGTTCCTACAAGGGGATTACTTGGATTTAGAAGTTATATGATGACAAAGACAAGAGGTGAGGCAATCATAAGCAGGTCACTGATTGGCTTTGAAGAGTTTAAAGGCAAAATGGCTGGCAGAAACAATGGCGTTCTCATCAGTGGAGAAACTGGAGTTTCAACACCTTATGCACTAAATAGTCTTGCTGATAGGGGTACCATGATTATTCATCCAAATACTGAGCTTTATGAGGGGATGATTATTGGTATTAACAACAGAGTGGAAGATATTACAGTAAATCCTACTAAGACGAAAAAACTCACAAATACAAGGGCAGCTGGAAGTGATGATGCGGTAAAACTGGAGCCACCAAAGATTATGAATCTCGAAGAGGCGATGGAGTTTATAGCAGATGATGAGTATATTGAAGTTACGCCAGACAGCATAAGGCTTAGAAAAAAAATTCTCAATGAAGGAGAGAGGTTTAGACAGGGTAGAAAGTCTAAGTATAAGTAGTATAATAAGTTATTTGATTTACATTATTTTATTAAATATATTCAATAAAATATTAAAAATATTACAAATATAATAAAAAATTTGTTGTGTTTTATAAAAAATATGGTATAATAAGTAGTAATAATTGACTATGTTTTTAATGAAATTATTAATCTTTCATTTTTAAAGTTAAGAGTGGTTAGTGTTTTTTTGTTTTCATAGTGAGTGTGGTGTTGTTTGGTTGTTTGGTGGTTAGGTTGTTAAGGAGGTTGACTATGAATAATAGTTATAAAAAATTGATGTTGTTGTCAATTCAGGTTTTAGTGCTTTCATTGGTACTTGTATTTCCAAGTTTTGCAGATATGAATCCAAATCTAACAAGTTTTGATGGTTTTGATGTTGCAGTGGATGGAAATACTATTACAGCAAGTTATGATAAAGAGGCAAATGTATTGACTATAAAAGGTAGTGGTACATTAGATGCTAATAAATGGGTAGAGCTTGCTAAAAAGATTCATCCAGAAAACTATACTTTTGGTTCAGATCATGGATGGAGTAATAATTCAAATATAACAATGGAATTTGTAGCAGATGAAGGAAAGATGATTCACCTTTCTAACCCATATTATTATGATTTTTATTATCATAATGATGAACAGTTTGAAGGAGTGAATGGGTTATTCCAAAACTACAGGGGAGAGATACACTTTAATGACTGTGTTGATATTGAAGGTGTTATTGACATGCAAAATATGTTCACAGGTGCCATTAATTTCCATGAAGATATATCAAAATGGGATACTTCAAACGTAGAAAATATGATTAACTTGTTTTCTGGTACTACGTTTAATGGGGATATATCAAATTGGGATGTATCTAATGTAAAATATATTATGAATGCATTTGGTGGAAATTCTGAATTTAGTGGAGATTTATCTAAGTGGAACACAAAAAATGTGATAAATATGAGAACTATGTTTGCTGGTGCTAAAAGTTTTAATGCTGATATATCAAAGTGGGATGTTTCAAAAGTGAAGTATTTTTATAGTATGTTCTATCAAGCAACTTCATTTACTGGTGATTTGTCAGATTGGGATATGTCTAGTACAGTTAATGCTGGTTCAATGTTTTACAATGTTCCAAATGTGAGCTTTGATGTGTCTAAGTGGAGAATGCCAAATTTGGAGTACATGGGAGCAATTTTTACAGGGACTAAATTTAAAAATATGAACTTTTTGAACTTAGGAAATTTGGCAGAAATGAAATATGATACTTGTTTCTTCCATAATACTAATCCTGACTTTGTTGGCTTTGAAAATTATAGTCAGTTTACATGGGAAAATATTCCATCAGATTACTGGGTAAGTGAAGATGGAAAACCATTTGTAAAAGAAAGTCTTGCAGGCAAAGACAAAGTCTTTAAAAAAGGTCTAAAGTACATTCTTGAAAAGAAGATTATGCCACATATTAGTGTTGATAAAAATGTAGGTACTTATTCAGAAAATGCAGACCCTATAACAATAGACGATTTTAAAGGTCTTACTAGTAAAGATATTTTAGGAAATGACATTGAAGGTACTTGGTCACTAGATCTTAAAGGTTACAATGGAACAGATGTTGGAGACCATGTAATTAGCCTAACCTTTACACCAAGTGATACTGATAAATATCAAACAGTAAGTCAAGATATTGAGATAACTATGGCTAAGGCAAAACCAGATGTTGATGCGCCAACAGGATTAAAGGTAAGAAAAGGACAAAGACTAAAAGAGATTGCGCTTCCAAAAGTAGAGGGTGGTGTATGGCAGTTTAAAGACCCTGAAGCAGTTGTTGGTGGTCAAGTAGGAGAACAAGAGTTTGAAATTATCTTTATACCAACATCTCCAAATTATGGTGTATTAGAGACTACTGTTAAGGTTGAAGTGAAAGCTAAGAGTAGTGGAAGTGGAAGTGGAAATACAGGAAGTACTGGTAGTTCAGGTGGATCAGGTGGCTCTGGAAATAATGGTTCTGGAGAAGTAATTGATGATGAAGTTACACCAGAAGCTAGTGGAGAGATTCCATTTGATGATGTAAATGAAAATGACTGGTACTATGACAGTGTTAAGTCAAACTTTTTAGATGGTACATTAATGGGAACAAGTGATACAACATTTGAACCTAAGTTAAATGTTACAAGAGGAATGATGAT
>PDWI01008484.1_pt1 | contig 13573 bp, 11 predicted proteins | sample 1430891 | NCBI WGS metagenome assembly PDWI01 (sample SAMN01162508, study PRJNA174530) | Oral metagenome, whole genome shotgun sequencing project. | biome: Marine environment; feature: Marine mammal; material: Swab sample of the gingival sulcus; isolation source: swab sample of gingival sulcus...
TGTTATGGCTGCAGTCAACGTTGTCTTGCCATGATCGATATGACCAATTGTTCCTACATTGACATGCGGTTTAGTCCTTTCAAATTTTTCCTTTGACATCGTCGTTCCTCGTATAATTTGAAATCAAATTCCTCGAATTTTCTTCACTATTAATTCTGCCTTATCCGTAGGTACAGCTTCATATTCGAGAAACTGCATTGTAAAATTCGCCCTACCCTGCGTTACTGATCTTAACGATGTTGAGTAACCAAAGGTTTCAGCAAGTGGCACATGGGCACTTACTGTCTGTAACGCGTTTAACGCTTCTACTCCAACAATCCTGGCTCTCTTGCCGTTAAGATCGTTAATAACATCACCCAAGTATTCCTCGGGCGACAGCACCTCAAGTTTCATCAGCGGTTCCAGCAAAACAGGCTTCGCGTCAGCAGCTGCCCGGCGTATTGCCATGGCGGCAGAGACCCCAAAAGCCATCTCTGTGGATTCCTCTTCATGATACGACCCCCCAACGAGGCTTACCTTGATATCAGTCAGGGGATAGCCTATCAGTGGCCCGGCATCCAGGCTGTCCCGAACACCCTTTTCAACAGCACTTAAAAATTCCCCAGGTATTATTTTCTCATCAACCTTACTTTCAAAAACAATCCCTGTACCACGGGGAAGCGGAGCCACCTCAAGTTCTACATGACCATACTGCCCCTTGGCCCCTGCCTCCTGATCAAACCTGCCTTCAGCAGAGGACGTACTGCTTATTGATTCCTTGTACGACACCTGCGGCTTACCGACATTTGCCAAAACCTTAAAATCCTGCAGGAGCCTGTCAACAATTATTTCAAGATGAAGCTCTCCCATCCCTGAAATAATCATCTGTCCGGTATCCTCGTCAACCTTCACAGTAAACGAAGGATCCTCAAGTGCTATTTTTGCGAGCGACTCATTCAGTTTTTTCTCATCTGCCGCTGATTTTGGTTCGATGGCAATCCCGATAACCGGTTCGGGAAAATCCATACTTTCCAGCAGAATGTAGTCTCCGCTCTTACATAACGTATCACCGGTCGTGGTGAACTTAAGGCCAACAATTGCACCTATATCACCTGCACCGATCGAAGAAACCTCCTCACGCTTATTAGCATGCAACTTGAGAAGCTTTCCGATTTTTTCTTTTTTCTGCCGGCCGGAGTTAAAGACCTTGTCACCCACACTGAGCGTACCTGAATAAACTCGTATGAAGGCAAGATTTTCAACATAGGAATCGCTCATAATCTTGAAAACAAGACCACAGAATGATTCACCCTCACTGGCCTTTCTGGCAATTGTTTCGCCTTTCTTATCCTCTCCCTCCACATCCGGTACATCAAGAGGCGAAGGGAGATAGGCCAATACTGCGTCGAGCAACGGCTGGATACCTTTGTTTTTAAAGGCACTGCCACATAGTACAGGAACCAAATTAAGTTCCAGTGTCGCTCTCCGCAAAGAGCCGTATATCTCGGTCGCAGATACTGCTGTATCTTCCAGATATTTTTCCATGATCTCCTCATCGAAGTCGGCCAACTTCTCGAGGAGTACCATACGTGCGGCCGAGAATTCTTCTCTGTATTCGTCAGGTATGTCCTTAATTCGAGCATTTTCTCTTCGATCAAATCTATAACACCTGTAAACTCAGATTCCTTACCTATAGGTATTTGAATCGCCACTGGATTCGCGCCAAGTTTTTCCTCCATCATGTCAAGACATCGTGTAAAATCTGCCCCGACGCGATCCATCTTGTTTACAAATGCAATACGAGGAATCTGATACCTATCAGCCTGTCGCCAGACTGTTTCAGACTGCGGTTCAACCCCGCCTACAGCACAAAATACCGCTATAGCCCCATCCAACACTCTCAGACATCGCTCCACCTCTACTGTGAAATCGACATGACCGGGAGTATCGATTATGTTTATCTTGTTATTCTTCCAGAAGCAGGTTGTGGCAGCAGATGTTATTGTTATACCCCGCTGCTGCTCCTGCTCCATCCAGTCCATGACAGCGTTGCCGTCATGCACCTCACCAATCTTGTACGAACGCCCCGTATAATAGAGAATACGTTCTGTTGTCGTTGTTTTTCCTGCGTCAATATGGGCCATAATCCCTATATTACGCACAACAGACAAATTATCCTGAGCAGCCATCAATCATCCTCTACATGCTATCTTCTGATGCCTGCCCAAAACAGGTTACACCTGCATCAAACTACCAGCGATAATGAGCAAACGCCTTATTGGCTTCTGCCATCTTATGCGTATCGTCACGCTTTTTAACAGAGGCACCCCTGTTGTTATACGCATCAAGCAATTCCCCTGCCAGCTTCTCAGACATGGATCTACCTGAGCGAGACTTGGCAAATCCTATGATCCAGCGAATGGCCAGAGCATTCCTTCTTGCCTGCCGAACCTCCATAGGCACCTGATATGTGGCACCACCCACACGCCTTGACTTCACCTCAACCTTGGGGCGAACCTTTTCCATGGCATCTTCAAATACGGTGAGCACATCCTCATCCGGCAATTTTGAACTGACAATGTCCATAGCATCATAAAAAATACGCTGCGCCACGCTTTTCTTGCCACGCTCCATCAATCCATTGGTAAACTTTGTCACCAGCACGGAATTAAATCGCGGATCGGGATCGACAGGTCTCTTTTCAATAAGTCTTCTACGCGCCATTTTTATCCTCTTTCAACTATGTCCCGCCTTAGGACGGACGTTTTGCACCATACTTAGACCGACCCTGTCGCCTGTCAGAAACACCAAGCGTATCAAGCGTACCACGAACAATATGATACCTGACACCCGGGAGATCCTTTACCCTGCCGCCACGAATCAGCACAACTGAGTGTTCCTGGAGATTATGCCCGATTCCCGGAATATATGAGGTAACTTCAATTCCATTTGTAAGTCTTACCCTTGCCACCTTACGCAAAGCAGAGTTCGGCTTTTTAGGAGTTGTTGTATACACACGAACACATACACCACGTTTCTGCGGAGATCCTTTTAGCGCAGGTGTATTGGTTTTCTTAATATGTTTCTTTCTTCCCTGTCTGACGAGCTGGTTTATAGTTGGCATCGCTCTTACTGCTCCTGTTCTATTAACCTTGAATAGAGTTACTGTTACTTAAAGCGTGCATTCAGCAACGCAAAAAAGAGATTTTTACATCAATTAAACAACTCTGTCAATAACAAAATTTGAGAGATTGAAAAAAGGTTTTACAGCAATTAATGATTCAGCTTGAATAAAATTTGTTTTATTTTCGACGTGATCATCTATCATCCAGCCAGAAAAAGTTCCTGGTTCTTGGGTATAGTTTTCCGCTCCAACCTTGTCAGTTCAGGCAATGTCAAATATTGAATGTATTAAAAAATCTACCAGTTAATCATTTTCTGTTAATTCTCGAATTTTCTATTTCAAGAAAAGTACCCCATTAAAACCATGGTTCACGGTTCAGGTTAAAATAACGGTTAATTTCACATTGTTATTTCAAAGTAAGCAGTGTAAGCTGAACAGCGTCTCTGAAAACGCTTTAAAATACCTACTTCACACAGACTTCATACAACATGCAAGTCATAAGCAACCAACTCCGGGAGATTTGTTGTGAAAAATCAGATCATAATATCACTGAGCATTCTTTTTATAACCTTTATATCATCTTTTGCATCTGCAAAAATAGAGGGTAAAGTCGTCGACCAATTTGGCCGAGGATTAGGCAATGTGCATGTCCAGATAGTCAACACTGGATTTGAAGCAAAGACTGACGATACTGGTAATTATTTGCTTGATTATGTGCCAGGAACATTAAAAATAAAATTTTCCAAACCAAAATACACAACAGAATATTTGGAATTAGATATTTATACCAAAGATAAATTTCCCGCAGCAAAGGTGGAAATGTGGAAAATTCCTGCAAAGGGACTCTTTTTAGTCGATACATCACGCAAACAATATATACAAATCCAACAGAGTTTCCCTATCAAAAGTATAAAAAGAATGCATAGAGACCCTAATTCGCTCAAGAACCTTGCAAATTTGGGGAATCTGGCTTCGTTAATTTTTTCAGCAGAAAAAATTGGAAATTTTTCTGCAGGTAAGGGGAAAATTCTAATTATTGATAATTATCCAAAACGTATTTCATTGTATAAAAGAGGGAAAGATGGTGTCCTTCTTAGCCTTCAAGAAGGGGCCTATGGTAAGATTGGGGGGCTAATATTCAGCGGAAGAGTAAACGATGAAGAATTAACAGAAATTGGTGAGGAAAAATTACTAATCAGATCTTTTAATGCCGACGATGGCGTATACCTCTATTCAGAAGTGGAAAAAACCAGCGATGGTTTCGGAACAAAATTCACAATTCCTTACGGTCGATATTTTCCTTTTATTATTGGTAACCCTCCTGAAATATCATCAAATAGCCAACCTGAATCAGTAAATGCTTCAGCAAAAGGACACATCGCCTCCCCTGTGAAAAGTAAACCTGAAGCAAACCATTCTCCCTCAGGAAAAAGCCCCTCTTTTTCATCACAGACATTGAGAAAAATGGCCTTGCAACTCGTTGTCGATTCCTTAGAGTCAGGGGAATTGGGTGTACAAAAAACTATCGAAAGCAATGGACAAATAATGATAGGAGTAACTCCTACAAAATCATTTAAATATATGCAATGGCTGTGTAAGGAATTTACTATCGTATCATATGCATCAGGAAAACCTGTAACTATGAAAAATAATGGAACTGCATGCCGAGCTGAAGGAAAATGGTACCCTTATGTGATGTTTACAAATCCCCAAAAACAAGGATTACCATATGATCAATTTGAAGCAGAGCTCATCGGTACCCAATGGTAGTTCAGCTCGCAAATAAAAAAACTGCAACTCCCCCAAGGTTACCATTTTTCAAATGATCACAGCCAACAGAATAGAGTTTTTCTGATTTTATTCTTTTTTTGTCGTAAGAGGGTATTAAGGCTATTACTGGTGCTCTCTTACAGGCTTGTGCCCCAACAAATAAAACGAACAACCCCGCGAAGCTTATTGGGGTTGTTGAGCCATTCCTCTGGCAAAACTTTTAATAAGTTCTCCTTTTTATTATATCGTCCACTCATATGAAATTGCCCAAGAGCCTCTCCGCTCATATAAGTAACGTCAAAGTTGCCCTTGCAAGCCACCCATCATGGTAGAGGTCACCTATAGCACGATTCTGCTGCTGAGCAAATTCGTATCCTGACGGAAATAATCCTCTGTCGTTGCAAGAGTCAGGACTACTAATTTTATTAATAAAAGCCAAGGAATATCGCACTACACTGGCTCAAGAAAAAGAGTGAACCTCCGCGCTCTTCTCAAAAGATCTGTTTCATCATCCTGCCACACACCTGTCAACTCTCCGTTACTGTCCGGGCGCCCACGTAGCCATTCAAGTCCACCGGAATCGACAAGACGCAGCTGGGTCATGGGATTAACCGTCCTTAAATAACTACTCCCCAACTGGATTAAAATAACCCATGGTATACCAATCTCTGTTTTATTGAACAAGGTAACATTAAAATCCGCACCCTTCAGAACGACCTTATCATCAGTGGTTGCCGCAGCCAAAGGCAGTATTTCATTTTTCACTCCATGCCGCTGTAAACGCTCATTCAGCTCCTTATGAATTTTAGTACACATCTTGGCATAATCATGACGAGCCACAGGCGATAAAAGAAGAACCTTCTTTTCTGCTTCAGTCAGTGAGGGACCAGTCGTTACCATCTCCCTTAAACGCTCCTGGGTAATCATTGTATGTTTACCGCTTTCCAGCTGCCTGTCTAACACTGCTGCAAGCAGCTTCGCCAGGTTGTCCTTTTCCATTACTATCACCTCCATTGCCTTACTTCCACTTTCAGTTCAAGGCTTCGGCGTATTTTATCTAAGATAATATCTCTTTTTTTATGTAACTGATCCATAGTAATGTTGTGTTTTATCAGATAATCATCAACTGTTCGATAAACGAGTTTTGATAATCCTAAATGAAAAAACAAATCAATAAGTTGACACTCATCCTCATCGAGCTCTTTAAGACAATAAACCAACTCTTTCATACCAATATCTTCAAAAATCTTTTGAGTTTCCTGGAGAGATAGCTTGTTTTCGGTTGATATAGACCCATCAATAAACTGTATGCAGTCCTTGCTAAAGCGATAGAAATATCCCATAACAGTGTTTGCCCGGCGTGGCAGATTTTTATCGTGACCGTAATTTGACTTCACGTGGTCTGCCAACTCTTCAAAATGATCTTCATGACACCTGTTCATGGTACTTTTATCCTTGTACAATTGCCGGCTAATCCTATCTAATCGTTCCCAGGTTTTCACTTGATTGCTCGAAACACCTAAATCATCAGCCACCAATTGCCTCCGAATCAACTCAAAAAACTGATTGAGTATTTGGGCAAATGCCTGAACAGGTGAAATTTTTTTACCATTTTTTTCCGTTTGGCCGCTCAAAGTTTTCTTATCTTTTTCCAGTTCAAGTTCGAGTATTGAAACATCACTCATGAGCGGAAGACAATTTTCCCACAGCCCAAGCTTATCCTCCATTGTCCGACTGAAAATGTCCTCTCTCACAGCGTCAACGAACTGGCTGAATTCCTCTCGACTATAATGACCAGCTTTTTTCAGAGTAGAAAGAAGCTTTTCGCTGTGTATCAGACATAATTTCACTAATTGGGTACGAAGAATCTTCCAGTCCTCTCCGTACCAATCTCTTGTTGTCGCCATATTCTTTCTTTGGTTGATCATCCTTATGACTTTATAATAGGCACTAGATCAAACGAAGCCTCGGATACATGTTCCTAGTTATCCACTTGGTGGGAAAACGACAGGAACATAAAAATTTTTTCCCATCAGCATCGTTTATCACTAAGACACAACCCCCTGTCTTTTCCCGAAAAATCAATAGTGGCTTTTTACCTAACCGAACCGCCTGAAGTACATCTTACTCCAGGTTACGTAAAGACACAACCTGCTCCTATTTTCAACACGAGCAATCCATAACGTAACAGGCACAATTTGACGTAAAAATATATCCTTGATATACTTTTTAAAAGATACGAGTTGAATACGCATGTACTGACATCAGGTTATCTATGGAAATATCTCTGACCTGGTTAAAACCATTGAATGCTCAGCCTGTTTGTATTGAATGGACTGTTGCAGTTTTCATATTGTCTCGACTATTTGATAATATTATATCTTGCAGTGAAACATAACAGCTCACCTGATGGGATTTTATGAACAAATTCGTTTTTTCTACTGGTAATGAGATCATAACAGGTTCGTTTTTTACTCCGAACAGCCTCTTTTTTCCTTCCCCAAAGCGTTTCCTTTCAACTTTTTTTCATTCTGCTAGAAGTTTAACCTTTTCCCCACCAAGTAGTATTTCAACACCATTGATAACAAAATGATGCTCAAAAAACTGGCACTGTCTTCAAGATCATAAAGGAAAAAATTATGAAAAGAACACTCCTTATATCTCTCATCTTACTTATGGCAAGCATCACGGGTCAGGCTTTAGCCGCGGTTGAAGCCGTCACAACCGGAATTGCTTCTCCACAAAACGAAGAGGAGAAAAACAACATTGAAATTCTCAGGCAAAGAGCCCTTCGCAATGCCATGGATCTTGCCGTCATGCAGGTTACAGGAGCAACGATAAGCGGAGAAAAGGGCAGCTCCTATCGAGCAAAAGAGCATTTTTCTTCGTCTGACAGCCAGGGCAACCAGGAAAGCAGTGATGTACAAAGCCGATATTCCACCGGCACAATCACCAGAACTGAAGGCCATGCCAAGCTTGTAGAAATTATCAAAGAATGGCAGGAATCTGACCAATATTACATACATGCCCGCTTTTCTGTTGAAACAAAAAAGGAGGCTGCAGCAAAACGCAATGCTGGATATTTCTGGAAGAAGGCCGGAAGTCCCCCAATAGGTCTCAGTTTCGCTGAGATACATAATGGTGATCTAACCCGGACTGACGAAAACACAACATTCCGGTACATACGGGACAGTCTGGTTCGCAATGACCTGGCAGTCTCAAACGGAGCGCATCCTGCCTACCTGATCGAAGTCAAACAGGTTTTAGACAGCCGTGAAATGGTGGATCTTGGTACAACAACGATAAATTGCCGTTTATCCTACACAATTATTGACCAGCAAGAAAATACCACACTAAAGGAATTCCGTAAATCCAACGGCCCTCAGGCAGGATTCAACGAGGAAATGGCTGTGGAAAATTGTATTTCAGCCATTGCTCAGGATCTGGCCACGAATCTGGTACGAAGCTTTGCTGAAATCATGAATGACAGGGTTCAAAATGGCATTGAGTACAATCTTATAATTGAAGATGTTCCAGGAGATATGGTCGCTGACATCGCAGAGGTATCCAGGAACTTGTTCCGCGTAACTTCCTTCACATCCCCGCAATATGTGAACTCAAGATACTCAGGCAAAATTCTTTTTAAAGGATCTGGAACTGAACTGGCGCAATCACTGATAGAAACCTTTCGTTATGAAGACTGGCAGGTTACGGTCATCAGTGTCAATAATGGTAATGTACAATTGAAATGGATTGAAAAAAAATAACATACAGTATAAGGAGATTATTATGAAAACACAACTGACAAAGATACTGGTAATTGCCGGAGTTCTGTTTGCATGGCCCCTTCATGCGGAAGACAACCCGGAACAACTGGTCAGGGCACAGGAACAGGCTGTGCAGCAGGAAGTAAAAATCAAAGAAAAGCCTGGAGATCGTTGGAGATCCTTTCTTGAAAAGAGAGGCTGGGATGGTGAAATGGCTGCTGGCGGGGTCATTATTGTTCCAGAAAGAGAGCTGATTATCAGCTCCGCCACGGTATATACCAAGGTGCGTCTAGGTCAACCTGGATGGATAGAATCTCGTGTTGTCGCCTTTGAACAGGCAGAGATGGAGGCAAAGGCCAAAATTATCCGCTACATGTCTGAAACCGCGGAAACTCAACGTACCATGTCAATGTTATCAAACGCCAGCTGGCAGGACGGAGATGTGGACAGGGTACAGGAGCTCAATGATGTATCGGAAACCTTGAAGCGCATCGGCAAAAAAAGCCTTGATCTTGCCGAAGCAGAGCTCAACAACGCGTTACAAAAACTTGATCCTGACTACGATCCCAACAAGTATGCAAACCAGAGCACGAAAGATCTGCAGATGACTGCTGAATCCATGTTCAACAGGCAGGTTAAGGCTGTGGCCATGAAAACCTTAATTGGTGTTACCCCGCTTTATTCAACAGAAGGAAAAGTTGAAGAAAATGAATATGCAGTTCTGGTGGGTGTTATCTGGTCGCCGAAACTTAATCGTTTAGCCATGAGCCTGTTCAATGACGAATACAATATTCCCAAGGTTAAGGCAGGAAAAAAGGTAACGCAGCATGTCCCTGAGGATGAGCTGAAGTTAATCGCAACCTCAGGAACCCGTATCGTTATCGACGAAAACGGCCAATACGCTGTACTCGCTTACGGGCAGGCGCAGCCGCGTCGTACCAACCCTGGCAGAAAACAGGCAGCTCTGCATGACGCTACCCAGATAGCAGCCAACAGGGCCAGAGCACAACTGTTGAATTTCATCCGCGAAGGTATGACCCTGCGTGAGGGTGAGAGAGGCAAGGAACTCTCCAGGGAATTTTCAGATATGGATTTTGCCACAAACATCACCCGTGAATATCGCAAGATCATCAACAGTAAAAAGGTCAAGGTACAGCTCAGAGGACTGCGAACTGTCAAAGAATGGCATTATGAGCACCCTGAAACAGGTCAGATGGTCGCAGGTTCAGTTCTGGCGTGGTCACCAGCTTCCGTTGCTCTCAGTCGTAAAGCGGATCAGATGTTACATGATAGTCAAAAAGAGAAGGAAACAACTCCGCCTGCTGAGAAAAACAGCAAGCAGCGTGACGCCATTGAACTGGAATCTATAGAGGTGGATACCGGCGCATATTAAACAAACAGGCTGTAACAGCCTGGACACAAAGGAGAGAAATACAATGATAAGGATGTTTATCACAGTCCTGCTGGCAGTATCAACAATCGGATGGTCTGCGGCATTCGCCGCAGATGATCTGAATGTTCAGGTGGAAAACATGGTTGAACAACTCACCTCACGGCTCAGCGGTGAGGTGGTGAAAGGAACAGAAACTGAAGCATATATTGCCCTGGGACAGAAGAACGGCATCATGCCGGGAGCGGTATTTGAGGTAATCCGCCGTGGTGCGCCGCTCAAGGTGGGAGAGGAAATAATTGGTTACGAAGAGACACATGTGGGCAAGGTGGAGGTCACCCGGGTGCGCGAAAAGATGTCCATCTGCCGCATTGTGAAATCTCAGGGAATCCCGCAGCCAGGGGACCGGGTATATCAGCAGCGTAAACGAATAAAACGGGTTCTAATCGGGCAGTTTATTTATAACCAGCAGTTCAACGCCCTGACAAAGAGTCTGCAGGAAAAACTGGTTACCGCGTTAACCAACCGCGGGATGCAGGTCGTTGAACGGGATCAGCTTGAACGGGTGCTTAAAGAACAGAAGCTTGGCTATTCCGGGCTGGTAAATTCCACCACAGCCAAAAAGATAGGTGAACTGTTCGGCGCGGAGGGGATGATCCTAGGAGCCGTCAGTGATTTTGGTAACGATATCGTGATGAATAGCCGCCTGGTCGATGTGGAAACCGGAAATGCCATCAGTGCTGCCGAGGTGGAACTGGCAAAAACACCGATGATCACCACCCTGTTAGAAACAACGGTCGAAGAAATAAGCTCTTCGAACAACACAGTCACAACTGATTCAAAAAAACAGAAAAAGACCAAAGAGCAGAAAAAAAACAAAGAGCAGAAAAAAAACAAAAAACAGACTACACAGACCAGGGAAGTGGAAAAGGTTACCATCAACTTGCAACAGTGCAAAAAAGACGGTACTTCTGTAACCTGTGACTTTATTATTACCAACCGCGGGCCGGATAGATGGGTGTACTTTGACATTGATAACTCCAGGATCATTGATAACCATGGCTATAGCTATCATGGAGATAGCGGAACTTTTTCCAATAAAAGTAATATTACTAGTATAGAGCCATTGTTGGTTCAGGATATTCCGGTCAAGGCAACGCTTACCTTTGATGACATTGATGTAACTTCGACCTTTGCCGCCCGTTTTGACACTAAATTTGTTGATTGGATTTCTTTTCGTAATGTTCCGTTTGTTGAGTAATACAACATCGTTTCACTGTGGTCTGGTGACAATTGGCTTGAAAGTTGCCGGATCACAGTACACAGTCTTTCTTTTTATATCCTGAAGTGCAATGAAACTGCAGCGATACCCGTTAAAAAATAATGGAAAAATTCTGATTCTGAAAGGATCTCCTGTAAAGACATACACCATATTCACGAGTTACCTGACATGCTCACAACGCCTGAAAACAAACAGTGATCAATCATGAAAAACAGGAATAATCCAGCAGATGCCGTAAAAGTTTACTTTCCCTGTATCCACGCTGGTTCAACGGGAGATATTCTTTCGATAACCTGTTTTAAAAGCGAAGAGCTCAAGGGTATTGTCAAGGTTGTCTTAGGGATTGATGATGAAGCCGCCAGAACAATCATCGGTGCTGGCAGGCATGGGGAAAGAGGGCCAGAAGTGGGAAAAGGCGTCATGATGCTTTTTTCCAACCCTCTTTTTTCCGGCCGCAGCTATGGTTTATCCATGGTTGTTGCCGATAAGCTGGCACGTTATAGAAAAATCACCGCCGCAACGAAGATTTATGCCACAGGAGAAATACCTGTGGATGGCTGCGGCAGGGTCGATCCGGTGGATGGCTTCACCGAGAAACTACACCTGCTGAAGACAACTCTTTCTCCAGGAAGTCTGCTGATCCTGCCGCAGGCAAACGTGGCAAACTCAGAACAAAACCGTGCCATAATTAAACAATTGACGGATCTGGGAGTCGAATGTATTGACATTGCCCACGTTGATGAGCTGGAAAGAGTTGTATGGCAAGCAAAGCCCCCCCTGCTCCCTGCAGATAAACTTCAAAAACTTAAAACAATCCTTGTAGATCCAACTACGCTGAAATCAGCAGCGGTAATTTTTTCTGTTTTCCTTTTTTCCGCCCTGCTCTATCTCATACTGGAAAAAACTGCACCTCCTGCGATTTCCCCTGATAAACACCCTGTCATCCCTGAAATTCACCAAGATAGCAGCCAAGATACCAAGACGCTGTTAGAACTCAAGCAACAAAACAGGACACAGTCGACTCATCAAAAAGCTGCAAACGAAATAACGGCAGCACCTGCTGAAGAAACCTCATTTCACCTTCATAACGAGAACGCCAAAAGTTATAAGACCGTCCCGACCCTGGAATCGGTCGAGGGCAACCCCCAAAATTACTGAGCAAGTTCCCCCCAATGGTGAAATCCCACCCAAAAATAATGTAAACAGAGAAAAGATCATCTTGTTGCTGGCTGGCGCTGCCATTGGCAAGAGAATGATTGATTATCAGCCCGAATAATCGAATAAATGAAAAAAGAAAAACTTGCTTGTTGAAAAAACATCTTTAAAATACATTCTTCGAACAACACTGTCACAACTGCCTGAAAAATAGAAAATGCAGCAATTTCCATTAACAAAAAGAAATTATACTTTTTCTGTCATTTTCCAATTTTCTAAAAAAATTCCCACCAAGAGATAATGTAAAGCAATTGTTTGAGCAGAAAGAATGGCTTTGACCTCAGCTCTTTCGACAAACTCATTGGCTAACGGTGGTACACGCTGCGCCAACGTAAGCTGTTACAATTTAAGACAGCGAATTTTAAAACTACAGGAGAAGTCTTATGAAGTATCTTGGAAATGCTGTTGTGTTTGTAATTCTTTACATCTTATTTATGCTTCCAACCTATTTTCTACCTTATCTAGGTTCCAACTCAGCAATGGGAGCTGCTTTAGGTGCTGCGGCAGATGCAGGAATAAACCCGGCCTTTTGGGCACATTTGGGTTCATTAATTATCCTTATCGTTATTGCCTGGTTTCGCGGTACTTTCGTTGGTAAGAAATGGTTAATTATCTTCCCTATTCTTGCTGCTGTCTTTGATTTGATGCCAGGTTTGAGTTTAATACCTCTTGTTCCTACAATTATGCATCTTCTTGCAATTATCTTGGGAGTGATAGGAGGAAAGACTGTTAAACCAATAGCTGAGTAATATTGTTAATAGGAAAACCAGCCGATGCCAGAAAACAGATTCATTGGCAGCATCGGCTGGTTTTCCAAGAACCCTCTTCTGACAAAAACAATTACCAGGAAACTATAAACCACCTCTATTCACGAACAAGGTGGAATAAATACCAGGGAGAATAAAATGCTTTACCATAAAAATCTTAATACAATCTTAAAAGTCAGCATAGTTGCGATATGTATTCTTTTTTTCACACAAACCAATGCATTCTCAGAGATGGATGCTCCATCTAACGAGCAAAAACGGAGCATGGCTATAATGTTA
>PDWI01008849.1_pt1 | contig 13572 bp, 11 predicted proteins | sample 1430891 | NCBI WGS metagenome assembly PDWI01 (sample SAMN01162508, study PRJNA174530) | Oral metagenome, whole genome shotgun sequencing project. | biome: Marine environment; feature: Marine mammal; material: Swab sample of the gingival sulcus; isolation source: swab sample of gingival sulcus...
TCTGCCATATCAGAAAAAGTCATCATCTGTTCTTCTTGTAATTTTGGGAAATAAATTTCGCCTGTATTTCCTAAAATACACGCCAACAAACAAATTTGCCCACTTTCTTCTGGCGACACAAAATAACGCCTAACATCGCTTGGAGCAGAAATAGGTTGTTTTTTGGCAATTCGCTCTAAAAATCCAGCAGGAAGAGAACCATTTGAAAATGCCACATTCGCAAATCTCGCTGTTGTCACAGGGAATTTATCGGTATATGTCATTATCAAATCTTCCATTATTTTTTTACTTCCCCCCATAATATTCACAGGGTTTGCCGCTTTATCGGTAGAAACACAGAAAAAATGTTTTGGCGGATAATCAACTAATAAATCCAATAATCCTTTGGCATTGATGACATTATTATTAATCAACGCCTCCACTGAAAACACATCTTTTTCACTTCTAACGTGCTTATGTGCCGAAAAATTAGCAACAATATCAAAACCTCCTCTATTTTTGAACATTTTTGTAAAAACAGCATCGGCATAATTCATCGGATAGGTTACATAATCCGTTGGCATCGAAATATCATCAGAACTTCTTAAATCACGAGTGAGTTCGGTCAATCCATTTTCGTTAATATCAACTACAACCAAGGATTTTGGTTTAAATTTTAACAAGGCTTTGATATACGAACTTCCTATACTTCCAGCTCCACCAATCACCAAAACTGATTTATTCTCAATCTCTTCCGTTAGTTTTTCTTTATTTGCCAAAATATCATCTACAAACATACTTTTTGTTCGCTTGATGACATGCTTTGATATAAATTCTCCTATATTTATCATCCTACTTCCCAATTTTTACATATTCAAAACTTTTCTCTTCCAAATTATATGCAATATACTGATTACGACCATCAAAAATCACTTTTTCCTTCAATAGCTTGGCAATTTCATCAAAATTAGGCAAACGTAACTCTTTCCATTCAGTCAGCAATACCATTGAATCTGCACCTCTTAAGGCTTCATACTTACTTTCTTCGTAAATAATATTTTCAACTCCTTTCAGGCAAAATTCTTTTGCCTCTTTCATTGCCTTAGGGTCATAGGCTTGTATTTTTGCCCCACGCTTTACTAATTCCTTTATCACATAGATAGCTAGAGCTTCACGCATATCATCTGTCTGTGGCTTAAATGCTACCCAAAAAAAATAGCAAAAACTTTATCGGTTAAATGTTTACCATAGCGTTGTACTACTTTTTCTGCAATTACTAATTTTGCCTGTCATTTACGTCCTCTACTGCTTCTAAAAACTGTGGTGTATGTCCATTATTCTCAATTACTTTTCTTAAAGCCTTTATTAAAATTTGGGGATATTTTAATGCTTCCATAGTAAAGTTTACAAAAATAGGGCGTAATTTCTTCCACTTTTAATTGTTCCAATTAAGTGTTCCCATAATTCTAAATCACAAATTCGACCAAAATTTGTAATTGTTTTTTATTTCAAACTGAAAATCTATTTTTATTCTCGATGAATCTTTTTTTTTATAAAAATATCGAATTACAAAAGAAAATTCTAAAGCCCTTTAATTTTCTCTACCATTTTTAAGTTTTGCAAAATTAAGTAAATAAATCATATTCTACAAAAAAGCATTTTATTCTTTTTCAGAAAAGGTTAAGTGAGTTAAATATTACAAGAAAATATAAAAAATATTGAAGACCTAAAACACACTGAAGCCGCATTAATTTATATTAATTTAAGCTAAAATAAATTAATAAACTTGCTTATTCAAACAGAAACACCTATATAGCATTATTTCAAAAGATAGAAACTATTTATTTTTTGAATATTATATCACTGTTTTTAGAGACCTTAAAAAAATATTTTATGAGACAGAGTAATGGAATAAAAAAAAGAACTCCAGAAGAACTAAGAAACACACAAGCAAGTGTATATAAGAAAGTCCAAGACGTTTTTGATAAATCTGAAAAACCTAGTTCTAATGATTTAAGAAAATTGGTAACAGATAGAAGTCTCCGAAAAAGCAAAAGACTTAGTAAAGAAGAACTTGACGTAGCATTATTATACTTTAATGATAAAACAACGCCTACACATAATAAATACGATTGGAGTCCTGATTACCCATTGGAGAAAATAGCTCCTAAATTTTTCACAAAAGATAAAGTAGAGCGGCTTATACAAGAATATAATAAAAGACAACATACAAGCTCGTCTCTTATTCCTATAAAAGGTATTAGTAAGGTAATGCAAGCTAAATTGCGGAACCTCTATATCTATGATACACCCACATTATTAAACAAAGGACGAACGCAGGCAAAACGAAATAATTTAGCTGCAAAACTTGATATTGATGTCAAATTGGTAAACTCTTGGGTAAAACAAGCAGATTTATGGAGGGTAGAGGGGATGACCCCGGACATGGCTTATTTGCTGGTACAAATAGGTGTGCGTTGTGTAGAAGATTTAGCAAAAGTAGATGTAGAAAAAGCTTATCCTATTTTACAAAGTTTTAACGCTTCTCAAATAGACTTTGTATTAGTCGAAAAGATTTACTTTAAAGACATAATTAAAAATGCCGAAAATTTATTAAGACTATCTATAAATCCGATAAAAATAGCGTATGTTCAACAACAAATAAAAGAAGGATTATTAAATAAAGATAATGATATTCTAAAACAAACCACTTACTCTTTTGCTACCCAGATAGAGACCACCGAAAAACCTCCTTTATATTTATTCAAAACAGATTTCACAACAACAGAAATATATGATGTAACTATAAACAAGATTTTAGAAGAGGGTTTAAGTTTTTTGGACGATATGGAATATACACTCCCTTTGCCTCGTACCATAAGTGGAACCATATTTATAAAAAAAGCAGAAGATCCATATAAAAACAAGAAATTTTTGCCGGGGGTATTAGTGGAAATAAGTGGAATAGTAAGTCCAACAGACGATAAAACAGAGCTTAATAAAAAACCTCGTAGCTATACAGACAGCAATGGTAGATTTATAATATCAATGCCTGAAAAGTACAGCATAAAAGAAGCTCTGACTATTGTTGTTTCTGAAGGGGCAAAAAAACAGAAGTTTTTGATAACAGCCTCTGATTTTATTGATTCTGTGCCTGAACAAAAAACATTAAATGATTTTTTACTTATTGATTCTATAGGAGATAGAGCAGATGAGTTATTAAAGAAAATAAAAAAACTAAAGAAACATCGTATAAAGTTCGAAAATTTTAAAAAAGACAGAGAGTTAACTGATGCAGAACAGTTAGAACTTGATGAAATAAATATTTTGTTAAATGGCGTCAAAGAAAAAAGGAAAATTGGTTTAGAAGAACAACTTTCTAAAATAGAAGAACAATACAAAAAAAAGGAAGAAGAATTAACCGAAAAATATAATACAAATTATATAAAAGTTGCATTTGAGCGATTTAGAGCTTCATCTTCAAACTTAAACGCAGAGATAAAACCCAAATATTCTAAAGAGATAAAAGAGAATGACGGATTTATTGTAATTCAAGAGATATTTGAAGAACGCCGTATGGATATACCCAAAGCAATGCCAAGTGTCAAACTAATGGGAGATGGAGAAAATATTGTAAAACTGCCTACTGATACTGCACCATCAAATATTTTCAGCTATAAAATGTTACAACGTTTGAAAGAACCTTCAATATCAACAAACAAACGAAAAACATTAAATCAACCATTGGATATTGAAACGTTTAAACAAAAAATGTATGAAGAACCTGATACGTATCCTCAAATGTCTTCTTTGGGAATTGGCTATACCTTAAATATGCATCAAGCATGGGTACCCGATGGTTTTGCACTTGGCTCTCTTCTCTATTCAACCATCTTGGCACCAGGCGAAGAGCAACGCCTTATCGTTAGAGAAAATAAGCAACGCTATACTTTATATGACAAGGCAAGTGGAACAGACTCTGTAAGTGAAAATTATGCCCTTTCTCAAGAGGATGATGCAACGTCAGCTTTCAATTATGCTGTTAATCAATTATCGCAAGCAAACTCCGGATATAGTTATAGTACCAAGGCCTCAAGTATTGGAGCTAGTTTTGGTATAGGAGGTGTTTTCGATGGTGTTGCTGCCATGTTTGGATTGTCGGGAGGTCATTCCAGAACCAGCGGAAAGGGTTCTTCATCTGCCAGACAATTGAATTCTCATAACGAAGCATTAAATGCGGCACAAAATTTTCAGCACAGTATTAAAAGTGCATCCGATAGGATTTCACGAGCAAAACGCATTAGTATGCAAGCTGCGACCAGTGAAGTTTCCGATTCTGTTGCCACTAAAATTATAGCCAATCATAACCACTCGCATGCTATGACAATCCAGTATTGGGAAATAATGCGCAGATATCGTATGGAAACCTGTATTGACAGTATTGATTTGGTTTTATTTGTACCATTAAAAGTGATTCCTTTTTTACCTAAAGGAGAAAATTTTTCTCATCATATTTCAGATATTGGAGTAGATAAGTTTTATAAAAGATATGACAAACTGATAAAGCATGCCAATGTATTGCAACAAGTTTTGCCATATAAATATAGAAAAGGTTTGAATATTCTTAGAAAATATGCAAGTTATCCTAAATGGAAGATTGAAGATAGAGATACCAATAGAATAGGAACTCAATTAACTTTTACCATAACAGGAAACTTTTTAGAATTTGACAACCTCTCAGCTAATTTAGTTTTCAAAAACGGTATGCGCTTGGGAGCGAGTATTGAGGCAACAAACAAAGGTCCTCTTGATGAATTTGAAGAACGTAAATTTTCTTGGCGTAAACAATTAAAAGAAGCTATCAAAAATGAAAGAAAGAAAAAAGGAACTGTTCAAATAAACTTCACATTTGACATTCCCAATGCAACTATTAGTGAAGATTTAAACTATATTGAACTCACGAATCATTATCGTGATTATGAATATGAATTAGAATTACCTCTCTACTATGATGGAATGTCTGAGAAAGATTTTTATGATGCTGCACATAATAAAGGATATAAAGATTATCAAATAGAAGCTATGTGGATGTATGAGTCTAAACGAGTTGATCTTCATCAAGATATGAGCGACTCAGGATATGATAGAAGAAAGATGAGACATGCCCATCCTGCTATTCCTCGTGACTATTTAAACCCTAATGGAAAATTAAGTAGTTCTGAATTACGAAATTTGGGAGCACCAAAAATTTCATCCTATAACTTATCAAATAAAGATATTGAGATCGTGGCTTATGGAAGCACTTTACATTCAAATCTTAAATATTCCTTTGTAGATAATTCTCCTATACTATTATTGAGTGAATTACAAAAAATAGAAGACACTCTACGTCATGTGGCAGAAAGTACAATATTTTATTCGCAAAGAGTTTGGGCTAGCCTTTCTTCGGACGAACGTGCTATGTTGTTAGAACAATACACCATTAATATGGACTTTGAAAACTTAGCAAAAACAAGTTCTGACGATACCAAGCAAAGTTATAACAATAACAGCACAAAAGACATTAATATTCCTTTACTCAATTGTGTCAATGTAAAGAAATTACTGGGCTTTTATGGTAACTGCATGCTACTTCCTTTTACTTATCCTGAAAGTTTAGCGAAAAAATTGGGTAAAACGGCTGCTGATGTCCAAAATGCTTTATACAGACACCATAGCAGTAATTTCAGGGCACCGACAACGACCATCTCATTACCAACCGACGGTATGATAGGCGAGGCGGTGTTGGGTGAAACAAATGTGAGTGAAAAGATAGACTTGACTCGATTTTGGAATTGGAAAGATTCTCCTATTGACAAGATGAATATCGACAGCAGCTATCTTAACAGTAATGATTATCTTGCAGGGAAAAACACTAAAGATATTTCAGGATTAAACTTACAAGGAGCAACGGCAGCAACACCGGTAACAGTACCCGATCTCGTTTCGGCACTAGCCAATAAGCAAGCTCCTAACTTTAAAGATATTACAGGATTAGAACAACTGAAAGAAGTGTTGAATGCAGGGACTAAAAGTGCAGCTGACGGTAGAGACACCGCTGTCAAAACAAGTGCCGAGGTTGCAAAAGCTGCTTTAGATTTTCTAAAACCAACTTTAGGAGCAGAAAATAAGAATAATGAAGAGCAGAACAATAATGAAAATTCAACATCAAGTAGCGGCTCAAGTTCTTCTGGTGGTGGCTCAGACTCTTCCAATGGAGGCTCAGCTCCTTCCAGTAGTGGTTCAGACTCTTCCAGTAAAGACTCATCTCCTTCCAGTGATGGTTCAGACTCTTCCAATGGAGGCTCAGCTCCTTCCGGTAGTAGCTCAGACTCTTCCAATGGAGGCTCAGCTCCTTCTGGTGGTGGCTCAGACTCTTCGGGCGATTCCCCAAACAATAGCGATAAAGGTACAGGTGCCCAAAAAGAAGAAGGAGATTCTGCAATCCAGAAACCATCCGATAATAGCGAAGTAAATTCTAGTGGCGATTCTACCAATAGTTTCCCTCAATCATTATTAGAAAAAATTATTAAGTCTGCCATTCAAAGTGCTAAAGAAGGGAAAACACCTTTAGAATTTTTTAAAGAGTTTACCGGACAGGATAGTAGTAAGGAGGAAGTGGAAAAAGCTGTTTCTGCTTATTTAATGAAAATGGGCGTATCTTATGATAGTGTAAAAGATAAATTATCTGAAATTATTAGTAATTTTATTAATAATGATAACAATGAAAGTTAAAAATATTATTGAATCTCTAGATAAAATTCAAGAGAAATATAAGATAAATATGACACTTAAATTGCAGGCAGAATTAATGCAGGCAGTTTTTGGTGAAGGAACTATTGATGACTGGATTAGAGTTATAATATCAAATTATGAATATAAAGAAAATAGGGTAGGTGAAATAGAAATTGAAGAAAATAAAAAAACTTTTGATTTTGTTACTGAAAAAGATATTAAGTATGCTGTAAAAGTAACAAAAGAAAAAGGAATGGAAATTATAGAAAAACCGGAATCCGGGAAGCTCTCGGGTCTTGTTTACAATCTAAGCCCTGTTTGTACGGGAATTGGGTTTCAAGAGCATCTAGTCTCTGAAAAATATTTTAATAAAAGTTTATTTGTGAGAGCCCTAGCCGGATTAAATGCAGAAACCTCCCAAAGAGTTTTTAATGAGGTTCATTACTACCCCAATGATCCTAACTTAACATTAGGTTTTGGTCATTCTATAGGAGTAAATAAGAAGGAACTATGCAAAAGGTTAGTCGAAACGAGTTTTCTCGATTTTGCTACACAACAAATAATGGAAAATGAAGATTATAAAGAGCAAATTAAAAATGACCCTTCTCTAAAAATTAATAGTTGGAAAGGTACAGATGAAAAAGATTTACGAAAAAGACTCAAACAATTTCTTATTACAGAGGTTAATAATGAATGGGCAAATAAGTTAATTAAGAGTGACTATCATAAAGATAAATTTCGAATTTATAAAAAGAAAAAAAAGAATAGTGAAGATTTCAACATGTATCGTGTGACGGAGAATAGTGGTAAAATTGTTCGTACAGCTATTGGGAAGAAATATGACGGAGAAAAAGTTATAGCCTATGAAGGAGCAAATGTTTTTAGAGAGGGATTTTGGTTTTATGATATTATGAAACAAGGTTTAACACTTAAAGATGTTTGTATTGTTCAGGTCAAGTTGTGGAGAGAAAAAGTTTATAATCCAGCAAAAGAAGCCGCAGACTCATTGGGTTTGGGTGAGCATATTGGTGGAATTGGTGCTCTTGTCTCTTGGAAAAGCAGTAGAAATATACCGTATAACCAAAAGACAAAGAAATTCAAGTATAGCGAAGAAAATGGTTATCAGTATGTAATAACAGAGGAAAACTTTTATTTAAAAGATCCAAAAGGGAAAACTCTTACCGATTCTGAAATATATAAAGAAAACATTTCAGATACTAAAGCATTGCTTATTTGGATGTCATATAACTATTATAAAAAGAAAATAAGAAATAGGCAAAGATATATTTGGAATGCTTTCTTTGCACAACACTGGGAGCTTAATTCTAAAATCGATTATCCGAAAGAACTTTCTGATATTAAATATCACAAGACAATAACCTAATAAAGAGTAAAAAAATGGAAGAAAATAATATTTTCATAAAAAAAGAAGAATGGATTAAGGTAATAATTGCAATTCTCTTTGAAGATTGCTCACAGTTTAGAGGAGAGGAAAAAATAAGTTGTCTTTTAAAAGAATATATCAAGCAATGGACAGAAATGGAGGTGAATGTAGGTGATGAAATTATTAAAGTGAGGCCTCCGTATGTTATGAATGGAGATTATTATAAAAGACAAAAAAATGGGTATAAAGTATGGAAAACTTATGAAATCGAAATTGAAGATAGGAAGAAAAAGGAGGTGCTTTGTTATAAAATAGGAAAAAACACAGCATACTTTGTAACTATGAATGAACATTTGAAACCTAGATCTAAATGTAATTACGAGGAATGGAAGAAAATAAAAGAACAACTTAAAAAATCACGCTTGAATATACAACGTATCGATTTTGATTATCAATCATTAAAAGGAGAAAAAGTAGGAAAAGCACACCCTGAAACAATCAAAAGATATATTAATGAAAAATATACTGGTAAAAAAACAGTTAAAGGTATTGAAGGACATCTTAAAAATTATGCAATTGGAATAGATTGTAGCGGTTTTGTTTCAAGGGCTATTGCAACAGTTATGGCTAGAGCAAAATTTAACCAAGACGACTTACAGAATAAGACACTTGTGTTTTCTAAAAACAATAAAATAATCATTACAAATGCAATTTTAGGATATATACAAAAATCTACTAAAGAGACGATAAATAAGACTGTTTTGGCAGCCGGGACTGATTATAATAATGAAGGTATAAAAGTTCTTAAACCAGGTGATGTGATAACAAAAACTAAAGGGGTAGGCTATCACGTAGCTATTATTTATGAGGTTGGGTATGATAAGGACAATGAGGAATGGTACTATAAAACGGCTGATGCAAGCCCAATTAAGAGTCCCAAACGTATTGTCGATGATGAGAAGAAACAAGCTGATAGTTCTACAAATGGCGTAAGGCTAATTTATCATACATCTTTTAAAAAGGGTGATAAGCCTTTTTCCAGTTCCAATTATAAAATAGTAAGACCATATGCTTTTGCTCAATATTTTAAATTAGGTCGAAAAGAATAAAAAGGAGAATTAAATTATGGCAGAAAATGTAAATATACAAGAAATAGCAGCCAAGCTGTTAGAGCATGAAACCTCACCGGAGGTTTTGGAAATAAAAAAGCAAATTTTGCAGAGAATTGCTATGGAAAGTGACATAAAACCTTCTCGCATTCCTGCACCATTAAACATTACTGAAATCGGGGGGTATTTTAACCTGCTGATGCAATTGAATCAACAAGAGATGCTACGACAGACTCTTGCTTCAATCCTCGGTTTACCAATGCAAACGCCGAAGGAGTGAAATTTGCAAATACGAAGAATTGATTTTGTTGCGATGCTTTTCTCTTTTGCTGTTTTATAGGCGGCGGTAGCTTACAATGAAGGATTTTTGGAGTATAAAAGGTCTTTGAAAATTTTACGATAAATAGGATGAAATTAGGTACAAACTTTATAGAATGGTTGGTAGTTGATTAAGCGAGAGACTTAAAAAAAGAACTGCTTCTATTTATTAGAATCTTTAACAAAATTGCTGAAAACAACAATTCGGTCAAATACAAAGTATTTCTATAATTTTGTTTGATTGACTTTATGTTTAGAATTGATTAACTTATAAACAAAACTGTAGCATTATTTAATACAGTGAGATAGGTTATGATATGATTTATAAATCAATATTGAACGTTATGGAAAGTAATGACGTAAGTAATTGTTTAGTTCTTCATTAAAAGCAAAGGCGAATGTTATGGGTTTTGGGATCGTTTGATCTTGGCTTGCACCAGTGGTGCTGGCAATATTAAGTTGTACGTGCACGTATATAAACGTGTAGCCTTTTCGTAATTTATAATCCGGTCAAGTCGATAGAAAAAGTCGTCTGTAAGCCTTGTTAAACAAGGTGGTCGGGTAATTATAGACTTTTAGCGGACGTGTAGAAAATACACGGTTGATGTGAAATAGACAAATAGCTCTTATTTAGTGTATTGGTTTCTTATTGTTGGTGTAGTGAATGCGAGTTTTTTGTATTATAGCTATTTATTATGATAGCTTTAACTTTTTATTATGGTTATGAACCTAAAAAAAACAGATAAACTTAGCCTATATATAGCTATATATAGGCTATTTTTTATCAAGCTTGAGTTAGAAAGTCTAACAAACTTATTCTAACGTGAGTTCAGATTAATCAATGTGTTTTTTATTGATAATTTCTAAATTTAGAGATGTTTTTTAGACTAAATATTTCAACAATTGGCTTAAATTCTTTGTAAAAATCATCAATAAGACAAAAAAAATCGTAATTCCGTCAACACTAACCAGAAGGAGAAACATCTATTATCATCGTGTCAATTAGTTCTTTAAAGATAATTATTCTTCTCCTTATTTCAAACAAAGGACTTATTCTTATATCGAACTCACGTTAAATTATTTATTGTCAAAACATTTGGAATAAGTTCAAAAAATATATATACTTTGTACTAACAAAACAATGGTCTTTGAGTATTCTGAAAAAATCAGCAGAAAATGCTAAAATTATGCTACATATAAATATAAGATTCGTGAGTTTGTAAATATTTGTAAATTACTATAATTAACGCGAAGTATTCGAATCCCTCCGCTTCCACAAAAAAAAATGAACGAGTTTCATTTCAGTAGTCATAAAGACTCACGAAACATCAAAAAAGCACTGTTTTACATTCGTAAAATGGTGTTTTTTGTTTCCATTTTATCCTTCAACCACTATTACTTTTAGTTAATAAACAAATAAAAGTCTTTTAACTTCACTGTATCAGGCTTTAGTTCTTCGTTATAAGCATCTAAATGGATTTGTTTTCTTTCTTGGCTTTGTGAAAATTCCATCTCATTGGATAATGCTTCTGCAAATGTTTCTTGTTCCGGGAAATAATCGACACTCATATAACTTGAATTGAATCCGCGTTCAAATGGTTTTATTGTGCCTACAAATGTGAAAAACTTTTCTAATCCTTCAAAAAACATTAATCGTTCCTTTTTACTTGTATAACGGATAACATAACTATCAATTAAGGGAGTTTTATAATCCTTTCCTTCTTTAGAATCATACCATTTGCAATCATCAAAAGTAGTATTTAAAAAATCTGAAATAGCTGGCTTTTGAACTTCTCTAATAGCAGTAAGGGCAAATTTAAAATACCCTTCTGTTTCATATAAGTCATCTGCTATTACAACCACCCCACCATATTCTCCATTTTTAAACTGAAAATAAAAACAGGCACCATTTACAAATTGAATGTCATATTTTAAAGGCTTGGGGTTTTCTTCTGATATTTTTCCAAACTTGTGCGATTTCTCGTCTTTGTATTCTAAATATTTTTTCATTTGTTTGTGTTTTTAGCTTGTTTTTCTTTCTACAATTTTCCAACCCATATTTTTGTTCTTAATTTTTTTAGACAATCACTAATTCTACAATCACTGTAAAGAACTCTATTTTATTCCTGTCAGTTTCTAATCTCACTTTGGATTTTTTACTCTTGTCTTGTACCTGCCAGTGCATACATAGATATTAAAGCTAAACAGTCACGATTGACTTTCTTAAATTCGGAATGTTCAAATACTCCATATTTACCACCATTATCCCAACCGCAACAAGTCCATTTTAGTTTGCCCATTCCATAGGTTTTAACCAAAAAATCTTCTACCTCTTTTGATTTTTTACCTGAGACTTTGTACGTTGCTCGCACTATGCTTTGACCAACTTTTATTCTTTCACATTTTATAAATTTCAGTCCTTTGGGTTTTTCGGCATAAACACTTAGTAAGTCGCCACACGGGATTTTAAAATCCTTAGTTTTAAGCCTTACTTTATCGGAACTGTTACCGACTGTCTTTGTGCCATTTTGTGCAACTATCCCCAAAGAGAGTGTTAATAATACAATCAATATGTTTTTATTTATGTTCATTTCGCCAACCAATTTGTGACAAAATAAAACAGAACAGTAAATGCAATGTGATATATTGGGAAATAACTCAATATTGGTTTCTGAAAATAAACACCCAGCCAACCAACAATGCAAAAAATAGGATAAGCCAACACCAAGTAACAAAATAACTTAAAGAGAAAAGTTACAGAAGGTACTGCTAGCCCCATTACACTTGATGTCGCTGCTATTGGATACACCAATACAAGTAAAATAGTTGCTATAATATTTATAATTAAAGCCATTTTTTCATTTCTTTTTTATTGCGTACTTTTTTCTTAGGTTTGGTACTTTATCTATATTATTTTATCCTTTTGCTACAATACTAAGGCTTTCGAGGGTTTGCTCGTTTTCCCTTGTGGTTTATTCCGCTACTAAAAAATTATTGCATATCTCTTATTCGGGATAATAAGTGTAGTCAATAATTGTAGTTTCGCCAAAGTCAGAGTCTTTACGTAAAATCTGATTTCCATAAGCGTCATATTCGAACCAATGTTCCAGCACCATTTTTTTATTATGTAGGTATTTTGTGTAAATCATATTCCCCTTATCATCATATTTGCGTTCGTACTCATATTCATCATTGTTGTCTTTGGAATACAATAGATTTCCATGAGCATCAAAACGTGATTCTTGAAAATTACCCTCGTTATCTTTACGACTAATGATGTGTCCTGCTTCGTCATATTCATACTCGTACCAAGCCTCCTCACCAAGACTATCTCTAAACTTGGTTAGATTTCCTTTTTCATCGTATTCCCTTTCTGCCCAATATTCGTTGCCTTCAATGTCTTTGGAATGCTCTTTTATCACATTGCCAAACTCATCGTAAGTATTCCAAGTTTCTTTTTCTTGCACTTTGCTGTAAATCAGATTGTCATTTTTATCATAATGAGTGGTAATTTTTTGGGTTTTATTGACATCTTCACATACCATTTTTTTCCCGTCCTCATCGTGCTGATAAAAATATTCCTTGCCATTATCTTTTGAATAAACGATAAGCCCTTTTTCATCGTATCGGGTTTCTCTAAGATTGCCGTCGCTGTCTTCGAAACGGATTTCGTTACCCTTTTCGTCATATTCGTACTTGCTCCAATATTCTTTTCCCGTATTTTTTAGGGAGCGTTGGCTTGTTATTTTTCCCAACTCATTATAGGTTGCCCAAATTTCTTCTCCTAAGACTTTATGATAAATCTCATTTCCGTTTTCGTCATATCTGATGATTTCTTCTGCTCCGTCTTCTTTGTGAATAGTTCTTTTTTCTTTTATTTTCATTGTGTTGCGTTTTTTGTTACTGTTAGCTTTTGGTCTGTCTATTAGCATTTATTATTCCAATTCAATATAGCTTTCAGCATCAAAAGAATCAAAAGATTCTATGGTAAAAGCACTAACACCTTTA
>PDWI01007250.1_pt1 | contig 13567 bp, 4 predicted proteins | sample 1430891 | NCBI WGS metagenome assembly PDWI01 (sample SAMN01162508, study PRJNA174530) | Oral metagenome, whole genome shotgun sequencing project. | biome: Marine environment; feature: Marine mammal; material: Swab sample of the gingival sulcus; isolation source: swab sample of gingival sulcus...
CAATCAAAGCATTGTTCTATTAATTCAAGTTCCGTACTTGAAATTATTATGCCTTGTATTTCCTGGGAATCCAACTTAATAAACGTTCTTACTTTTGTAAAGTAAAGTTCTTTGTCTGATATGCCCAATTTATATTGAGTCTCTAAAACAAGCGAATCATTTTCAAATTCTCTGTAAATAAAGTCATCAATTATTAGTTTTCTGCTAATGCCTGTAATTTGAGGAGTTATAGTTCCGCCACTCAATCCTCCCGTGGATTCTACCCATATCCATTCCCCATTGATGGAATCATCTTTTGGGCAATTATTTTCTTTTGTACATCCCGATAAAAACAATATCGAAATTATTAAGGCAATCAAATTCACTCTTACTGTCATAACATTAATATTTTTATTATACACAACTTCCACCATTTATCGTTCAAATGGTATTATATCCCTTATGACAGTAAAATCAGCTATGTAGGTTGGGTATTTTCACTATTTATTCAAAGGTTTCTAATAGATTATTAATTTCTTTTCACTTCTGTCTCAAAACTTTCTTCATTCAAAATTAGTCATTCATCGTTAAACATGAGTACTTTCGTATAAAACAAATATCAAAGTAAATAATTATTCATAAATTTGGGGCAAATTAAAAATGATGTCATAATGACGATATTAAAAATTGAAAATGTTGTAAAAAGATTTCACAATAAGACGGCTTTGAACGGAGCAAATTTTGAAATTAAAAAAGGTAGTATATTCGGACTGCTTGGTCCTAATGGTGCCGGCAAAACAACTCTGATAAGAATTATCACCAGTATTCTGAAAGCAGATGAAGGACGAGTTTACTTAAATGGAGAAGAGCTCAACGATTTTCATCCTCAAATTATAGGATATTTGCCGGAGGAGCGTGGTCTTTATAAAAAGATGAAAGTAGGCGAACAATTATTGTATCTGACTCAACTAAAGGGCTTGTCTTATAAAGAGGCTAAAAACTCAGTTTCGTATTGGGTCAAAAAGTTTGAGATACAAGATTGGTGGAATAAGAAAATAGAAGAATTATCGAAAGGAATGCAGCAAAAGGTACAGTTCATAAACACTGTAGCCAATAATCCCCAATTGATAATTCTCGATGAGCCTTTTACCGGCTTAGATCCTATAAATACGGAATTGATTAAAAATGAAATTCTGAATCTTCAAAAAAACGGTACTACCATTATTTTTTCTACGCATCGCATGGAGCAGGTAGAAGAAATATGTGAAGACATAGTACTTATAAATAACGGTAGAGTGATGCTCGGTGGTAATGTTGACGATATTAAAAACGATTATAAGGAGAATCTTTATCGAGTAAAGTTTCAAAGAGATATTGATATCGACAAGTTTTCAGAATTAAAATATCGACAGTCCGAAGGCGGAGCTTTAGAGTTTCAGTTGGAAGAGGGGCAAAATGCTAATGGGCTTCTCGCCGAATTGCTGAAAAGAGAAGAGCCTATAATGTCGTTTAATGAGGTGCTTCCCACTTTGAATGATATATTTATAAAAATTGTAAAAACTCGATAGTTAGTCTCTGCAAGAAAACTCCAAATACTTCGTTATGCTCATTTTAAAAACAGTCATTTACACCGGTAAACTCCCTGATTTTTAAAATTTCGCAAGCCTCGTCTTTGGAGCTTTCTTATCAGAGACTTCAAAAATCAAGAGTTTTCTTGCAGGCAATAGTTACAATTAGTACAAATTATAAAATTTTGAAAATGAATAAACTTTGGTTAGTAATAAAAAGAGAGTACCTCGTTAGAGTTCAAAAGAAGTCTTTTTTGATAATAACGTTGTTGGCTCCTATCGCTTTTGCTATTTTTACCTTTGGAATAGGATTTTTGAGTGCTTATATGGCAAAAAGTACTTCGCAAAAAGTATTGGTAAAAGACGATTCGCATATTTTCCAAAATTATGCCTCTTCTAAAAAGGATAAAGATTTGGTTTTTTCTGAGAAATCATTGGTAGAACTAAAAGATTCCTATGCTGCCGATGGTTACGATATCTTTGTTCATATACCGGAATACGACGGTAAATCGGACAAGTTTGTTGTTAAGTACAATTCTGTTAAAAAGCCGGGATTGATAGTCTTGGAAAAATTTGAAAGTAAAATATCGCGAGCGTTTAAGGATTATAAAATTGAAAAATCGGGAATTGACAGAGCATTGTACGATAGCTTTACGGTTGATGTAAGTATGGAAAATGCAGCCAGTCAATCCAATGAAACAGGCGATAAAACCGGAAAAATATCAGTCATAATTGCAACTGCTTTGGCTTTTGTCATGGGATTTTTGCTTTATATGGTGATTTTTATCTTTGGTGCACAGGTACAGAGAAGTGTTATGGAGGAAAAGGTCAATAGGATTGTAGAGATAATTTTATCTTCTGTCAAGCCGTTTCAGTTGATGCTTGGTAAAATAGTAGGTGTAGGCGCGGTAGGGCTGACACAATTGTTGATTTGGGTAATCTTCATACCCTTGATAATGGTCTTGGCAAGTATGTTTTTTGGCGATGCCTCTCAGAGTGCTGAAGTTGCCGGTATGGCAAGTCAAATAGATCCGAGTGAACTGAATGAGTTTCCTATCAATCAAATAATACAGGAATTCTTTTCATTGAATTGGTGGGTGATACTTCCGTCGTTTATCTTGTTTTTCTTGGGCGGCTATTTGTTGTATGCTTCTATGTTTGCAGCCGTTGGAGCCGCTATAGGCGATGATATAGGCGAAAGTCAGAGTTTGATTTTGCCCATAACCTTACCGGTTATCTTTGCTATGGTTATTATGATGAATGCTGTGAATGATCCTGACAGTAAATTAGCGGTATTTGGGTCTATTTTTCCGTTTTTCTCACCGTTGGTCATGCCGGCGCGATTGCCTTTTGATCCGCCTATTTGGCAAGTATTAGTCTCTATTGTACTATTGGTATTGACCTGTGTGTTTTTCGTTTGGATTTCAGGAAAAATATATAGAGGAGGAATATTGATGTACGGAAAAAAACTAACGTTTAAGGAAATGGGGAAATTGTTGTTTATGAAAGGATAATAAAATCGTTGATTAGTGGTTATGTCTTTCTTGCCACCTCTTTGATGATTTTGTATGTTTTCTCAGCGGATTTATCCCACGAGAAATATTGAAGTCTTTCGTTGCCTTTTTCTATGAGGCTCTTGCAAAGGTCTTTGTCGCTGTATATCTGCTTCATAGCATTTGCAATATCCTCCGGAGAATAAGGGTCTACAAGTAGTGCCGCGTCTTTTGCGACTTCCGGCATACTTGTCGTATTTGATGTTACTACCGGTATTCCTGCTTCGAATCCTTCCAATATCGGTATACCAAATCCCTCGAATGTCGATACGTAGAACATCGCTTCTGCACTACCGATATATTGGGGTAGTGCTGCTCTGCTTTTTTGCATTACCTTGATGTGATCTTTATATGGAGACTCCTCAATCGTTTGATAAAATTCTTCGGTTTTGAATGCAGGTCTTCCTATTATCATCAAGTTGTAATTGTTGTTGGTTTTTGATTTGAAGAGATTAAATCCTTTTATCAAATTTATTAGGTTTTTTCTGGGATGTATTGAGCCGAGATATACAAAATATGGATTTTTATCGCTTATTTCTTCTTTTATCTTTTCTTTCTCTTCTTCTTTTATAGGATGAAAATGATGATTAGCGGCGTTGTATACTACTTCTATTTTTTCGGGATTGATGCCGTAATTTTTTACAATATCTGTCTTGGTGTATTCTGATACGGCAATTATTTTATCCGCTTTTTTATGGAATTTTTTGAAATAGTGATTATAGTATTTTCTGTCAAAGTATCTTAGGTGTTCCGGAAAGTGAAAAAAGCCAAGATCGTGACTGACTATTATAGATGGAGTAGGGGAGCCTAATGATAGATAAGTGTCTCCTGAAAAGAAAACATCCGGATTTATTCTTTTTAAAGTATTTTTTACTTTAATCTCTAACCAATATGGCATAATTGTAGCGTGTCTCGTCGGAGGGAAAAGTACTATTGGTTTTACATTACTTCCAAAAATGAATTTGTCACTATACTTTCTATCAAACAGGAAATAAAATTCATCTTGCGGATTGTTCTTTACTATCCTTTTTAAAATTTCATAATTAAATCTGGCAACTCCCTCCATTCTATTCTCTAGGAGCATCCTTGTATTTACAGCTATTCGCATTGTATAATTTAATTTGTGAAACTAATGGTATTGGCAATTGCCATCAATTGTTGTAAGTAGTGTTTTTTATCATTTCCCGGAGAATAGACAAAACCAAGGGCAAATACCAAATTGTTAGATTTTTTGTCTTTAATAAGGTACGATACAAAAGCCCCACCCATAAAATCATTGGTCATTTCCCATATTCCTCTCAATTCCAAGGTTTGGTTTCCATTTATTGTCCTATCAAATCTAATCGTTGGCAAGTCTTTATTATTTACCACTAATACTGATCCTTTAGTATCGGTAGAAACGTGTTTGCCAAACTTATCTATCTGAGAAATTAGGTATTTGTCGGAGAACTGACTGGTATCTCTATACTCTATTTGTTTTACTATGAAATTTAAAACCGTATTGTTTCTAGTGTCTTTTCTTCCCCATATAAGTTTTTCCTTTTCTTCGGCAAGAGCTTTTAAATAATCTTTAGGATATCTAATATTTATGTTCAAATACTGTTTGGCATTTGCAACCAATAATTTATTTTCCCCACCAAAGAAAGTAGATTCTGCAATCTGTTTTTCATCGTTTTGATGAAGCTTTTCCGTGATAAAGCTATATTTTTCACTGATAGCTTTAATTAAAGAATTTTTATCTCTGCCGGCGATGTAGATTATAAGCTGGTCACGTGCCCATTTATCCTTACCATATATTATTTCATAATCTTTCTTCGTGAAATCAAAACTATTGTTGTTTCCTATATCTTCTTTAAACATCTTGGTTATAGAAGAACTTGTATCGGATAACTCTACAAGAATAGTATATGCCCTGAGTTGTCTTCTTATTTGCTGAGCTTCTGTTTCCTCAAACGTGAAATGTCTAAGTTTGAACATCGGTTCCGGACTCGGTGTTACCGGAAATTCCGTTTCAAAATAAAATCTGAAAGTGTCTCCAACTTCTCCTTTCCATATATTATTATCAGAGACCACTACCAAATCATTTGCTTTTGATATAGCCAATGGTTTATTCATATTATTATTACCACCACTGTTGTTACAAGAAAATAAAAACTGTAACACAAAAAGACCGATGAAAAATATACTTATACTACGCATAATGCAAATATATTAAAATATTGTAAAAATAAAAAGTCAACTATAATTAAGATGTATCTAAATTAGATTTGGTTGTGTAATGCCCTATTTTTAATTGTGCTTTATGTCGAGGTTACCAATTTTAATATTAAAAAAAATGTTAAAGTTTAAAAAAATATCTTTATGTATTTTATATATTATTGAAAAAAGATATATATTTGCAAAATGAAGTACGAATATTGTGTATATTCATACTTATTCCCAAGATTCTCAGTAAACATTTGAATATAATTTTTATATTCACATATTGCTCATATATAGCGGTATGTGTTTTTTTAATAAACAAAAGTTAAAATGGGAATTTACATTAATTTTAGAGGTTTGTTAAGTGGTCACACTGAGAAAGTATTTTTATTTTTTCTCAGTTTTGTCATCTTTTCCGGCGTTGCAACAACAAATAGTTGGGGGCAATGTGAAAAAGAACCGGGAGAAATTAGAGGAAATGTTCATGACGATATCAATTTTAATGGTATTGTTGATGCTCCGGATTCAGGAGTTGAAGGTGTTAAGGTGCTTGCTTATGATAGTCATCAAAAGTTAGTATCGCATTCTGTTACGGATCAAAATGGGCATTATTCTTTGGTCGGTTTAGACGATGCTCTGAACTATCGTATAGAGTTTGAGTATTCCGATATGTATTATCCTGTACCGGGTTCTAAGTACGTTCTGTTTGTCAAACCAAATACCTGTGGTAATGATCTTGTATTACAGAATCCATTTTTATATGAATCCGATGATGTTTTTGTCGGTATGAGTGTGTTGTATAGAGAGCCACTTGATCACGCATCTTCAGACAAAGATGTCTTGTTTTATTATGATTACGATTATACAGGTAGTAAGCCCGACTTCAAGCAAATAGTAAAAAAGTCAGAAGTGGGTGCTATTTGGGGAACGGTATTTAGCAGGACCACTCAAAGGCTTTTCTCTTCTGCATTTGTTAAGCAACATGCATATTTGGGACCTCATGGGCATGGAGCCATATATTCCATTGAGAGGGATGGTGATGATTGGTCTCCTGAACTATATGTAGATTTGGTTGATAAAGGAATAGATATTGGTGAATTGTCTGTTACTGATCCTAAAGATTGTGCTTATGGAGTACAAGTGTCGAGGGTAGGTTTGGGAGCTTTGGCTTTATCACAAGATGAAAAATATTTGTATGTAACCAATTTACATAAAAACGAATTAGTTAAAATTCCCACCGATAAGAATAAATTGGATCAAATAGAGGAAATACCGATCCCGGATCCTCAATGTACAGGAGGGGATAGGCATGCTTTTGCTTTGGAGAGTTATAAGGGAAAGTTGTATGTAGGTGTTTCTTGTGGTGCAGAATATATTAAAGATGAAAAATATAACACATTCCATATATATGAATTTGATCCGGTTACTAATAATTTTGATCTTATTTTTGAAACAGATTATCCAAAGGGATATATCCAGGATATGGTTTTACCTAAAAATATAGAGACTCAGCATTGGTTGACAGATATTGAATTTACCGATGAGGGTAATATGGTGATACTTTTGAACGATAGAATTTCACACACATATTGTGATGATACGGATTATCCTGTTTTGCACGTGAATGATGGGGATATATTATTGGTTGGCAATAATAATGGTACGTGGGAATTGGAGAGTAATGGTTCTGTTGTAGGTTTGACGGGAACAGGTGTAGATAATGGAGAAGGACCTGGAGGAGGAGAGTTTTTTGGATACGATTATTGGCCCAAAGAGAGCGTGCGTCACCCGGAAACGGCAACTGGTAGTGCTCTTGTTATAAAGGGAAGATCAGAAGTGGTAGTACCTGTTTATGACCCGGAGGAAACAGCTTATTCCGGTGGTGTTAAGTTTTTTGGCACTTCTGATGGGGAGCTAAATAAAGTGTTTACTGTTTATAAGCGTGCTCTCGGTAATGAGCCGGAGTTTGGTAAAGCATCAGGGTTTGGAGACCTCGATGTTATTTATGATCCTTTACCGTTGGAGATAGGTGACTATGTTTGGTTTGATGAAGATAAAGACGGAGTTCAAGATCCTGATGAGCATGGTCTATCAGACGTAGAGCTGAGTTTGTATGACAGTAAATGTAACTTGGTTGGTAGCACGAAGACCAATTCAGAAGGATATTATACTTTCAATAACACTAATGTTGATCTTGATGGAGATGGTAATTTTGATAATTTAAATTTATTGGATAAATATTATGTGGTTTTCAGCGATTCCAGGTTCCAATCTGATAAATTTACAGTTAGCAATAGTGAAGTGTATTTTTTGACGGTTTCAGATCAAGGAAGTGGAAACAATAAGGATAAGAATGATAGTGATGCCAAGATAGCTTCTGATGTGTGTACTGAATTTGACGGCAAACCTTTTGTGGAAGTGGAGACGAAAGGGTCAGGACACAATGATTATGATGCAGATTTTGGTTTTGCAGATGTCAAAATTTTCGACTTAGCTCTTAGAAAGCTTTTAGTTGATAAAAGTACTGTTAAGCTTGGAGATGAAATAGTTTTTGATATAATAGTGTACAATCAGGGAACACTTGATGCAAAAGATATTGAAATAACAGACTATATAAACAAAGGATATGAGTTTAATAAGGCAGATAATCCTTTGTGGACTACTAACGCAGATTTATCTCAAGCGTATTACGTCCATAAGTCAATACTTAAGCCGGGAGATTCTATTAATGTTAAAATTAAAATGAAGCTGACGGATAACACCAATGTTAATAACTTTATAAATTATGCTGAAATATCAGGAGGTACAGATGGAAAAGGCAATGAGGTCAAAGATATAGATTCTACTCCTGATAAAGATGTCGCTAACGACATTGGTGGTGTGCCTGATTTTGGAGAAAATACCGGTGTAGTTATTACCGATAACGTCATTGATAACGACGGTAGCTATGATGAGGATGATCACGATGTGGCTTCTCCGTATTTATTGGATTTGGCTTTGAGAAAGAGAATAAAGGAAACTAGTGCTATTTATAAAGAGGGAGATACTGTAACTTTTGCTATAGAGGTTTTTAATCAAGGTAATATAATAGCTACTAATTATGAATTAGTTGATTATATTGGAGAAGATCTTATATTTGATCCTAGTTTAAATAGCTCTTGGAAACAAGCTTCTGATGGCACCGCTACACTCGTTGTCAATCAGGAATTGTTGCCTCAAGAAAGTAGAAAGTTTGAGATAAATTTGATTATAAAGCCTGGTGTTAAGTTGGAAGAAATTCTAAATTATGCTGAAATTAGTAAAGAACAAGCTAAGGGAGAACCAGCTCCAAGAGATTTCGATTCCAAATATAATAATATTTCTACAGATGATACCGGTGCACAGGTGGGGAAAGCCACAGATGATTTGATTTCTTCACATTCTAAGTCGCCCCTGCCTGATGAAGACGATCATGATGTTGCGGCTGTTACAGTTACAGATTTCGATTTGGCACTTGTGAAGAGAGCACAAAGTAATGTGATTGAAAATGGTGACAATGTGAAGTTTACTATAAAAGTTTTTAATCAAGGTAAGATTACTGCCGATAACATAACTGTGGTAGATTATTTGCCGGAAGGCTTTGACTTGGTTGACAATTCTTGGAGTTATATAACAGGAAGTTCTGATAAAGTTGAAAAGACTTTGTCCAGAGATAATGGCTTGTTGCCATCTGTCGGTTTGTTACCCGGAGATTCCATTGCTGTAGAAATAGAACTAAAATTAGATACAGCCGGCTTGGGTGCAATTGATATTTTAAGAAATTATGCAGAGATAAAATCTGCTTATGATATAGCCGGTAGTAATTTGGGAATATATGATGTTGATTCATACCCTGATGCAGATAATACAAATGATGAAAAAGGAGATGATAATCAATTGAATGGTGATGGTGCGGATGACGAAGATGATCATGATTGGGCAGATGTCTTCATAAGATATAGCGTTGTGGTAGATCCTTGCGTATGCTTGGGCAATGCAACTAATTCAAAGAATGGTCAATATAGACAGAAGATATCCTTGGTTTCTCCGTCGGGTCAAAATTGGGTAATAGATTCTGTGTCACATTTTTATAATGATTTACTTACTCCGGATCCTCCTGCTGCGACTGTTCCATATACAGTTGGTGATGCTCTTACAGAAGTACCCAATACTCCTCCCAATGGTATAAGTACCTATGAGATAACAGGTAAATACGTTGAGAATACACATTATTATATCAGATTTAAAAATGATTTAGGCGATACTAAAATTGTTGATTCTCATACAGGTACAATATGTGTTTATGGAGATCCGGAAATAGTTGGTAATAAGGGTACCTGTTTAAATTCAAGGGAAGTATATTCTATTTCAAATTATGATCCTGCTGCTACTTATACTTGGTCTCTGCCTGGTGGAGGAGGTAGCTTTGTTGGTGGCAGTACAGGACGGACAGTAAGTATAGATTGGGGAGGCGGTTTTGGAGAGTATGAATTAAAAGTTGTGCCTTCAGGAACTCCTACGGATCCAATTTGTATAGCTCCGGCAGTTTTGGAGGTTAAAGTCGGTGTTGCTTCAGGGGCGCTAGCTGTAGAAGATTTGGTAATAGCAAGTGTAGGAAAATATTGCAAATATGTTGTCACTCCTGAGGCTGTAATAACTACGCCTGTTAATTCTGAAACTCCGTTTAATATAGTATTAATAGCACCAAACGGTGAAACCTTACCGGATAGTACTATCGGGGCAGAGTATATTGGTCAGGATATTATGGTAATTATAGAAGATGAATGTGGTGGTAATCAAGCGATGACAACGGTTAGAATTATCGATAAATTAAGTCCTGTAATTACTTGTGTCAATGATACTATTGATTGTGATTCTATGGTTACTTATAGTGGGCCTAAGATTGAAGACAATTGTAGCGAAGATGTAGATTTGATTATTATAGGCGAAAAAGTTGAAAAGCAAGACTGTTCTAATAAGGATTTTATTAAAATTGTAACGAGAGAGTATCAAGCTATAGATCAATCCGGTAATATCTCAGAATCTTGTCAACAGAAGATATGGGTGAATAGAATAAAACTTGATAAGGTTGAGTATCCAAAAGATTTTCTAGTATCAGATACTACAGCATTGACTTGTGGGGCAGATTATGAATTGGATGATAACGGAAACCCTGATCCAAGTGTTACCGGAGCTCCTCTTTATAACGGTAAAAACCTTTATACCGTTTGTTCTAATAATTTCTGTGAAACATCGGTAGGATACAGTGATTTTGTTGATGAGAATAGTTGTTGTATAAAAACGATTAAAAGAACTTGGTATGTATTTGATAATTGTGATGAGATAGATGTTTCTAAATTACACGTACAAACCATACAAATAAATGATGTCATTCCTCCAATACCGTCAGTTCCTCTAAATATGGAGGTTACTACCAATGGTTATAATTGTGAGGCAGATGTTAATTTACCTGCATTGGAGATAACAGATAATTGTTCAAAAGAATTTGTTGTTGATATTACTTCTCCTGCCGGGGTTGTTAAAAATTCAAACGGTGCTCGAGTTGCGCTTCCGGTTGGAGAGCATATCATCAATTATAAGGTTTACGATAAGTGTGGAAATCACTCGGAAGTCAATATGAAAGTCAAAGTTGAGGATCATACGCCACCTATTGCTATATGTCAGAAAAACACTACAGTATCTTTGAGTACAGACGGTAAGGCTGACGTTCCTGCAAGCTCATTTGATGCCGGAAGTTATGATGGCTGTGGCGTAGCAGATATATCTGTTCGTAGGATGAATGGAGGCGTTTTTAATTCTACTGTTCCTTTTGATTGTAAGGACTTGGATAGCCAGAAAATCGTTGTTGTCTTGAGAGTTACGGACATTAATGGCAATATCAATGAATGTATGGTGGATGTTGAGGTGCAACATAAATATGCTCCCGATATTTCTTGTCCTGACGACATGACGGTAGAGTGCGATTTTGTCTATGATATTGATAGTTTGAGTTTGGCTTTTGGTCAAGCAGAAGGTTTTGATGTGTGTGGTGTTAAAGTGACAGAAGAAGAGCCGAAAGTTGATATATCCCAGTGTCAAGTCGGAACAATAACCAGAGAATTTGTTGCAGAAGGCAAAAAAGGATTAAAAAAGAAGTGTACACAGACGATAACATTTATCAATTCCAAACCTTTTGTTAGAAGTGATGTCACTTGGCCCCAAGATACTACATTTTTCGGATGCGATGTGTTTGGACTGACTCCCGATAGTTTAGGGGTACCTATCTTGAAAGAAGATAAATGTGATATAGTAGGAATTTCTTTTGAAGATCAGAAATTTACCGGTTTGCATGATCAGGCTTGTTATACTATTATTAGGACATGGAAGGTATACAATGAATGTGCAGATACGTCTTGGTATAACGATCAGTTAATTAGTATTGTTAATAATGACGATCCTTTTATAGAGCCGTTTGCCGAAGATACAGTTGTCGTATGTACTTATGACGAAAATTGCGAATTGGGAGATATTGAACTCAATGCATCAGGTTCAGATCCTTGTACTATAACTCTAGGGGATGATTTGAAATGGACATACCATATAGACTTATTTGATGATGGGGTAGTTGATGAAACAGGAGAGAAACGCGGTGCTAATGTATCGTTAAGTGGAAGTTATCCTATAGGAACACACAGTATATTGTGGCAACTAAGGGATGGTTGTGGAAATTCTACCGGAAGAAGCCAATACTTCACTATAAAAAATTGTAAACTTCCAAGTGTAAAATGTATCGATTCTCTTATTGTCGAATTGGGACCGGATATAGTAAATGGTGATACTTTTGCTACGGCAGAGGTGTTAGCAGCGTTGTTTGACAAGGGTAGTTCTCATAGTTGTGGATATGATTTAACATTTAGCTATTCAGAAGACGTTAATGATACTTTGTTAGTCGTTGATTGTGAGTGGTTGACATATGAAACTCATACGATAAAAGTGTATGCAACTGATGAAAATGGAAATTCAGATTATTGTGTTACTCATTTGGAGGTGCAAGATAATGGCAATATCTGTGATCCTACTTATAGGTGTGTTATCTTCCCTGAAGATACCGTTATTATAAATGAATGTAATCCGGATTTAGAGCCCGGAAATGGACTTTTGTATAATGTTGTTGTAGGTGATGATTGTGATTGTGATCAGTACGATATTTCATATGAGGATACTTATTCAAATGATCCTACTAATACTTGTCAGCATTTTGAGAGAAAATGGACAGTGATTCTCCATTGTCAAGTGCTTGATACAACAATTTATTACACTCAGGATATTACACTTATAAATGCGGAGGCTCCGGATTTGGTTTGTCCGAGTTCAATCGTCGTAGACTTGGATGATACAAATAATTGTAAGAAATATATTAATATTCCGGAACCAACATATGATGTTGATGCTTGTAATGAGGATGTTGTTGTAAGGCATGACTCCCCGTATGCAATAAATTTGGACGGTGCAAATGCCAGTGGTACTTACCCTGTCGGAACAACTACCGTAACGTTTACATTGACAGATAAGTGTAGTAATACTTCTACTTGTAGTTTGGATATTACGATAAGAGACAATATCGCTCCGTTATGTGTCCCTAATGACACAACAGTCGCTCTGGATCAAAATGGTAATATTGTTATCGACGAAAGTTTTGTGGCATCCGGTTCTAGTGATAATTGCTCAAATGCAACAATTACAGTCGAGCCAAATTCATTTGATTGTGGTGATTTGGGTGTGAAAACAGTAAATATAACTGTTTCTGATGGTGTTAACGAAAGCTTATGTACAGCTCAGGTCACTGTTATAGATACGATAACAAAACTATGTAATGCAGTAGATACAACTTTGATATTGGATGAAAACAGCTCCGGTACAATTACTGTAGACTATGTTTATGCAGGTTCCGGTGGTTGTGGTGGAACTACTGATGTAAGTGTTGAAGTTACGCCTGTTGATTTTGATTGTGAAGATCTGGGAGATAATACTGTTCAGTTAATAGTTACTGATAATTCTACGGGAGAGAAAGATACTTGTGAAGCAGTAGTTACTGTTGTTGATACCGTTAGACATCTTTGTAATACAGTAGATACCGTTTTGGTAATGAATACAAGTGGAACTTTAACCATAGAACCGGAATTTGTATTTGCAGGCTATCTTGGATGTTGGGATGCAAGTGATGTTGATTTGACGGTTGAACCTAAT
>PDWI01007251.1_pt1 | contig 13567 bp, 13 predicted proteins | sample 1430891 | NCBI WGS metagenome assembly PDWI01 (sample SAMN01162508, study PRJNA174530) | Oral metagenome, whole genome shotgun sequencing project. | biome: Marine environment; feature: Marine mammal; material: Swab sample of the gingival sulcus; isolation source: swab sample of gingival sulcus...
ATTGCAACTTTAAAAATCAGAGACAAGTAGCACTGAGCGAGGCTTTTTAGCTTCGCTTTTTTTATGTCCAAAATTTTCAAATCTATTAATTTACTAGAAAAAAAAATCTATCGATATTGACTTCTATTTATAATTAAGATATAATTTTCTATTTATTTTATAGAAAATAGGAGTTAGAATATGTTCAAAACTGGTATGCCCGTAAGCGGGGATGAGTTTATAGATAGAAAAAAACACCTACCAGAATTTAAAGCTTACATGGATAGCAACCAAAGCATAATGATAAAAGCCCCAAGAAGATTTGGAAAAACTTCTATTGTTAAGCATTTGCTTGAAGATAAGGAAGAATATCATTTCATCTATATCGACATAAATATATCAAGCAATTTATATTCCCTTGCAAATAAGATCATAAATAAAGCCTATGGTTTAACTGGCATTGAGAATTTTTTACATCAAGCTAAAACTTCGGCTTACGAGCTTTTTGCTAAGCTGTCTAACCTCTCTTTTGATATTGGACCACATGTAAAAACAACCATGGATTTTGCTCAAGATAAAAATATAGATGAGGTAGAATACTATCTTCATGCCCTAGAACTTTTAAACACAATCGCTGTTAAAAAAAATATAAATGTAAAGTGTGCCCTAGATGAGTTTCAAGATATTTTAAAGATAGCAAATAAGGATATACTTAGCAAAACAAGGTCGATCATCCAACATCATACCAATGTAACTTATATATTTTTAGGAAGTATTGAGAGTATAATGGGTGAAATCTTTGAAAATAAAACTTCACCCTTTTTCCACTTTGTAAAAGTTATGCAATTAAAACCTTTAGATACGGATGAACTTTTAGAATATGCACAAGATTATTTTACAAAAAGGCAAGTAGAATTTGAAAATTTAAAAGATTATATAAAATTTTTAGGAGGCCATCCTGATTATTCCATGCAATTTTTACAAAAAATTTATATCAACAATCTTGCTTTTAAGATCAAAAAATACACCCATGAGCATCTAAAAAATCTCCTAATAGAGGTAATTTATGATAATATCTCATACATAGATGAACTCATAAATAAAGCAAAGCAAAAAAAACACCATCTTGATGTTTTAATCTCCATGGCAAAAAATGAGAAAATAAATATAGATGGCAAAACCTTATACAATGTAAGAATGTCACTAGAAAATATGGGACTTATAAGAAATATTTCCCAAGGAAGATACGAGATAGTAGATCTATTTTTAAAAATGGTTTTAAGACAAGAGGATAAAAGCAAGATAAATTTAGATGGATTTTTGCAAATTGAAAATAAAGTCTCAAGATAACTTAGGAATCTTTTATCTAGCTACGCTAAATAGAACAAGAAATTAAGAGATTTTAAGTTAAAATAAACTAATAAAGGGGGAAGTCATATTAAAAAGTAAATATAGCGAGGAATTTAGATCTAGATAGTACATTTAATTTGAAATAATAACGAATCTGCAAAAGAGGCTACTTAATTTGATGGTCTTTTTTATTGAAAATCCCTTTTTTAAAACTTTTTAGGTTTTGAAATTTTTTAAAACGATAAAGATGGGAGACTTTTAAGGCTGCATTGTTAAAAACTGGTGTAAAAATAGTGATTTTATTTTATTTTCAAGATGATAGAGGTGTCGTTTTTTGAGATTATTTTAAATTGTTTTTCATTTATATTGTTGAAAATCAAAGCCTGAACCAAAAAAGAATCGTAAACGTTTTTTGTACTTATAAAATAATATTTTGGGGTTTCTATGGCATATAAACTTGCCATTTTATAGTGTTTATATTCTTTAGTTTTTAAGTTTGTGTAATATTTTATTTTAAAGCTTTGCCCATTTAGGGTTAAGATGCCTTTATCTTTATCAAAGCTTATATTGCTAGCTTTTCTTGCATATACAATAAAGCTTGATACCTTTTGTTTTCCTGTTTTAAGATCCGTATCGGAAAAAAGTTTTATGCTTGTTCCAACTTTAAGTAAATCCACATGCAAGTACCAAAATATGGGATCTACTAATTTACTTGGTTTAGATAAATTTTCTATGGCAATGTGGGGTTTATTTTTTTTGAAAAGATAAGGAATTAGTTTATAGTATCCCTTTGATTTTGCCTCCTTGTAAAGTTTTACAACTTGTTTTGAACTATTTGCAACCTTGGTTTGGTTTGATTCAAAAAGGAGTTCAGAAATGATATAACTATCTTCAAAATGCTTACCATTATCTATGAGAGTTTTTGCGCCAGTTTCATACCACAAGGGCCAACCAAAATCCCACCAAGTGAGTATGAAATTATTCTTATGTTTTGGAATTTTAGATATGACTTCTAGATCTTCTTTGTAAAATACTGGTTTTTCTATTTTGGCGAAATGGATGATTGTGTTTATGTAAACTATGCTAATTGCACAAGATAAAATAAAAAAGGATATGTTTTTATATTTGGGCAGCATCTGGGATAAAATAAATATAAAATAAGCAAGTCCAAAACTAAAAGCCCCAACCCCATACATGGCAAATCTCTCCCCAGCTATCAAAGATAAGAATCCAACTAAAACAAGGGGTAAAAATGCTAAAAAGGGGCGATATTTTATACACAACATCACAAAACCGAAAAAACCTAAAAATGCCAATGACGCATTTGCGGAGCTTAGCTGTGCCCACTTTTGCAAACTGATGGCATCTGCTTCTCCTATGGTATCGAGGGCATTTATAAAATTTAAATTTGCAAATTTTGTGTAAAGTCCTTTATCTATATAAGATAAGGCTCGCGAATAAAATTTGTGTGTATCTACTAAAAAGGTAGCTCCTACTGATAAAATAATAAAAACAGCCCCAAACAGCCAAGAATGGGTTTTGTATCTTTGGAAATTTAGTATGAAGATTAGAAGTATTAGGGCAAGTTTTATCCATAGATCTAGGTTCAAAAAACAAATTCCCATCATAAAAATAACTAAATAATTTTCTAAATTTTCCCTTTGGAAAACCAAGGTATAAATCGCCCAAATTCCAACAATCAAAACGGCTATGGATAAATAAGAATGATACCAAAGCCCAAATCCAAAGATTCCTAATGTTGCTAAAAGTGAGTAAAAAGCATTTTGGGTTTTACTAAGCCCTATTAGTCCCCAAATAGCAACAAGGGGAAAAAATAAATTCAAAATATCCGTATCATAATACCCAAAAAAACTACGATAATAATACCCATAAGAAAGGATACAAAATATCCCCGCAACAAATCCAACCCTTTGAAGTTTGAAAAGTTTTGATATGTAAAAAATAGGTATGATAACAAGGGAAGATAGTATGACGGGTAGGTAAAATATACATTGCTCGATGGAAAATGGGGTAAACTTTACCACCGCATACAAAAGCCAACCAGCTATGTATTCAGATGCAAAGGGAAAATTCGCACCACCTAATAGTTTTTTTGCATAAAAACCATAAAGTCCTGCATCGTGTGTCCAAAGTGGAACGAAATTCCCATTAAAATAAACCCTTGGATCATCTTTTATGATAAATAAAAAAACACTTTGTAAAATAACACTAAGCAAAATGCCAACAAGAATAACAAAACCTGATTTTTTAAAAAGTTTTTTTATCATATGAATATCCGTTAAAATTTTACATCCAATCAATAATCTTCGCCACTTCATCTACCTCAAAGCATTTTATGGCTGTTTTGTGGCTTGGTTTAACTGGAATTATAGCCTTTTTTAGATGCTGGGTTTGGGCTTCTTTTAGCCTTTGGTCAAGATTAAAAACTCCTCTTATATCACCGCTTAGGGTAACTTCTCCCATAAAGATTGTATCTTTGCTAATGGGGCGGTTTCTAAAACTACTTATGATGGCCGCTACCACGGCTAAATCGGCGGCTGTTTCTTGGATTTTAATGCCTCCGGCTATATTTATGAAAACATCGTAGTGGTTTAGGGGAATTTCTAATTTTCTCTCCAAAAGGGCCAAAAGCATGGTGAGGCGGTTTGGTTCGTAGCCTGTGGCAGATCGTTTTGGGTTGTTGTAGCTACTTTCACTAACCAAAGCTTGAACTTCTAAAATCAAAGGGCGTGAACCCTCCATAACAACTGTTATGGCAGAGCCTGCTTGGGCTTTTCCGCGGGTGAAAAATTTGCTTGAAATGTTATTTGCACTTATTAAGCCCCTATTCGTCATCTCAAAAATTCCAACCTCACTTGTGGAACCAAAACGGTTTTTAAAACCGCGTAAAAGTCTAATTTCTCTTGAGTTGTCTCCCTCAAAATATAAAACCGTGTCAACCATATGTTCGAGTATCCTAGGACCTGCGATTGAGCCCTCTTTTGTGATGTGTCCGATGATAAAAATTGCCGTGTTGCTTTCTTTTGCATAACGCATCAGCTCAAAAGTTATTTCCCTAACTTGCGAAACACTTCCAGGTGCTGAAGTTAGTTCATCACTATATAAAGTTTGGATGGAATCTACGATTAAAACATCATAATTTTTTCCAGCTAACTCGCCCTTTATAGAGTTTAGCTTAATTTCTGAGAGTAAAAAAAGATTTGCATCTAGGCTTTGTAATCTATCGGCCCTTAGTTTGATTTGCCCTAAACTTTCCTCTCCGCTTACATATAAAACTTTTTTCCCACCCTTTGCCATGTTTCCTGCTATGCTTAAAAGTAGGGTGGATTTTCCAACTCCTGGACTTCCGCCAATAAGAGTTAAGCTTCCTTCGACAACACCACCACCTAAAACCAAATCAAGCTCATTGTTTCCAGAACTATGCCTTAAAATGGTTTCCACTTCTATGTCGGTTATGGGTTTTGCCTTTGATGCCAATGGGGTTGATGTTTCTTTTAAGACTTTTCTTTGGGTTTCGTTAAGCTCAAGCATCTCATCCCAAGAGCCACAATTTGGGCAACGTCCCGCCCATTTGCTCATTTGATAGCCACAAGCTTGGCATTCAAATAGTGAGCTTTTTTTAGCCATTTTTAACCCTCATCTTCTTGCTTAAAAATCGCATCACAAAGTCCACTTATAAATTCATCTGGGTTAAATTCTATGAAATCTTCTTGCTTTTCCCCAACACCTATGTAAAGGATAGGAAGTTGCAACTCCCTAGCCACACCAAATAAAGCTCCACCCTTTGCAGTTCCATCTAGTTTTGTGATAATAACTCCATCTACTTTTGCTATTTCATGGAAGGCTTTAGCTTGATTTATGGCTGAATTTCCTTGGGTTCCATCTAAAATTAAAATTTTTCTGTGGGGAGAGCCTTCATAGGCCTTATCGCAAATTCTTATGATTTTTTTAAGCTCATTTGCTAGGTTTGTTTGGTTGTGAAGTCTGCCCGCTGTATCTATGATGACATTATCAATTCCTTTTGCAAGCGCTGAACTTATGGTATCATAAGCCACAGCTGAGGGATCATGGCCTTGTTTTGTATAAACTATGGGAACTTCTATTTTTTCACTCCATCTTTTTAATTGTTCTATGGCTGCGGCTCTAAAGGTATCAGATGCACCTAACATTACTTTTTTGCCCTTATTTTTGTAAAAGTGGGCTAATTTTGCTATGGTTGTGGTTTTTCCTGCCCCATTTACACCCATTATAAGTTCCACTTGGGGTTTTATATCCGGGATTTCTGGAATGGGTTTATCATATATGAAATAAGCCTTCAAAACCCTTTGTAAATCGGCTCTTTTGACCACATTTTGAGGGGGTAGATAATAAATAATTTCTTCAACTATTTCATAGGGCACATCGGCTTCTAAGAGTATATCTTCTAGTAAATCTTTTTCAATACTGCTCTTTTTTTTATCAATATTTTTTTCTATGTTTAAAAATGTTTTCCCTAAACCTTTTTTTAAAAAACTTAACATTATTTTAACACCTTTTTTATATCCGCATCTAACATTTCTTCCAATACAGCCCCCACGTAATGGTTTGCGTATTTTCCATCTCTATCGTATAAAATCATAAAAGGAATGGCTTGTATATCTCCTAAAATGTTTGCTATTTTAAAATTATTTTCCCCGTATGTTACCTTAAAAGATATTTCATATTTATCCATAAAGCTTTCTATTTCTTTTTTATCTTTATCTTCTAGTAAAACTCCAATTATTTCTAACTTATCCTTGTGGGTTTTTTGAAGTGTATTTAAGTGGGGAATTTCCGCCTTACAAGGAGGACACCAGGAGGTAAAAAATGCCAGTAAAACGGGTTTATTTTGGGCGCTAGAAAAACTAAATCCCTTTTGGATTTTTGTTATATTTATATCCCCATTTTTTATACTTTTTAGACTTATGGGATAGATTGGTTTTTTTGGTTTGGGTTTTGTTGTTTTTGAATTTATTTGTTCATTTTTTTTATTATTTACAGCTTCTTTGTTTTGCTTGGTATCTGAACATCCAGTAAGAGCAAAGGTTAACATAAGAGTGCAACTTAAAAAAAAAACACTTTTTATATTCATTTATAATTTCCTTCATGGTACAATATGGACTACATTAGTTTTGTAGAAATAGTATTATAGGAAAGTATCCCTTAAAATGAGAAGTGGTAAAGAAAAATTACGCAAATATTGCTTAAAAAAACTACAAAATGCAAAAAAACATAAGGGTTTTAAAAACAATTTCTTAGTTTTAAATAAGCTTGATAAAATTTTGCAAGATATGGAATTTAAAAATATTTTACTTTATTTGCCACTTAAGAATGAAGTTGATTTAAGAAAATTGTTTAGAAAATTACGGGCAAAACATAATTTATTGGTGCCATTTATGCAAGGTATCAGTTTCAAAGTGGTAAAATATCGCTTACCTATTTTTAGGAAACAATTTTCAATTTATGAGCCAAAAAATTCCTTGAGAATTTTTAAAGAAATTGATATTATGGTCGTTCCTGTTGTTGGAGTTGATGGGAATTTGAAGCGTATCGGTTTTGGAAAAGGTATGTATGATAGGTATTTTGGTTCGTTAGAAAAAAAGCCACTTGTGATATTTGTGCAACTTGACCTTTGTTGCACCAAGTTTGTTGTAAGTGATAGTTATGACATTCAGGCTGATATATATATAACTCCAAAAAAGATTATTACTAAAAGAGGAACTTATGATAATAGAAGCAGGGATAATAGTAGGAACAGCCGCAGTAAGTATGGGCGCAGGGTATTTAGTAGCAAAAAAAATCAATGATGCCAATTATAATATATTCTTAGAACAAGCAAAAGCAAAGGCAAAGGCCATTGAATATGAGGCTGATATGTTGCTTAAAAATTCTGACCTTAAGGTTAAAGAGGCAGTTTTAGAAGCTAAAAAAGAATATGAGGAGAAAAGTTTTGCCCTAGAAAAAGAATTTATTACAAAATTTAACCAACTAGATGAAAAAGAAAAATTTATCAAAGAAGAAACAAAAAGAATAAATGACGAAAAAAGTGATTTAGGTCAGCAAAAAAAGGAAGCCCAAACCTTATTTGAGGAAGGAGCTAGCCTAAAAGAAGAGTATGAAAATAAGGTTAAAGAGGCCTTACATGTTTTAGAACATAGTGCTGGCTTAACTGAAGAAGAAGCTAAAGAAATTGTCCTTAAAAAGGTTGAGGAAAAATCTCGCTCCGATATAGCTCACATAGTTAGAAAATACGAAGAAGAAGCCAAGCAAGAGGCTAAAAAGAGGGTAAATTTCATTCTTGCCCAAGCCACATCAAGATATGCAGGAGATTTTGCTGCTGAGAGGCTTATAAATGTTGTGAATATAAAAGATGATGATCTAAAGGGTAGAATTATAGGAAAAGAGGGCAGAAATATTAAAACCCTCGAGATGCTTTTGGGAGTTGATATTATTATAGATGATACTCCAAATGCCATTATTTTGAGTTCATTCAATCTCTATCGCCGTGCCATTGCCACAAAGGTTATCGAGCTTTTAGTTGAAGATGGACGTATTCAGCCTGCACGAATTGAAGGTATTTATGAAAAAGTTCAAGATGAGTTTGACCAAGGTATGCTAGAAGAGGGTGAGGCTATAGTGATGGATTTGGGTCTTAGCAAGATTCATCCAGAACTTATAAAACTAATTGGTCGTTTGAAGTTTCGTGCAAGTTATGGACAAAATGCCCTAGGGCATTCCATGGAAGTTGCCCACCTAGCAGGACTTATAGCTTCACAAATAGGTGGAGATGATATTTTAGCAAGACGTGCTGGAATTTTGCATGATATCGGCAAAGCACTAACCCATGAATATACAGGAAGCCATGTGGATTTGGGTGCTGATATTTGTAAACGCTACAAAGAGCATCCAGCAGTTATAAATGCCATTTATGCCCACCACGGCCATGAAGAAGCCACAAGCATAGAAGCAGCCGCAGTTTGTGCAGCAGATAGTCTCTCAGCTGCGCGTCCAGGGGCAAGACGTGAAGTTTTAGAGAGCTTTTTAAAGAGAGTTCAAGACATAGAAGATATAGCAAAAAGTAAAAAAGGCATCAAGCAAGCTTATGCTATAAATGCAGGACGCGAGATAAGAGTTATTGCAAATGCAAAACTTGTAAATGACGATGAGGCAGTTTTATTAGCCAAAGAAATTTCCCAAGAAATCGAAGATAAAGTCCAATATCCAGGAGAGATAAAGGTAAATGTCATAAGGGAAGTTAGGGCTGTAAATTACGCAAGATAGTTTTTATTATGTACACTTTTTCAAATCTTTTCAATGAGGTTAAAAAATATAAAAAAGAGTTAATTTGGGCAAATATCATAGCCCTTTTTGCCACCCTAGTTGGCTCTTTGATTCCCCTTCTTATGCCTTTACTTGTGGATGAAATTCTGCTTGGTAAGGGTGGATTTGCCACTGATTTTATAGATAAGATGCTTGGAAGCAAAAGCGAGGTTTATGTTTATGTGCTTTTAGTCTTGGCTTTGGCGGTTTTTTTGAGGGTTTTATTTTTTATCTTAAATTTTTTTCAGACTAAATTTTTTACCATCATTTCCAAAAATATCACATTCAAAATGCGTCAAGATGTTCTAAAACGCCTAAGCGAAGTTAGTTTAAGTGGATTTGAATTTTTTGGTTCAGGAAAAGCGAGCTCTTTGGCGATTATCGATATAAACACCATAGATGAATTTTTGGGCACGACTATTAGTAGATTTATCATATCTTTTTTGCAGCTTATTTGTGTTTTTATGATCTTATTTTTTATAAGTTGGCAATTGGCATTTTTTATTCTTTTGGTAAACCCATTTGTGGTACTTTTGACCACAAAGATCGCCAAAAAAGTCTCCCATCTAAAAAAGCAACAAAACGAAGCTTTTAGCATTTTCCAAGATGCCTTTAGTGAAACGCTAGAACTTTTTGTGCAGATTAGAACGAGCAATATGGAGAAAAGTTTTTTTGGATCCCTTAGCCAAAAGCTCGAAAATATCAAAGAAAGTTCGATTAATTTTACTTATAAAAGTGACACAGCACACAGGTTTTCCTTTTTGGTCTTCATGATAGGTTTTGAAGCCTTTAGGGGAGCTGGCATTATAGCTGTGGCTTATTCTGATCTAAGCGTTGGGATGATGATAGCAACTTTTTCTTACCTTTGGATGCTGATGAACCCAATCCAAGATATGCTAAATATTCAATACGCCTTTGCAAATGCAAAAATTGCCATGGATAGGATAAATGAAATATTTTTACTACCCCTTGAACCAAAGTATCCCCACCTAAAAAATCCATTTTTACATAAAAATACCAATTCTATAAGCTTAAAAAATATAAATTTTAGCTATGATAACAAAAGGAAAGTTTTAGATCGCATTTCCATGGAAATTCCAAAGGGCAAAAAAGTTGCCATAATAGGTGCAAGTGGAAGCGGAAAAACTTCTTTAGCACAGATTTTGGTGGGATTTTATCCCTTTGAGAGTGGGGAATTGATGTATGATGGGGTTAGTAGCAAGGAAATCGGACTAGATGTTATCAGAGAAAATGTCTTTTTAGTTTTGCAAAATCCTCAGCTTTTCAATTCAAGTATTAAAGAAAATATTTCTTTTGGAGAGAATGTATCGGATGAGCAAATAAAAAAAGCTATTCAAATAGCCCAACTTTCGAGCTTTATCGGTGCTTTACCCGATAAGCTTGATACGAAAATAGGGAAAAATGGCATCCGACTTTCAGGCGGACAAAGACAAAGGCTTTCAATCGCGAGGATGATAGCCAAAAGTCCAAATATTGTCATTTTAGACGAATCCACATCAGCGCTTGATGTGCATACGGAAAATATTTTATTTGATGAACTTAGTGAGTATTTAAAAGATAAAACCACTATCATCATAGCCCATAGGTTAAGCACCATAAGAAATGCTGATTATATTTATGTGCTTGATAAGGGAAAGATTTTAGAGGAGGGCACCCACATGGAGTTATTAAACAAAGATGGAGCTTTTGCTTCTTATTATGAAAAAAATAAAGGATGATGTATGAGAAAAATTCTACTTTTTACTTTTTTAATTTTAAGTTTATGCTTAAATCTCAAAGCAGATGGGGAGATGATTTTGGATTCTTCAAATGCCTTGCAAAATATAATTCAAAATAAACGCATCCCAAAAGCTTTAGTGGATAGATCTATTGCCATGATAGTTTTACCAGATGTTCGTCAGGGTGGTCTTGTGCTTGGTGGTTTAGTTGGAGATGGTATAATGGTTCAAAAAGCCCAATCTGGATGGACAAAACCAGTTTATGCTAGTATCCGCGGTGGTAGTGTTGGCTTGCAGATTGGTTACCAAAAAAGTGATATGGTATTTTTTATACTCAGTTCAAAAGTGCTGGAAGATATGCTAAGCCAAAAGCTTACTTTAGGTATAGATGCCACTGCGACGGCCTGGAATTACGGGGAAAATTATGTAAATATGACAGACTTTAAATTTACAAGTGATATTTATGTTTTTGCTGAAAATAAAGGTTTTTTTGCTGGACTTTCTTTAGGCGGAGGAGTGATGAGTGTGGATAAAAACCAAGTTTCTAGCACCTCTTACGCCCAAGAGAGATGGCAAGGCGTTTTGGACATGTTAAATAAGTAGGAAATATGGAAGGCACACTTACAACTTTAAGCACCTATGGCTATATAGCCCTTTTTCTTTATACCCTAGGTGGAGGAATGGTTGCTATTGTCGCAGCTGGAGTTTTATCTTACATGGGAAAAATGGATATTTATCTAAGCATTAGCATAGCCTTTATCGCAAATGCCATAGGAGACACCTTACTTTTTTACCTAAGCAGATACAATAAAGAAATGATAATGCCATACGTTAAAAAGCACAGGCGAAAATTAGCCCTTTCCCATGTATTAATGAAAAAATATGGCGATAAAATAATATTTTTTCAAAAATTTGTCTACGGCATAAAAACCCTAATCCCCCTCGCCATTGGATTTACAAAATATTCCTTTATAAAATTTAGCATCTTAAATTTCATCTCATCCCTAATCTGGGCAATCTTACTAGGATACGGAAGCTACATGTTTGGAGAAGCATTTCAAAAGAGTATAGGCTATATAAGCTCAAACCCATGGCTGATGCCCTTGATCATGTTCCCTTTGCTTTTTGGAATATGGTTTTACTTTGAGAAATATTCAAAGAAAAAGTAATCATAGAATTCATTGCTTTGTATTAGCTTAGGTTGAAAACTATCTTCCCATACTTGATATGTTTTTTCTTTGTGATTTGCTTTTTTATAAAACATTAATTGTTCTAGTATAGTTTTTTTGTAGCTCTAATATTTGGTTTGCTGTGTATTGTTTAAATGATTGTATTGTTTTATGTAAGTCATCACTTGATACTGTCAGATGAAGATGATTTTCTAATATTACATAAGCATTTAGTTTAAGATTAGCTTTTTTTGTAGGAATTTTATGCAGTCTATTATGATTTGCGTACAAATATTTGCAACCAATGAAGTATTGTATAAATTGCAAAGTGTGGATGTGTTGGTTCGTATATACTATATCTTATTCTTCCCATTTATGTATTCTAGTATAAATTAGCTTATGTATGCCATTCCGCCTCAGGAGAGGCGGAACTAGTTAGAATCACCATATTTAGCAGTGCTAATGGTAGTGTTTTTACTATCTTTAGCAGGTATTTCACCCTTTGCGCTTTTTTGAGTAAAATGTATCTAACAGGAAGTGCTATAAATGTGGAGGAGGGGTATATTCTTCTTGTTATCATTATGGTAATAAACCCTGCAATAGTTGGATATTACCACTTAAAATCTATTGTTCATATGCTTATAAAAGAGCCTTTAGAAAATAGTGAATTAAGCTCTACACAAAATAGCACCCTTACTATAAAAAGTTTAGTTGGTTTTTGTGTGATTTTAACTATCTTTGCAATATTTTAATAGAGCCTTTACTTGATATTATTTCTTATTATGTTCAAATATCGGTGTATTAGTTAATGTCTAGCTACGAAAGTTTGTGTCCTTTTAAGTTGTTTTGTTGGGGGTTTCGTAAATGTCTCCAAAAAGTGCGGAAAGGGGTTAATGACCAGGTATAGATACAAGATAATGTTATGGTATACAGTGGAATGCCAATTAATACATTTACAAAGTAACTTACCAAATAAGCATACCAACTTCTTGTTTCCCACCAAAATTTTGGATCGTTAAAACTAAGCGGCATCCATCCTTCTCCAAAATTTAGAATTATAATGGAATGAATTTCTCGAAATAGCAAGAGAAATATAGGGAATGAAGCAATACAAATTGCTAGTTTGAATGACTTTGCAAATATTGACATAGAAGCTTGAGAAAGAGTTTGATTGCTCTCTTTCGTAAGACTCCAACTAACAATATCAGTAATACCAAATATGGTCATTAATCCAGAAATTATTGATATTACATTTGCGATTGCATTCATTTAAATATTCCTTTTGTTAGACTTAATATGTTTTTATGCATAGAACAACTTCTATCAAGACAATGAAAATATGTAGGAACCACCATAATTTGAAATTAACTAGAATGTAGTGTTTTTGCTGGTGAACTTCATTAGCTTCTTCAAATAAAGGCATAACTTTATCACCTTCAATAGTCACATCTATTTCGTTTACCAATTTAAAAGCCCTTTTTATCTCATTGACCGCTTGGGCTAGGTCGGTTTTTAAAAGTTTAAACTTTTTAGATAATTTTTTTGGCTTCTTTTAAAAAAGTGTTACTATATTTTACGATCACAGCTTATTCCATAGGGTATCAATGTCGTAGATTTTACCTTCTTTTACATCCTTTAATCCGCTATTTATGGATTTTGTGATGCGTTTAGTTTCTAGGCCTTTAAGGGCTTTTTCATACTTTCATACTCATCTTTTGAAATCATCACAGCTTCTATTTTGTTGTTTTTTAAAACTGCCAATTCTTCCACAGAATTTCCTTTTATCTGTGCTAGATATGTGCCAAACCTTTTTGCAAAGTCCGAAGATGGTATAAGTTCTTTTGATGAATAGCTTATCATATTTTATCCTTAGTATATTCCGCAGTATTTTACTATATAAATTTGAAACAAGAATTAAAATTGGTAATTGCAGTAGGTCTTGTTTCGCAACCCCGCTTATTTAAACATAAC
>PDWI01008951.1_pt1 | contig 13565 bp, 9 predicted proteins | sample 1430891 | NCBI WGS metagenome assembly PDWI01 (sample SAMN01162508, study PRJNA174530) | Oral metagenome, whole genome shotgun sequencing project. | biome: Marine environment; feature: Marine mammal; material: Swab sample of the gingival sulcus; isolation source: swab sample of gingival sulcus...
TTTTTACATGTGGGAATTCTTCGAATATTTTTCGACAGACTCTTCCCTTTACCCTGCGCATGATATCTGAAGGCGATATGTCAGGCGGTGCAGAAACCAGATATATGGACATGATCTTTGCTTACCACACCACGCAAAATGTGAATGTCAAAACGTTCACAGGTTTAACGAAAAAGCTCTCTCACACGCAAGGCGATCTCCCCTTGAAGCATGTGATAACGATACTTTTTACCCACACGAAGTGATATTCAATCCTGTATTTTGTGTGACTGCCATGCCGATAATCCATAGCAGTGCATTATAAGACAACTGCTATCAGAATGCTGCCCGCCTGAAAGGCGGGGGTTTTAACCTTTTACAGAAACAATAAAAAATTCCATCTGGCATATAGGCAACTTGCTTGATACTTTAAGATGTGTTAACTCAACGGCATTGACAGATCCCTGGGAAACGATAGATTGTATTTTACTGAAGTCCTAAAAAGAAAACAAAATATGTCTGTTCTTGAGAAGGTAGTTGAAAAAAAATGGTGCGTAGGCTGTGGCATGTGTGTTGCTGTTTGCCCTAAATCCCGTCTTATGATGTTCTGGAATGAGCGCGCTGAGTATAATCCTGCTGTTAGGAGCGATGCCCCAGATTGCAGTAGTAGGTGTTCTGTATGTTTTGATGTTTGCCCGGCCCATGGGCAGACAAAAAACGAGAGTGAGATTGGCAGAGAGCTTTATGGAAAAATTTTGAGTATTCACCATACCCCTGAGACGGGATATTGGCTCTCTTCATACGTAGGGTATTCAAAAGACCATCGTTTTAGTAGTGCCTCCGGAGGGATTGCCACCTGGGTATTAGAATTCCTGTTGAAAAATGGCGAAGTTGATATGGTTATTGCTGTTGGGCGTACTTCCAATCCCGATAAATTGTTTGAATTTAGAGTTTGTAAATCTGTCGAGCAAATCAGGAAATGCAGTCGCTCAGCCTACTACCCGGTAGAGGTCAGTCAGGTCGTTAGGCATATCCTTGAGAATAGAGGGCGATATGCCGTTATTGGTTTGCCCTGTGTTTGTAAAGCAATCCGCCTTGCACAAAAGAAATTACCGAAATTAAAGCAACGCATTGTGAAGGTATTGGGGCTGACCTGCGGACACACCTGTTCCAAATTTTTTGCAGAATACATATGTGCATTGGGGGGAGGCGATCCGTATTATCTTAAAGAGTTTATTTTTCGTACTAAAGATTTGTCTCAGCCCGCATCCAATCATGGAATGTATTTTACTTCTGGTCACACAAACAATCAGTTTTCTAATCACATTCTTTGGCTTGATGGTGTGCATATAGCTTTCAATAATAGTTACTTTCAAATACCCGGCTGTTTTTATTGCGATGACGTGTTTGCGGAATGTGCTGATATCACTTTTATGGATGCATGGCTTTCTGAATACTCCAAACAGCCAGAAGGACATACTATTGCCCTTGTACGAAATAACGCATTGCATTGCATAATAAAGTCCGGTGTAGAATGTGGAGAGTTAAATATTGAAGAGCTGTCAATACGCAAGACGATTAAAAGTCAACAGGGCGTTGTTGATAGAAAAAGACAGCGTTTTAATGGCACGGTGGATGTTCCACGTAAAAGAGTTAATTTACTAAAACGTAAAAATTTTATACAGAGGTATAAAACATCACTTATAAGATCCTGTAGTTCTGTATCTTCTGTTTACTGGATTAAATCAGGTAAAAATTTAGTTAAATTTACAAATATGATAACTCCATTTCAGAAGAAGATAGATCTTGTTTCAAAAATTTATAATATTTTTAGGCTTCCAAGACGTGTTTTAGGGAAGGCTGTCCGTAGTTTAGGGAGAGAATTTTGAAGAAAGGTGTTTTGACTCAGCCTTCACATAATGATTATGGCAGACTGTTGTAGGTATTCGTGCTGCAGAAGAAGACTCTTAAGCAATTGGGCTATGAGACTGTTGTTCGTAAAGCGACCCCTAAAAGCCAGTCTCTTTAGGCCCATGATCAGAATAAAACCTCCCATCTACTTGTCTTTTAAGTCGCCCTCGGCGTTACGCCAACGGACACATATATCGAATATGCGTCCATTGGCGCTTAAACGATTGTTCAAAATTTGTAAGCATTGGTGTTGCGTTAGGACGTGCCTAAAAATAAATCCCAATTTGTTGCAATTAATGTTCTCGAGCCAGAAATTATTTTATAAAAAGCAGATGTGATATTATGAAAATTGGAATTTTTACATTTCCGCTTCAGACCAATTATGGTGGTATACTTCAAGCTTATGCCTTGCAAAAGGCACTAAATGCTATGGGGCATGAGGCTTGGTTGATCGATAGAGAAAAAAAATTTATAACTCAAAAAGAAATTGTGAAGATTTTAATACGAGTTATAAAAAAATATATATTCAGGCAAAAAGGCGTTGTAATTTTTTTAGGACATAAGCGGAAAAGAGAGTTTTTAATTACAAGTATCAATACTCAAAAATTTATTAAAGAAAACATAAAGCCAACTTTAAAGGTAAAACGAGTCAATGATATTCCTATAGATTTTTTTGATGCAATTGTTGTAGGAAGTGACCAAATCTGGAGGCCTCTTTATAATAATAAAATTGAAAACTCCTTTTTATCTTTTACAAAAAACTGGCGTTCCTTGAAAAGGATTTCATATGCTGCTTCTTTTGGAACATCAAATTGGGAGTATAACAAGTCACAAACTAAAAAATGCAAATATTTTATTAAAAAATTCAATGCTGTTTCGGTGAGAGAAAGTTCTGGAGTGAATTTATGTAAACAATATTTTGATGTTGAAGCACAGCAGGTATTAGATCCGACAATGCTGTTGGATTTGTCAGAGTATATGAAAATAATTGAGTCCTATTCTAAAAACGTTGAAGGAGAGCTCTTTGTTTATGTTCTAGATAAAAATGATGAAAAACAAAGGTTGATAGATACAATATCTGATGAATATGGACATACCCCATTTTATGCAAGCACGGATAATCAAAAAGCCGATTTGGACATAAGGATAACAACGCCTGTTGAAGAATGGATAAAATCATTTTATAGTGCAAAGTTTATAATAACCGATTCATTTCATGGATGTATTTTTTCAATACTTTTCAATAAACCCTTTATTGCATGTGGTAATATAAAAAGAGGGTTATCTCGGTTTGAATCATTGCTAAAACTTTTTGATTTAGAAGACAGGTTGATAACAAGCGTAAGTGAGTTAACTGAGGAAAAAATATTTGTTGAAATTGATTGGAAAAAAACCAACCGCATTTTAGAAAAACAAAGACAAAACTCATTGAACTTTTTAAACATAGCGTTGCATGGTGATGCTAAAAATTAATTATTTTTTCTATAGGGCATATTTTTGCACACTATGGAAAAAAGGAATAGAGGTCTCATTTGGTGAAAACGGAACCCGTTCTCAAGGCTAACATAAATTATTCCTTAAAAAATAATTTATGTATCGGTTGCGGTTTATGTATAGGAGCTTGTCCGACTTCCTCTATCTCAATAAAACAACAACATGGAATGTTTGTGCCTGTAATTGATGAAACGACTTGCATTAACCATAAAGGTTGTCAGCGTTGTTACAAAGTATGCCCTGGTGCTGGAATTGAGATTAATAAAATTGCATCAGACGAATTTGAAAGCGATACAATAAAGAAAGATAAATATATCGGCTATTATGAAGATTGTTATTCAGGATATAGTCTTGACGAAGAAATTCGGTTTAGGTCTTCCTCTGGGGGATTAGTAACTCAATTCTTAATATATTTACTTGAAAAACAATATATAGCTGGAGCCGTTGTAACAAGATTTAACAAAAACAATGAATTTTTAGTCGATACCTTTATTGCAAGGTCAAAAAAAGAGTTAATATCAGCAAGGGGGTCAAAATATTCACCTGTTTCATTTCATAATGTCATTTCAATGGTAAAGAATGAAGAGAAAGGTAAAATTGCCATTGTTGGATTGCCTTGCCATATCGAAGGGCTTAGAAAGTATGAATTGTTAGACGCTAAATTTAAAGATCATGTTTTCGCTTATTTCGCGTTGTATTGTTCATCCGGCAGAAATTTTTATTTAACCGAATATGTATTCAACCAATATAAAATTTCCAAAAGCGGTCTGGATTATTTCGCATACCGTGATGAAGGATGCTTAGGAAGCTTGATTGCAAAGGGATTTAATCGTACTACTCTTAAACATTTTTCAGTAAAACAAAGTTTTCATCAGTATTACCATCCTTTGCGTTCTTTTTTTATTCCAAAACGATGTAAATTGTGCATTGACCATTTTGGAGAATTGGCAGACGTAAGTTTTGGGGATCTGTATATCCCCCCTTTTTCAGAAGATAAAGTTGGAATCAGTTCTGTTGTGGTAAGAAAGAAATATTTAAATTATATTTTATTTCAAAGTAAAAAACATGGCTTTATAAATATAAAAAAATTGGAAGTAACAACATTATTAGAATCACAAATTATGGCCAAAAGAAAAAAAAGCGTAAATATTGACATGCTCAGATTAGAAAAGATGAGAGGTAGGAGAATCCCTCGCTATGACATAGAGATAAAAAGAAAACTCAGCATAAAATCGATTGTCATCTATCTGCATACCCTTTTACAACTATTTATCGGGAAAAGAAAAGCTTTATGGCCTCTTATTTCATTGTTCAAAGACAATCGCTACAAGGAGAATAAATAATGGGATTAAAAAAAATTGGTTGCGTGCTTGCATATCAAAAAGATCATACTAATTATGGAACTTTTTTGCAGGGATTCGCCATGATAAAATTAATTAAGGGTTTGGGGTATGATCCGAAAATAATAAAATACATAAAAAAAAGATCTCTTACTGAGTTATTAAAGGTCTTTCCTTTATATTTATTGGCTGGGGGTTGGGGCATGCTTAAAGTAAGCCTCAAAAAAAAAATATATCGAAAATTATATATTGATTATAATTCTTTTATGGAAAAAAGAATACACAAGGTAAATGTTACACAAACTAAATACATGGAGCCATTTTGTGATGAATATATAGGCTATGATTCTTTAAAAGAAGGGTCCAAAAAATATAATCTGGTAATAGCAGGGAGCGATCAAATTTGGCTACCTTTAAGTTTATATAGTAATTTTTTTAATCTTGTTTTTGTTGATGCGGCGGTCCCCAAAGTAGCATATTCTTCAAGTTTTGGCGTTAGTTCAATTCCACGCTGGCAGCACAAAATGACAAAATTTTATCTTGATCGGTTAGATAAAATTGGCGTTAGGGAGCAAAGTGGAAAGCATATCGTTGAAACAATTTCTTCTAATACAGCCAAAGTTGTTTTAGACCCAACATTATTGGTTGAAAAAAAACAATGGGAAGAATATATAAACGATATACAATCGATAACAAAACGTCCTTATATATTCACATATTTGTTAGGAGCATCGCCTGAACATAGAAGAGCAATTGAGGAACTGAAAAAGAGAACTGGATATCCTATTGTCACAACAAAATATATGGGCGAATTTGTAAAAGCTGATAGGATGTTTGGCGATATCGCTCCCCAAAACACCGGCCCTTTCGAATTTTTAAAGTATATCAAAGATGCCGCGTATGTGTGTACTGACTCGTTCCATTGTACCGCTTATTCTGTGTCGTTTAATAAACTATTTTTGACTTTTTATCGGTATAAAAACAACACCAATTCGCCCAACACACGAATTGATAGCTTTTTAGGGCTTTTTGATTTACAGGATCGTATATATGATGGGGTGGACATTATTAAGCAAATAAATGGGACAATTGATTATAACTTTATAAATGATAGGCTTAAGGAATTACGAAAAGATTCCTTTGATTTTTTAAAGAGTCAACTTGAACTCTCTGCATAAATTTTTTTACGAGCCAGAGGTGAAATCATTTTTGTGCCGAATTTTATTGGAACATCTAAGAGCCTGTTTGATAATTGATGAACCGGCTCTAAACAATGTGTGAAGTATAGAATGAAAAAGGAATCTGACAAATTTAGTGTTGTTATTCCGCTTTATAACAAGGAAAAAGAAATAGAGCGCGCTATCCGATCTGTCTTGAATCAAACCATAAAAAACTTTGAACTGATTGTTATCAATGACGGATCAAAAGATTCAGGTCCTGAAAAAGTTCATAATTTTGGGGATTCAAGGGTCAGGCTGCTATCTCAAACCAATCAGGGTGTTTCCTGCGCACGGAATTCGGGTATTAAAGCCGCTCACAATAATTTAATAGCATTCCTGGATGCCGATGACGAATGGGCCTCCTGTCATTTAGAAACATTACTGAGGTTGAGAACTTCTTATCCTGAAGCAGGAATGTATGGCACAGCATTTAAGTACATATCAGGTCAGAATAAACAGCAACGCTCTGTTTTAGCAGGAATACCTTCATCAAATTTTGAGGGATTGCTTGGTAACTATTTTCGCCAATCTTTATATGGGAGTTTAATTTCTTCCTCAAGCGTGTGTATACCCAAGTCAGTTTTTTTTGAAATAGGTTTCTTTAAAACTTCTGAGATTATGGGAGAAGACATTGATATGTGGGGACGTGTTGCCTTAAAATATCCTGTTGCATTTAGCGCCATTCCAACAGCGTTTTATTTCCAGAACGCAAGTAATCGGGCCTGTAATAAATTTGACCGAACAAAAGTAAGGGTAAGCACGTTTGTAAAAACAGCAGAAAAAGAAATAATGGCGGGAAATGTTTCAGAGGAGCGTATAGTGGATATCAGAAATTATACAGCATCGCTTCAATTAAGAACTGCTAAAGCCGCTCTTATCCAGGGCCAAAGCCCGCAGGCGGCAAAAAAAATTTTATCAATGATTTCTCCGACAGATAGAAAGTTAAAAATAACTGCTTTCACATATAAAATGGCGTCACTGTTACCTCAAGTATTTTGGCGGTTTTATAAAAAGCCCTAATTTAAGGCCCGTGATCAGAATAAAAACTCCCATCTGCTTGTCTTTTAAGCTGCCCCTCGGCGCTACGCCAACGGACACATATATCGAATATGCGTCCATTGGTGTGCCTTGATGGCGACTTAAAATCCGGCGCAGCTTTGGGAGCTTTAATTCTGACCATGGGCCTAAGGTTGTATTCTCAATGATTTTTATCAAAGCACTAAGCATCGTTATCATCCTTCTAATGGGAGTGCTCGCACTCAAGCCATTATATCTTATTATTTTTTATAATTTTTTCAGGCCAATGGTACAGCCGTGGGCGATTGCGCACTATTCACTATTTCCAGGGGGGCAAATCACAGGCCTTTTTTCAATAGTGTTCATTTTTATAGCAATAGCATCGGTGTTAACCAGGAAAGCATATAAGCTCTTCCCGCCCAATGCCCTCCCATTGTATATACTGCTATACCTTTCAAGCTGCTCCTTTATGAATTCTGTAGATATTGTTGTTTCTTTCTCCCACGTTTTAAAAATGTTTACCGGAGTGGCTATGTATGTTTTAACGTATAATACTGTCCGCTCAGTTGAAGATACCAAAAAAGTGTTATGGGGCCTTCTTATTTCTACTATAATTCCAATGTTATATGGATATTATCAATATGCTACCGGAACGGGCTCTGGTGACGGTCTCGGCGAAATAAGGAACAGGATTGGTAGTTTTTTTCAGCAGCCTAATGCCATGGGGGAATTTGTGTGCATTAATTTATGTGCAGGATTGATATTATTTTTTCTGGAACAAAAAAGATGGAAAAGAGTTGCGTTGTTTATGATTATGGGATCTTTACTGGTTTCCTTATTATTAAGCTTGCACCGCGGATCATGGATTGCTTTTTCAGTTGCGATTATCTTCGCTTATTTCCCCTTTTTGAAAAAAATTAAATTAAGGTGGTACATAATATCTGGGTCCATAACTATTATTCCTTCAATGCCAATAGTCCTCTCCAGATTCAAGCACCTTACACAAATTGATCAATATGGGAACTCACAAAATACGTTTATGGGTAGAGTTAATTTTTGGGAAATACTGTTAAATAAGTCACTTGACCATCCCTTTGTAGGGCATGGGATCGGAACGACAAGAGAATTCTTCGGTCACATTCCGCATAACGATTATGTCCGGCTTTTGTTTGAAACCGGTGTTGTTGGTTTATTCTGTTACTTTATATTTCTTTCTGTGGTGTGGGTTCATAATATCGTTAGTATTAAAAAGGACCAATTTTGGTATATCAACTACTCATCACTTGTATGCGTAACATACTGGATTATTATTTCGATGACGCAAAATTTAATTTTTAGTGTTTCTATATTTCCAATATTTATGATGTTTTTAGGCGTAACCCGGAAGTATCCTACTATATTTAAGGACAAATAAAGAGTTGTAACGGAGAATACAAATTGATTGGAAAAGATTATGATCCCAATGAACTCCCCGAATTTTAACCCAAGCACGAACTTTCTTATTATCGAAGCCTATACAGATGCCAACATAGGTTCCTGCGCATTGGTCGAAAATGCAATGAAAATTATTCATACAAAGTTTCCTAATGCAAAAATTAAAGTGATGGCCCAATACCCTGAAGCTTTTAAACATTTATATAATGTAGATTCGATGGAAGACATTTTTATGTTTCCAACAAAACAACCGCTCCTCAAAAAGATAATTTGGTTGATACAAAATATGGGCTGGGTAGCTGTTGTGATGATCTGTCTTCTGCTTTCAGGACGGAAAGAATTAAATTCCGGTATTAATTTTCCGTTTAAAAATCGGATAGCTCCCATCCTTTGGGCTGATTATGTTATCAGTGTAGGTGCTGAGCGCCTGAATGATAAATATTTTAAGAACGTGCCTTTCTCACTTCTAACATTCTGGGTGTCCAAGCTGCTTGGCAGAAAAGTGATTATTTTCCCGGCAACTTACGGACCTTTCTTCTTTTGGTGGTCGAAATTTTTCTGCAAGCACGTTTTACCACTTGTTGACTTGAATTATACAAGGGACGAGCTGTCTACCAACACCCTTATTAAAGACCTGAATATTCCGTTTAGTAAAGTTATTGATTCCGTAGATATCGCAGTGTTACAAGAATCGGTTGATAAAAAAAAGGCGTATAGCCTAATACCGGCCAGGCCTGATGAGACAATTGTTGGAGTTTCAATTCTTCGTTGGAGCTATTTCAAAAATCAAATAGAAACCCCGTACAGTAATTATTCGGCCTACGTCCGGGAAATGGCCAAGTTCGTAAATCATCTTGTTTCCAATTATGATGTTTCTATTGTTTTTTACCCCACTAATTTTAAAATCCACAGCTGCGCTGATGATGATCTTGCTGTGGCATACGATATAATGCCTTTAATTGAGAATAAGCATCGTATTAAGATAATCAAAAATCTTCCGACACCGGCCCAGTTTCAAGGGATGCTCTCGTGTTCAGCTGTCAATATTACCACAAGGATGCATGCCTGCATTTTATCGACCAATTCCTGTGTTCCCACTATTTCAATCAACTACTTGCCCAAGTTGAAAGGATACATGGAATCCTTAGGTCTATCAGAATTTTCTATTGATATAGAAGAATTCAGTGCGGAAAAAACAATTCATGCTTTCCAGTTAATCTGGCCGGACAGAGACAAATGGACCCGCCACTTGCGCAATGTGATGAAAATAAGAAAGGAACGCTTGTGGAAAACAATGGAGCGATTGGATGCTGTCATTAATTGAAAATAGAATTAACTTTGATCTTGAAAAATGCTGCCAATGTGGTTCTTGTCTTGCGGCCTGTAAAAATAATGCGCTAGTCCCTTTTCTAACAAAGGAGCGGTTAAATGCTATAGCGTGGATTTCTGACAAGTGTAATTTCTGTCAAAGATGCATAGCTGTCTGCCCGGCAGAAGATATATCAAAACATCGGATATGTGAAAGAGACCTTCAAAGTATAAAAGGCGCTTGGATAGGTAAAGCAAATAATAAAAATATAGCGTTTAATGCATCTTCAGGCGGAGTAACGAGAACTATTATCAAATACGCCCTTGAAAGATCCTTATTTTCCAAAGCATATTGCCTATCTAAATCAAAGGACTATCCATGGGCTGAAGGAGACTATATTGAACCACCCGTTCAGCTGAATAATATCTCCAATTCAATGTATCTTCCCATAATGGTAAATAAAAATTTAAAAAGAAAATTGCCGAAAAACGGATTGATTGTAGTAGGAACAAATTGTCAGCTTTTAGGCGTTGACCGTTTCTTTGGGAAAGACAGTCATAACATAGCTAAAATTGCCCTGCTCTGCAAACAACAAAAAACTTACGCATATACTGACCATATTATTAGGCACACCAGAGCTCAGATGCATTCGGACGACAAAATCCTATATCGGGGTAAGGGATGGCCCGGGGTAATGCAGGTGGCAGACAAGCTAATTGCCTATATGGATGCTGCATCTTTGCCCTTTGGCAGACAGTTATGGGTGGTTCCGGGATGCCGGTATTGCGGGGACATGTTTGGTAAGTATGCCGATCTTACGATGGCGGACCCTTATGGACTGGAAAAAGAGGGAAGTGACGGAAAAACATTGGTTATTGCAAGAACTGAAAAAGGACTGAATGTAATAAACAGTCTTCAAGACGTCTTATCCTTTGAGTCGATAAATATTGACGCGCTTAAGAGAGCAGTGGACTGGAAAAACTATCAAAAAAAACTTCTTAGAATAGATGTTTATAATAATTCCCATACATCGCCTGCTATAAATGAATTCCTTGTGAAAATATCTGATCATCAGCGACGTTTTCTTGAATATCTTTTAAGTCATTTTTCTTTTCCTCAAGTAATGTTAAAAATTTTTAGGAAACTGCCACTAGCAGATGACTGGATTAAATAATAAAAATTAAGAATTAAATGTGATGAATCAATTCGTTATTATGCCTAATAGAATATACGATCAGGCTATCTGTGTAACTTTTTTTTTCATTATCCTTTGCATGGTTGCCCTTCCCCCCGTGGGGGCAATAAGTTGGGAGAATATCGGGCCTGGCGGCGGCGGGCGTATTACCTGTCTGCTGGCCAGCAGACATGACTGTAACCGATTTTTCGCCGGATGTGATGTCGGAGGGTTCTATCGCTCGGATGATGGCGGTCAGAGTTATTCCATTCATAATAAAGGACTTGAAGATTATTTTATTTCGTCTATTGTTGAGCATCCCGTCGATCCGAATATTCTGTATATCGGATGCAAGAGTGGCGTATATAAAAGTACTAATGGAGGTCGGTCTTGGAAGTGGAAACGGAAAGGATTTCCACCCATACGCAATTATACTTATTCTAGCACGGTCAGTAAGGTTGTCCTTGATCCTTTGAACCCTGAAATAATTTATGCTGCCATTGGGCAGCCCAATAGGCAGAAAAGTGGCCAAGGCTCCATCTATCGGTCAACGGATGGAGGCGATAGATGGAAACAGATAGTTTCTTTGGGCCAACTTGAAAAAGATCTGCCGATAAATGATCTGGCAATTCATCCAAGCGATCCTCAGGTCATGTTGATCACCTCTCCGAAAGGGGTCTTTCTTAGCGAAGATGGAGGAAAAACCTGGGTCGCATCAAACAAAGGGTTGCCTCATCATCTTCGGACTCTCAAGTTGGCCCTATCTCCTACTAATCCGAATATCGTATATGTTTCATTAAGGGGAAAAGCTGGAGAAACTCCTTGGCAGGCAGGGGTTTATCGTTCTGATGATGGTGGCCGAACATGGCATCCTCGTACACAGGGATTGGATAAAAGAACAGGCAAACCAAGAACAAGTGATATGCAATGCTCATGGACTGAGCAGTTGATCGTTCATCCTCAGAATCCAGATATTGTATATATGGGCGGGGCTACGTGGTGGGATGGAGAACTTTATAAAACCGTGAATGGAGGAATGCATTGGGAACGAACTTTTGAATTTGGAAAAACGGGCAATGCAAAAAAAGGCTGGATCAATTTCTGGGGATCTAAAATTACAGCATTGGCTATATCAAAAAAAAATTCTGATATTTTATATGTCTGTGCAACAGGACGTATATATAGATCCTCAGACGGAGGAGAAACTTGGCAGCAGCGGTATACGCAAGAAAGAAAAGATGGGCTCATCAGCGGAACCGGATTGGAGGTCACGTGCCTGCATACAATAGCGCTACATCCACGGATTCATGGAAGAGTGTACTTTGGATTTTATGATATAGGACTGCTGATTAGTGACGATAGTGGTGATACCTTCAGGCGGTGTATTCAAGGCGTTCCAACAAAGTTTAACATTAACAATTCTTGTACGACTATTGCATTTGCTGATGATGACAATCACATCTGGGCAGGTTTCGGCAATTGGAATTGGCGTTCAAACCATGGGACAGTCTGTGAAAGTATTGACGGAGGGCATACATGGCGGACATTAAATGGGGTGCCTGATGCACGTCCGCGTGATCTGCTTCATTATTCCGAGCCATTAAACAACATAAACCGGCTTATTTATATAGCCGAAGGGAAGGGTGTTTTCCGTAGTAACGATGGCGGAGTCACCTGGGAACCAAGCAATCATGGACTTCCTCCAGAACGTGTCTGCTGTTTAGCCCAGGATACAGCACGTCGAGGTGTATATTATGCCGGAGCTGCATGCACTGAAGAAATGCCTGTCTCTATCTTTCGTAGTATGGATTTTTGTGCCTCGTGGCAGCGTGTCGATACATGCAAAATTAAACTTGGCAAACTCAGCGATCTTGTTGCGAATGCCGGACATATTTATGTGTCAACACGCCATTACAAGCGTGGAAAGCACTTTATGGCGGGTGGGGTTTTCCATTACAGTGAGCAAACCAAAAATTGGCAGCGCATCTATACAAACCGGTTTTGTGGCGCATTGGCGGTTGATCCACATAATTCTGCTGTTATATTTGTTGCTCTCAATGACCACCCGTATCATGATCGCAGTGCTGGAGGCGGTGTAATAATGAGTCGTAACAGCGGACTTACCTGGCATTCACTTGACGATGAATCGTTAACTAATAAAAGAATATATTCAATTACTTTTGATCCTGCAGAGTCAGGTCGACTGTGGCTTGGGACAGGCGGAAATGCCGCTTTCACAGGGTTAATTAAAAATTAGGGACGGCTTGATTTTAAACCCATGGTCAGAATTAAATCTCCCGAAGCTGTACCGGATTTTAAGTCGCCATCAAGGCACGCTAATGGGCGCATATTGGGTATATGCTTGGGTTTTCGAAAAATAGTTATCTATAATTATTGATTGTGGCATGAATTTTGATTCAGTGTTGGAAAAGCCTTTAGGCCCATGATCCAACCCTTTCAAGGTAGCACTAATCAATCAGCATATAGTGTGTAATTTCAGAAAGTTCTGGACATTCTCAGTTTCTCCAGATACAGTAAAAAGGAAAAACTGTATCATACAGGAGGAGTCATCATCATGTTGGATCCGAATTTTTACACCATTTATCGAGAATAGCCCAATATCCATTATGTCCCGTGGTCTGCTGGAAAATGCATTGAACCCTGATCAACTGGATGAGTGGTTTGAT
>PDWI01007253.1_pt1 | contig 13562 bp, 12 predicted proteins | sample 1430891 | NCBI WGS metagenome assembly PDWI01 (sample SAMN01162508, study PRJNA174530) | Oral metagenome, whole genome shotgun sequencing project. | biome: Marine environment; feature: Marine mammal; material: Swab sample of the gingival sulcus; isolation source: swab sample of gingival sulcus...
TGCTCTATTCTGCGTCCTAAAAGTGGATGGGGTAAAGGGATTCGAACCCCTGAATGACTGGACCAAAACCAGTTGCCTTACCGCTTGGCTATACCCCAACAAGTAAAATTGAAGGGGAATTATAATAAAATTTTTACCTTTTGTCAAGGCTTTTATGGTATAATTTGAAAAAAATTTGAAAAAAAGGATAGAAATGACCGCAAATGAGCGTGTTTTAAGGGCAATTGAAGAGTTAAAAAAAGGCAATATGATTGTCATGGTTGATGATGAAGATAGAGAAAATGAGGGTGATTTAGTTTATGCGTGTACTTTTACAGACACAAATAAGGTAAATTTTATGATTAAAGAAGCTAGAGGCATTTTATGTACCGCCTTAAATAAAGATATAGCAAACCGCCTTGAGCTTACTCCGATGGTAGCAAACAATAGCTCATCTCACGAGACTGCTTTTACTGTTTCAGTTGATGCAAAAAATGCAACTACTGGAGTGTCTGCTAGTGAGCGAGATATGACCATAAGACTGCTAACTGATTATAATACAAAGCCTCACGATTTAGTTCGACCCGGACATATATTTCCACTAATCGCAAAAGAAGGTGGAGTTTTAGTTCGTACAGGACACACTGAAGGCTCGGTTGACTTGTGCCGTTTAGCTGGACTTACTGAAGTTGCAGCCATTTGTGAGATAGTAAAAGAAGATGGCACTATGGCAAGAAGACCTGATTTAGATAAATTTTGCGAAAAGCACAATATGCACATGGTTTATATTTCTGATATTGTTGAGTATAGGATTGAGCATGAAAGTTTAGTAAGAGTTGTTGCGGAGTCAAAAGTAGAGTTCATGGGAAATGAAGCTAGAAAATATGAGATACTTGACCATAATGAACTCCATCACATAGCTTATAAATTTGGCAAAGCTAGCAAAGATTGCGCAGTAAAATTTCACACTATAAAAAGCGATTATGAACTTTTAAGTTCAACATCAAACTATAATGAACTTATCAAAAGCATAGAGTATCTACAACAAAATGGCGGTATTTTAGTATTTTTAGACTCAAATGAAAATAACAATATGCTTATGAAAGAGTTTGGAGTTGGAGCACAAATACTAAGATATTTAGGCGTACAAAACATAAAATTAATCACTAAAAACAAAAATCGTGAATACATAGGACTTGGTGGTTTTGGACTAAAAGTAAGCGAACAAATCAATTTATAAGAGGATAAAATGAAAATAGCAGTATATTGTGGCTCTAGCAAAGGCAATGACGAAATTTACGAAAAAAAAGCAAAAAAACTTGGAAAATATTTTGCTAAAAACAACATCACACTCGTTTATGGTGGCGGAAATATCGGCATTATGAATGTTATAGCAAATAGCGTTTTAAAACATAATGGAAAAGTACAAGGTATTATAACTGAGTATCTAAAAGATAAAGAGGCGGCACATTTAGGATTAAGTGAGCTTATAGTTACAAAAGATATGCACGAAAGAAAACTAGGCATGATGGAAAATGCAGACGCTTTTGTAGCACTTCCGGGAGGGCCTGGGACTATGGAGGAGATTTTTGAAGTTTGGACTTGGATGCAAATAGGACTTCATAAAAAACCTTGTGCGTTTTATAATATAAACGGCTTTTACGATAAACTCTTAGAGTTTTTAGCTCACATGAGCGATGAAGGTTTTATAGACAAAATATTTATTGATAGCTTAATAGTTGAAGATAAACCAAAAAATCTCGTAAATGCTTTTAAAAATATAAAAAGTGTGCCAAGCAAGTGGTAAAAATATAGTATTTTCGTCATTAAAATGAAAATGACGAAAATATTTAAGTTTAAGCTTTTTTGGCTAAAATTAACAAAAATATAATGACAGGATAAACCATGAGAAACCAACCAAAATACCATTTTTTTAAAAATACAATCTACGCTTTAAAAGGTATGAAAGAGTTATTGAAAACCGAAACATCGTTTAAACTAGAACTTTTGGTTGTGGTTTGCTTACTGCCTATCATTTTTATCTTAGATGTTAATTTGACTCAAAAACTTCTTATGCTAATCACACTTTTTTTAATGCCACTTTGCGAGGCGATAAATAGTGCCATTGAAAGGGTTGTTGATTTGGTTACTAGCGAACATCATCTGTTAGCTGGTCAAGCAAAGGATATAGGAAGTGCTGTTGTGTTCATTAGTATATGTTTATTAGTTACGACTTGGGGAGTGATTATATTTGGTTCATTATTTTAAAAAAAATGATACTAAAATATACAAATTGAAAAATAATTTTTTTTAATATTATAAAATTAATATACTTAATAATAAAATTGTGATATACTTAATCACTCACGATAAAATAAAAATTTAAGGAAAAGCAAATGAATAGTGTTGTTTTAGCAGTTTGCGTAATGGTTTTGCTTTCGCTTTTAAGAGTAAATATTGTTATTGCTCTTATTGTAGGTGCAATCATCGGGGGAGTTAGTGGTGGGCTTAGTTTAAATGATACGATTAAGGCTTTTAATGAAGGATTAGGAGATGGTGCAAATATAGCATTAAGCTATGTTATGCTTGGCACTTTTGCAGTCGCCATTTCAAAATCTGGCATAACTGATCTATTATCAAATGCAATTATTAAAAAAATAAATAGCGAAGATAAAAGTAAAATGCAGTTTATTTATATAAAATTTTCCATGTTAGCTCTGATTTTAGCAGCTGCAGTCTCTTCACAAAATATAGTGCCAGTGCATATTGCATTTATTCCTATCTTGATACCACCTCTTTTACAAGTGATGGCAAAGTTAAATCTTGATAGACGAGCGGTTGCTTGCACTTTAACATTTGGTTTAACAGCAACTTATATGCTACTGCCTATCGGATTTGGTGGGATATTTTTAAATGACATATTATTGGGGAAAATAACAGCAAATGGCATAGTTGCCACAAAATCCCAGCTACCTCTTGCTATGTCAGTGCCTGTTTTAGGAATGTTTTTAGGACTTTTAACCGCTATATTTTTTACATATAAAAAAGAGCGTAAATATGATATGAAAAAGATTATCCAAACTCAAGTTGAAGAGAAAAAGATAAATCCATTTTTTATAGCAGTAGCTCTAATATCTGTCATCTCTGCACTTAGTCTACAACTTTACACAGACTCAATCATTGTTGGCTCACTTGTTGGCTTTTTGGTATTCATTTTAGGTGGCGTTGTAAAGGCAAATCAAACTCAAGATTTTTTCACAAAAGGCTTACATATGATGGGCTTAATCGGCTTTATCATGATAGCAGCAAATGGCTTTGCAAGTGTCATAAATGCCACAGGTGATGTACAAAATCTAGTCAATGCAAGTGTTGGATTTGTCGGAGATAATAAATCATTAGCAGCCTTACTTATGCTTTTGGTTGGTCTTTTTATCACCATGGGAATTGGCTCATCGTTTTCAACTATTCCGATAGTTGCTACCATTTATGCGCCACTTTGTTTGCAACTTGGTTTCTCAACTATGGCAACCATAGCGATAATCGGAACAGCAGCAGCACTTGGAGACGCTGGAAGTCCAGCAAGCGACTCTACGCTTGGGCCAACAGCAGGACTAAATGTCGATGGACAACACGACCACATTTGGGATAGCGTTGTACCTACATTTTTGCACCTTAACATTCCGCTAATATTATTTGGCTGGATAAGTGCAGTTTATATATTTTAACAGTGAATTTTAAACATCAAGCGGAGCTTAAAACCGCATTTAAAGTCTCCATTCCTGTTTTTATGGGATATGTGGTTTTAGGCTTTGCCTTTGGATTGCTTTTAGTTTCGATGGATTTTGAGTGGTATTTTGCACCACTCATGTCACTATTTATCTACGCTGGGGCTTTGCAATTTGTTGGCATAAACTTTTTTAGCATTAAAGCTGGATTTGTCGATATTGCCATAGCCTCATGGTTCATAAATCTAAGACAATCTTTTTACGGGCTTAGTGTGATTGAGAGATTTAAAAATACAAAAGAGTTAAAACCATATCTTATCTTTGGGCTTACCGATGAGACTTATGCGCTAATTACTAGTATAAAAGAAGATGAAAATTTAAACAAAAAATGGTACTATTTTTTCCTAACCGCATTAAATCAGAGCTATTGGGTTTTAGGTACAACCTTAGGGGCAATTGTTGGATTAAATGCAAAATTTAACACTGCTGGGATTGAGTTTTCTCTCACTGCTCTGTTTGTGGTTTTATGTATCGAGCAGTACAAAAATCTTAAAAATCCAATTCCTTTTATCATAGGTTTAGTTAGTTCATTTGTAGCTTTAATTTTTTTGCCAAGTGATAAGATACTAATTTTTTCTATCACTCTATCGCTTATACTACTATTTACATTTAAAGCAAAATTACCCCATGAATAATACCGAAATATACATCGCAATCCTAATAATGACACTCGTAAATCTTTTTACAAGAGCTTTTCCTTTTCTGTTTTTTAAAAACCGCCCTTTGCCGCCATTTTTAAACTTTATCGCTAAATATTTTCCAGCTGTAATTATGAGTATTTTGATAATATACACCCTAAAAGATACAAATTTTACAAAAGCTCCTTACGCTCTTAAAGAGATTTGTGGCATCATTTTCACCGCCCTTTTACATTTAAAATTTAAAAATTATCTAATATCAATACTAATTGGAACTATTTTTTATATGGCTTTAGTGCAGATTTTAAACTAAATGCATCCTTTTAAGTATATTGAAAAATTTAAATAAACTTGATTTATCATGCTCTAAATCATCATCAATTATTCGTTTTATTTTCTTATCATTTATCTCAAAATGTTTAGAGTTAATCGAAGATATCTTCCTTATCAAATCTGTTTTTATAATTTCTTGATAATCATTATTTGCTTGGTCAGATATTATTTTATCTGCTAGAAACTCAATATCAACTCCGCGATTGCTTTTATCTTGTTTTGATAATATACCATTAATATAATTTAAAAACATTGGATAATCAAATTTTTTTATAAAAGTAGCACTATCTTTAATCTTTACATCAAAAACAGGTAGTTTTTTAATAAGCTTTGAGAGAGTTGCACTTTTGTAACTTCGACAATCAAAGTCTGGCTTTATACTACTTATGTACTGTCCAACAGATGCTAAATTTGCCCAACCATCATTATCTTCATGTTCGGCAATTGCTTTAAAAATAAGATTCAAAACAGATTGTTCTATATCTACAACCTCATCTTCACTCTCACATGATAAAACAGCCTTTTTCGGTTTAGCTTTGACCAAATTTTCCACATATATAAATTTATCGCATGCACTAACAAATGATGAAGAGGTGTTTTTTTTACCAAACCCGTAAGCTAATATCCCATTTTCTCGTATGCGCGAAACCAAAGGAGTAAAATCGCTATCACTTGAAACAATGCAAAAACCATCCAAATTTCTAGTATGTAATAAATCCATAGCATCGATAACAAGTCTCATATCGGTTGCATCTTTTCCTTTTATGTAAGCAAATTGCTGAACTGGAGTTATTGCAAAAGGCAAAAGTTTATCTTGCCAGCTTTTAAGATTATCAACTCCCCAATCCCCATAAACTCTCTTTACACTAGCAACTCCATATTTAGCAATCTCTTCCAAAATTGCTGCAATATTTGTATGAGAAGTATTATCGGCGTCTATTAAAACAGCAAATTTTTTAATATTATCCATAAAAAAAATCCTTTGGACTATTTTGTAGCAAAAAACAGATAGAAACTAAGCATTATAAAAACATTTAGCTACCATCTGTTTTAATATTTTAGCATAAATTACTTAATCATTTCTAATGACAACCACAAGAACTTTTTTTACTTGGCAATAAAACTTTTATACTTAAAATAAGTAAAATAATGCTTGAAAGTAGTTCTAATCCACCCCTACTTTCATGCTCAGCTAAAGATTTTACAGTATTTATAACATCATTTTGAAATAATATATCAAACAAATACCCAAATAAAATCGAACCTATAAAAATAGATATTAGATATATAAAAAGCGATTTTGTTCCTAAAAGTTTTTTTACCATTAGGATAGTAACTGCATTACTAGCTGGTCCTGCGGTTAAAAATATAAAAGCAGCCCCTGGACTAAAACCAGCCAATATAAATGATATTCCTATAGGTATAGAAGCAGTGGCACATACATACAGTGGTAATGATAAAGCAACCATAACAATATAGCTTAAAAGTAGTGAGTTTTGCAAAAAATCTGGAAGTGAATTTGGTAAAAATGTCGATATAAAAGCTGCCACAAAAACACCAATCAAAAATGGTTTTGCTATATCTTTAAGCAGTGTTACAAAAGCATACTCATAAACTCGTTTCAAAAATGGCTCTTTAGGTTCATTTTCACAACACAAACTCACTTCATCACTACAACATGAACTTGTTTTATTTTGCTCTGTTTTCATAGACAAATTAGCTTGTTTTATAAGTGAAAAGTTTTGAGGTTTTTTAACACTAAATTTTTTATTGTCATCTTTATTATCAAAAATAAGCGTTAAAATCCCAGCTATTAGCGATATAATAATAGAACTAACAACTCTAAAAATAGTGAATATCCAACCAAATGCACCATAAGTAGCAAAAATAGAATCAACCCCTGTTATAGGAGTTGAGATTAAAAAAGTTTGCACCGCACTTTTACTAGCTCCATCTTTTTTTAATGCAGTTGCAAAAGGCAACACACTACACGAACATAGTGGAATTGGAATGCCAAGAAGTGCAGATTTAAAAATAGCACTTAGTCTATTTGCTCCAAGATTTTTACGCACAAAATCGGCAGGGACGATTTGTTTTAAAATCCCTGCCACCAAAAGTCCAAACAAGATATACACACTCATAGCGTTTAAGAGTGTGTATAATGAATCTAAGTAAGTTAGTATAAACTCTTTCATACTAAATTATCAGTTTTGTTACATTGTAAGCTATAAAAGAGAGTATCCAAGCAGCACCTGTCGTAAAAGTAAACAGATAACCAAAATATCTCCAGCCACCTGCCTCTTTTGTAAACACCATCGAAGCTGCTAAACAAGGCATATAAATCATAACAAACACCAAAAATGAAATGGCAGCAGGAAATGAAATATTTGCTTTTAAATTTTGCATTAGCCCTTCTGACTCTTCGTCATTATCCTCTCCAAGTCCATACAAAATACCCAAAGTTGCCACAACTATCTCTTTAGCTGCAAGTCCAGTCTCAAGTGCTACTGACATTCTCCAGTCATACCCCAAAGGAGCAAAAAATGGCTCAGTTGCTTTTCCAACTTTTCCTAAGTATGAATTTTCTAAATTATATAAAGCTAGTTCATTTTTAAGCTCACTCTTAGCCTCCTCGCTAGTTGCAAGCTCAATCTTACTCTCATAAGTTTTTTCCATTTTAGGATATTTTGGATAATTTGATGCAAACCAGATAAGAAGTGAAGCAGCTAAAATATAAGTACCAGCTTTTTTAAGATACATCATAGCTTGTTTTGAAACTGTGTGATATACTAGTCTTACAGTTGGCAAACGATACTTTGGCATCTCCATAACAAACGGCTCATCTTCACTTTTAAAAACTACAACTTTTAAAATCTTTGCCGCAATCAGTCCTAATATTGCTCCACCTATATAGATAGCAAATAAAACATTTCCAGCTTGTTCTTTACTAAAAAACGCTCCAGCAAAAAGTACATAAACAGGCAGTCTCGCTCCACAAGACATAAAACCGATGATAAACAAAGTCAAGAGTCTATCTCGTTCATTCTTAAGCGTTCTTGCTGCCATATACGCAGGAACCGAACAACCAAAACCTGAAACTAAAGGTATAAAAGATTTTCCATGCAAACCAAATTTATGAAAAAATCCATCAAGCAAAAATGCAACCCTACTCATATATCCAGTCGTCTCAAGCAGTGCAATACCTAAAAATAAGATGACAATGTTTGGCACAAATAAAACAACTGCCCCAACACCTGCTATTGCCCCATCACCTATAATGGAGCTTAGTTCATTATCTCCTAAAAACTCTTTTGTTAAATCAATTAACTTAGCAAAAAAAGCATCTATCCAATCCATAGGAATACTTCCTATCTCAAAAGTGAGCTGAAAAAGTCCCCACATAAGAAATAAAAATATAGGAAGCCCAAAAATTTTATGGATTAAAATCTTATCTATCTTATCTGTAAGTGTAGCAGAGGTGCTTATCTTCTGTTTAACACATCCAGTAACTGCACCTTTTGCAAAAGAGAATTTCTCATCACTAAAAATATCTTCTATATCTTTTGAGTTAAAATGCAAAAATATATGCTCATGGGCTTTTGAAAGTATAGGCGAAAGTCTATTGTAGATTGGTTCATTTTTTATGCTACTGTAAGCTTGTTTATCATCTTTTAAAAGCTTTATGGCAAGTTGTCTATGGCTGCTAAATTCACTTTTAAAACCACTTTCGCTTAAAAATAAACCTATATTTTTAATCTCTTCTTCTATAATATCTGAAAAAACTTGTCTCGATTCGTTTTTGTCATTTTCATAAACCTCAACCAAACTATCAAGTATTTTATCGACACCAATCTTCCTAGCCGCACTGGTTTTTATACAGGTTTTTCCAAGTAATGAACTTAACTTTTTTTCGTCGATAGTTATATTTTCAGCCTCTGCTTCGTCTATCATATTTAAAGCTATTATCATCTTTTTGTCAAGACTTAAAAGCTCATAAGTAAGATATAAGTTTCTCTCAAGATTAGTAGAGTCTGTTACATTAAGTATCAAATCATACTCACCATTATCTAAAAACTGCTTAGTAACTCTCTCTTCTAAAGTATAATCATTTAGCGAGTAAGAACCCGGCAAATCAGTAATCTCTATATCATAGCCTTTATGATTTAGCATAACTACTTCTTTTTCAACCGTAACACCTGAAAAGTTTCCAACTCTAAGTTTTGCATTGGAAATTGAGTTTGTAAGCATAGATTTACCAACATTTGGCTGCCCAACAAGAGCGACTTTGATAGTTTTATTTTGCATACTCTACCCCAATCGCAGCTGCCTCACTTAATCTAAGTGCTATTTTTGTATGTCCGATTTTAACTTTCATGGTGCTTTTTGCCATGGTTAGCTCTTCAACATCTATGTTTGCGCCCTTTACTACACCAAAAGAGTACAATCTATTTTTCAACGCCATATCACAGTTTACAGAAGTTACAACTGCTTTGTCTCCGATATTTAATTCGTTAAGACCCATCTTGTTCCTTTGTTTATGATTTTAAAACCCATAACAAAGATAAAAAACGATATTTTTATTATATAAGATGAGTCTCAAAATCAAAATAATTTTAAAGCTAAAACAATCCTATATTATCAAAATTTAAATCTTATTGATAACAATTTTCTTTGCCATAGCCGTGTATCTGGATTATCTCATTTTTTTGCTTTCAATCTGCTTAACCTACCCCCTATTTTTTTATATTAATTTTTACTAAATTAAATAATAATTTTTTATTTTTATTATTTAAAGACTATCCTACCAAACCTCTTGTCTTTGAAGTCGTCTTATGGTAAAGCGATTTGGGTTTAGTTCATGGAGTAGATTTTCTTCAAGTGGCACAGGTAGCCCCTCTAACATAGCCTCTATTATATTTGCCCCTAAAATCCCACTTACTAGTCCTCTTGAACCGTGAGCTGAGCTGATGTAAAGATTTGGTAAATATGAAGCATTTTTAAAAAACTCTGGCTTGTGCTTTTTCCAAGGCAAAGCTTTATACTCTTTTTTAAAAAAATCCACATCGCCAATAGCTCCTATTAAAGGAAATCTATCGCTACTTGAACATCTAAATGAAACTCTACCATCTAGTTTTTGTGGTTCAAATATAGCTCCATTTAAAAACTGCTTTACATGAGCTAGATTTAGCTTATTATCTTCATTTCGTACACTTAAGCACTCATCATCTTTTATATAAGTTGCACCTATGACTTGTTTGCCTCCTATGAAAGGACAAACATAGCCTTTTGCGCAGAGTGGTTCATTTGTCATGACGATGTTTGGCAAAAATGTAACTTGACCTCTTATTTTTTGTAAATTCCATGAGTGATTTGATAAAATTTTTTCACTCTCATATCCAAGTGCGATTATTAAAGTATTGGTTTTAAAAAGTTTTTTATCTGTTTTTATGGTATAGTTTTTGTCTTCATTAGTTATGTCTATTATCTCATGATTGCCATAAAAATGGATATTTTCAAAAGCATTTACCAAATCTTCACAAGCTTTAAAAGGTTGCAAATATCCTCCATTTACAACTTCAAAATATTTACCGATTTTATCTTCTTTGCATACTATTAATTCACTTTTTATTTCATCCCAAGCGTCCCATCTTTTTTGGTAAGTTTTATCGTAAACATAATGCTTTAAACCGTTAAACTCTCCAATGCCAAGCTCTTTATAAAAGCTAACTGCTTGCAAAAATGCTCGCTCATACATTTGCCCTAAAGATATTTGTGGCAAAGTTATAAGTGGCGTTACGGCTCCACAATGATTGCCACTTCCACCCATGCCAGGTTTATCATTTTTATCAATAATATCAACTTCCCAGCCTCTTTTGGCTAGCTTGTAAGCTATGCTAGCCCCTGCTATTCCAGCTCCTAAAATAATCGCTTTTTTTTCTTTATCGTTGGCTTTAGGCAAAGCAAACCAAGGTTTAGTTTGTTTTGCTTGAACATTTTTTATAGTTGCTTTTAGCATATCTTTTTTCATTCCGTATCCTTGTGCTTTTTTCCACTTAAATCCCACATTTTCTATGGCATTTTTTAAACTTCTTGCTACGCTAAAAGTGGCTAAAGTTGTATTTTGTGAGCTTAGATTTTTTATTATTTTTAAAGTCTCATTATCCCACATATCAGGATTTTTTGAAGGAGAAAATCCATCTAAAAACCAAGCATTAACTTTTACATTAAGATTTGAAAAAACATCTTTTATGTCACCAAAACATAACATTAGTTTTACATTTCCAAAATCTAAATAATGAACCCCTTTATTAAGTAGCGGATATTTTTCATGTAGTTTTTTTGCATATTTTTGTATGCTAGGAAAAAATGAGTGGGCTTTTTTTAAATCTTGCAAACTTAGTGGGGCAATTTCAGCTGATATAAAGTACAAATCATTTGGCTTATTTTCACACTCTTCGTACATTTTAAAAATATTTAAAAAGTTAAGTCCAGTTCCAAAACCGCTCTCGCCAATGACAAAAGTTTTTTTATTTTCCCAAGCAGATGGCAAGTTATTTCCTTTTAAAAAAACATGCAAACTCTCTTCTAGTCCGCCATGAATGCTAAAATAACCCTCATCATACTCTTTAGAAATAGGCACTTCCCTATTCCAGCTTAAATGGGCTTTTTTCATCTAATTATTTTTTATAAAATAAGATTGTATCCCATTTGCTATGCCGTTTGCCAAAAGACTTTGGTAATAACTTGAACCTATCTTTTTGCCCTCAATTGGATTTGTAATGTACCCAATCTCAACTAATACCGCAGGCATTTGAGCACCAACTAAAACCCAAAAAGGAGCTTCTCTTACTCCACCATCTTGGACTTTGTATTTTTTTCGAACTGAATTTAACATACCTTGTTGAATGTCGATAGCAAGTTTATTTGATGCCAATATCTTTTCACGATTTAAAAAATTTAAAAAAGTCTGTTGCGAGAAAAAATCCATCTCCGCAATGTCTGATTTATTCTCTTGAGCAGCTGCATTTTTGGATCGTTTTGACCTAGCTGGAGAGAGAAAAAATGTTTCAGCACCATACATATCTTTGTACTTTTTTTTGTTTGGGGCTGCATTTGCATGAATAGATATAAAAAGGTCAGCTTTTTTTCTATTTGCCATACTAGTTCTATCTCTAAGTTGGATATATTTATCTCTTATTCTCGTATAGTATACCTTAAATCCTCTCGCTTTTAATTCCTTACCAAGTTTTAATGCAACTTGTAAAACTACTTTTTTTTCACTTAATCTTCTAGCTCCCTGAGCACCTCCATCTTTTCCTCCATGCCCAGCATCAACCACTATAACTTTTGTATTTGGAGAGTAATGTGTATTTTTACTTTGTGTTGTATTTGATTGATGATTATAGCTAGAAGCAGCAACCATGTGACCTACTGGCTTTAAGCCTATACTTACACTCTTTTCATCTTTTGAATAGTGCAATTTTAGTCTTTTTTTTGAACTAAAAACTACCCTTAGAGTTTTTTTATCAAATTGACTAATCCTAATGACAGCCTCTGTGGTTTTATATGTCTTAGAGCGAGATGTTAAAATACCATTTATATCATAAACATATCTGTAGTAGCCTTTTCTTTTCTTGCTTTTTAAAATAAACTTTCTTATATCTTCATCATAAAGTTTCGCATTAAAAAGAAGTGAAACACCATATTTTGAGTGTATAATTTTTATAAGTCTTGGAAGCTGGTTTGAACTTCTTTTCTGAACTTTAATAGTTTTAACAACCCTTGTGTCAAGATTTGGAAGATTTAATTTTTTTAGTTTAAAACCTTTTTTACCCGCCATCTTTTTTAAAGTAACTAACTCTTGTTTATAAGCCTTAAAATCAAGTCCTAGCTTAGATGAAGCGATGATTAGTCTTTGTAGACTTTTTATTTTTAAAATCAAATCATCATCTATAATAGATTTTATATATATACTCTTCAAATCCCTATGATATTTCTTCATTTGGTTTTTACTAAGAGTTTTATATACTCCATCAAACTGTCTAAACTGCTTATCATATTTAGTTTGTGCATAAGAAAAATTTATGCACAATGCCAAAAGTATGATTAATTTAAGAATTTTCTCCATGTACCAACTTTTCAAATATTTTTTTACACTAACAATCCCGTTTAATTTATGCCAATTTGCATCTAAAAAAATAGCCCCCTATCAACTTTTAGTAAAGACTATAACCCCTTGCCATTTTTCTCACTTCATCTACTGCATAAACTAATACGATTGCATATAGGCTTTGCAACGAAAGCCTTTTTTTGTTAAATAAGCCTACCAACAACTTATCTAACTCAATGCCTAAACCTCTATACTAACATAACGCAATTATAATTGCTTATTTTTTTGGAGATTAAGTTATATTATTTTACCTCTAGTTTTATAAATTTTCTCTTCCCAACTTGCACTACAAACTCGCCTTTTTCAAACTTATACTGCTCATCATTTAACTTTTCACCATCGATTTTCACTGCACCTTGCTTTATATCTCTTCTTGCTTGTGAAGTTGAGCTCTCTAACCCAGCGTCCACCAAAGCTTTTGCTATCCAAATGCTACTTTCGCACTCATAAGTTTTTATGTCACTTGGAATATTTCCTTTTGCATGAACATTTGCAAACTCTATTTGAGCTTTTTTAGCCTCCTCTTCATTATGATACCTAGTTGTTATCTCAAGTGCTAAATCCTCTTTTGCTTTTTTAGGGTGGTAAATTCCGCTTTCAACATCACTTTTAAGCTTTTCAATCTCTTCAAGAGTTTTTGTACTTAAAAGCTCATAA
>PDWI01007254.1_pt1 | contig 13562 bp, 12 predicted proteins | sample 1430891 | NCBI WGS metagenome assembly PDWI01 (sample SAMN01162508, study PRJNA174530) | Oral metagenome, whole genome shotgun sequencing project. | biome: Marine environment; feature: Marine mammal; material: Swab sample of the gingival sulcus; isolation source: swab sample of gingival sulcus...
AATTCTGGGTATTTGGTCCGTTCTTCAATCCAGTAAGGAATTCTGATTTGTAAACAGACTAGCAGGAAAGAATATATAGCTTTTGAAAATTCTTTTTGTAATTTCCCTCTTTGAGCTAAATCTGATAAAGAATTAAATGCATCATTTAGTATATATTTCTTATTAAGTTCTGTATCTGAAATTATTGAATTTGGGTTTATTCTATAATAGTAACCAAAGTCTTTTAATAGAATTAGTTGCTTACAGTTATTTAGAACTTCAAAAGTATAAGCATTGTCTTCCATCTTAATTCCCTCTATAAAGGAAATATTTTCTATAAGTTGTTTGGGGAATACTTTATTCCAAACAACTATATTACGGGTACTTCTCAGAAGATAGTTACAGATTTCTGTTGGTGTTGTTATTTCAAGTTGCCTATTGTAAGTAATGTAATCGTCGTAATTTTCTTTATTCCCAACCCCACGACGTACTCCAAAGGCTACGACAAAATGCTCTTTTGGCTCTAAGCCTTTTTGTTTAATTTTTTGAAAGCATTTTTCATAAATATCAAGTTCGAGAAAGTCGTCGCTATCAACAAAGGCGATGTAATCTCCATTAGCTCTATCTAGACCATAGTTACGAGCTGAAGATAGTCCTCCATTCTCCTTTTTGTAGTACTTAACACGTTGGTCTTTTACAACGTACTCTTGACAAATCTGTTCAGAACTATCAGGAGAACCATCATTGACTAAGATAATCTCTAAGTTCTGATAAGTTTGATTCACAATGGAGTCTAAGCATTCTCTTAAATACTCTTCTACATTGTATATAGGAACAATTACTGACAATAGATTTTCCCTTCTCACACCTATTTATAGTTATAAATTTTACCTTTTAACAAAGGTAAGTAATTTGATAGATATGATAAAATAAATAGAGCTTTTGGGGGATATTTTTTTTATTCTTTCGGAAGAAATAATAAAAATGAGCCTAGATTTTTGAAAATCTAGGCTCATTTTTATTAAGTCGAAACAAATACTACTCTAATTGAATTTGATCTTTACTTCTTTAGAAGCCAAATTTACCACCTCCAAGTTTAGGCATTTTGGGTAATTTAGGCATTCCTTTACCACCCTTAAAGCCTTGCATAGTCTTCATCATCTTTCTCATTTGAGTGAATTGTGTGATGAGCTTATTGACTTCTTGAACAGTTGTACCACTACCATCTGCTACACGCTTACGGCGTCGTCCATCAAGTAGGCTTGGTTTCTTTCTTTCTTCAGGAGTCATTGAGTAAATAATAGCTTCAACACTCTTGAAAGCATTGTCATCAATATCTACATCTTTAAGGGCTTTTCCTACACCTGGAATCATTGCAGCTAATTCCTTGATGTTACCCATCTTCTTGATTTGGTTGATCTGATTTAAGAAGTCATTGAAGTCAAACTGATCCTTTGCAATACGTGCCTCAAGCTTCTTCGCTTCTTTTTCATCATAGAGTTGTTGAGCTCGCTCAACAAGAGAGATAACGTCTCCCATACCAAGGATACGGTCAGCCATACGATCAGGGTGAAAGACATCAAGAGCTTCCATTTTCTCCCCAGTACCGATGAATTTAATTGGCTTATCAACAACTGTACGTATAGAAAGAGCAGCCCCCCCACGAGTATCTCCATCAAGTTTTGTTAAGATTACTCCATCGAAGTCCAACTTATCATTGAATTCTTTGGCTGTATTGACAGCATCTTGACCAGTCATTGAATCTACAACAAAAAGGATTTCATCTGGATTAATCGCTTGCTTAATCTCTGTAATCTCTTTCATCATTGCATCGTCAATTGCTAAACGCCCTGCAGTATCAACGATGATTAAGTCTCGTCCATCAGCTTTTGCTTGTTGGATTCCTTTTTGTGCAATCTCGATAGGATTCTTATTTTCAAGTTCAGAATAAACTGGTACACCAATTTGTTCTCCAAGAACTTTAAGTTGCTCTATTGCAGCAGGACGATAGACGTCAGCAGCAATAAGCATTGGTTTACGAGCTTCTTTATTCTTAAGAAGATTTGCAAGCTTACCAGTCATCGTTGTCTTACCCGAACCTTGAAGCCCAGACATTAAGATGATGGCAGGTTTGTTTTTGATATTTAGTCCTGCAGAACGTCCCCCCATTAAAGTTGCAAGTTCGTCATGGACAATCTTGATCATAAGTTCTCCTGGTTTAACAGCAGTAAGAACGTTTTGTCCAAGAGCCTTCTCTTTAACTGTTTCTGTAAAACTTTTAGCCACATTATAGTTAACGTCTGCCTCAATCAAAGCTCGACGTACATCTTTAAGCGTTTCAGCTACATTTAATTCGGTAATTTTACCTTCCCCTTTTAATATTTTAAAGGAGCGTTCCAGTCTATCACTTAAATTATCAAACATTATTTTTTCTTTTTCTTATTGATGAATATGATTAAAGTCTAAATGATTTAATCAATTAGTTTATTGGTTTTAGTTTCAGGAAATATGACAGCAGGCTTGAAACTCTTTGCTTCCTCAAAATCCATAAGAGCATAAGACATAATAATAACAACATCTCCTTTTTGTACAAGTCGAGCTGCTGCACCATTGAGGCAAATTACTCCAGAATTTCGTTCTCCTGCAATAGTATAAGTCTCAAACCTTGCTCCATTATTATTATTAACGATTTGTACCTTCTCTCCTTCTATTAGATTTGCTGCCTCCATAAGAGCAATATCAATGGTGATACTACCTACATAGTTGAGATCCGCTTCAGTAACACTTACTCGGTGAATCTTCGATTTAACTACTTCTATTAACATTTATTAAGTCTCTTGGATTAAATTCTCTGCAAAGATAGTTTAATTATTAAAGAATCTCAAAATTCTAGAACATAGAGCTTTTACATAATTCTCTCGGAAGTTTCCAATCCTCTCGGCACATGGATGCATTATAGAAGCGTTTATCTCCAGTAACTTCTTCTCCAAGCCAAGAGGGTTTATCAAAGTATTCATTGATGTATGAGAGTTCGATTTCAGCAAGAATAAGTCCTTTCTGTTTACCTTCAAAGATGTCAACTTCCCATGTATGCTTATTCTGAGGGATTAGGTAGCGTTTTTTTTCTAAATATCTCGTTCCACAGAGTGAAAAGATTTGCTCAGCTTCTTTTAGAGGAATCGGGTATTCCCATTCTTCTCTCATAAGACCTGTTTCATCGCTTGCTCCTTTTATTGTAATAAATGCCTCATCGTTTTGTGTTCGTATACGAATCGTTGCATCTGGGGAGCGTAAATAGCCCTGTTTGATTGTATAAATCAGGCTAGCTTCTTCAATAAAATCTAAGGACTTAACAAGAAATTTACGTTCAATTTCCATTATTTAATTGTTACAAGTGTAGCTCCGTAACTATATTCTGAAAAAGAGGCATCACGATAGCGACATTTTGGAAACTTCTTTTGTAAGACTTTAATCAACTCCGAGCGAAGGACACCATCTCCCTTTCCATGAATAAAGACAATACGACGTTCTCGATGTTTAATATTCTCTTTCATGACATCTTGAAACTTGTCTATCTGATATTGAAGAATATCTCTTCGATCCATTCCAGCTGTACTGTCAAGTAAAGAATCAATATGAAGGTCAAAAACATAGTCTCCGTTTCTATCGGTATTGAGTTTGTCTTGTTTAGGGTTCTTTTGTTGGAGGGCTTGATCCTTCTTTAAGCTATCCTTTTTTTTAGGAAAATCTATAATTTTTTTCTTGTCTTCTTTGCTATCCTCTCCTAAAGTATCAAAATATTCTTTATCCTTTTCCTTAATTAAAGGATAGATGAAAGCTTTCTCATTAAAGAAGTCATTCTCTAGTAGTTTAGTTTTCTGTCGAAACTCTTTTAGTCTTAATTCTAAATTAATTGAATGTGTCGCTTTATGTTGCTTTGGATTCTCTGAGAATGCAAGTAGTTCGATCTTAAGATTTCTAAATTTGCTTAGCTCCTGACTATCAATCTTACATACTAGTTCAGCTAAGTTAGGCTTCATAATCCCATGTTTGATAAGTTCAGATGATTGCTTTGTTTCCTTACTAATTGTAAAGTAAAAGCAGTACATAGAGGGATTACTTAGATAAAGCTCATAATTTGAACTAAGAAGATCAGACCCTGTTGGGAGAAAGAGTAATTCTGCTTGGAATGAACCACTAGCTTTAAGTAGAACGTGAGGTTCAGGAATTGTAAATTCCTGTTCTTCTTTATTTGAAGATACAACTTCTTTATGAAGAATATTCTTCTTTAGTTCTTTATCTTTTTTATTTATTTTGGGAGGTGTATATGAGGGTATAAAGGTGTCTTTTTCTTCTACACGGATACATTCTTCCATTGGTGTTGGAATTTCAAATCCATCTTCATCTTCAACGTAAACGATATTACCCTTAATCTTACTTACACGTCCACCTCCAACAGCATTAAGAAAGCGGACTAAACAATTGAGCTCTATATTCATTTTGTTCTTTTGTTACTTGTTTGGACTGAAAAGTATAAGTATATATATTGTATTATACTGTAAATTATATAAGCTAGAAGGCAGGCTGATGCTAAACCAACAGATGACCACAATAACTCTACGATAAAGAGCCTTGAAAGTCCAAGGAGTAAGCTTGCAAATAAAAGGCTAAAGAAAAAATGAGTCCATGCTTTATCTCTAGCAGCAATGGCTAAACCTAAAATATGTGAGGCTGAACCAAAAATTGTTGATAGAGCAAGTAAACTAATTGTCCAATGATCATTGAATTCTTTACCATAAAAAGACATAATAAGTCCACTAAATAGGCAAACTACTAGAGAAATAAGAAATGATACAAGCATATTTATTCCAAGATTAAGCTTGAGAACTTTCCAGTAGGTCTTTTCTCCTTGATTAAGTACACTCGATAAAATTGGTAGAACGATTTGACTAATTGTTAGGGGGACAAAGAGTATAATCAAACGCCACTGATCGGCAACTTCATAAATTGCAAGTGTTTCATAGCCATTAGTCTTAACGAGCATTTCTTTGATATACCAAAATATTGGTCCATAGAGTATAGATGCTAAGGCTAAAGGAACTCCAAATTTATAGAATATTTGAAAGTCTTCCAGTTTGAGGTACTTAATAGATAAATGGATTTGCTCTTTCTGTAACTCTTTTCTAATAAAGAAATGATTCATGAAACATTGTAATGAAAAGCCAAGACCTAAGCCTAATATTGCACCATCAACTCCATAGAAATAAGCTCCAAGGACAGAAGTCCCTCCCTTACAAATACTACTATATAGGTTAATTTGAGCTAAGCTCTTAAAACTTTCGAAACCTGATAGTATTCCATTTTGTAGACCATCAAGAATAGAAAAGAAAAGTAAGATAACACCATATTTAATTGCTAAAATAAGATGAGGACTTGAGAGTCGAACCTCTGCAATATAATCTGATAGAAAGTAATAAACTGTTGAAGATATAGAAGCTAATATAAAGATCAATATTACACTTATTTGGTATATTGATGCAATACGTTTAGAATCTTTTTTTGTTCTATATTCTGAGATAAATTTGGTCGCTGTGATTCCTAGACCCGCTAGTCCAAAGACCATGAACATTAAAATTGTAGAACGGAGCATGCCAAACTCTCCATATTGTTCCTTTTCGAGTATTCTAGCACAAATAATCCCTGACAAAAGCATAATGGCTTTGCCAAATATTGATCCTGTTAAAGACCAAAATGTTCCAGAAGCAATGCGTTGAGCAATATCCGAATTACTCAACTTTTCTTTGACTAGATTATAGAAATAATAAGCTTTTGTACGTAATTTACTATCCTTTTCTCTCATATTCTCAAAGATATGTAAAATAAATATCTCATATTTTTAATGATCTCTTAAAATAGATTTACTTGAGAATCTCGGATAAGCTTGAAACGAATGCTGGAGAACTATTCAAACAAGGGATATAGGTAAAGCTTTCTCCTCCATTTTCAAAGAATAAATTTCTATATGCGATGTTGATCTCTTGAAGAGTTTCAAGGCAGTCACAGATAAAACCTGGGCTGACAATTAGAATCTTTTTTATTCCTTCATGAGGAAGTTCTGCTATGCGATTGATTGTATATGGCTTAATCCATTCGTGTCTGCCTACTCGTGATTGGTAACTTAGTTCTATTTGTTCATCTTTAAGATTGAGATCTTCCTGTAGAAAGTTTACAGTCTCTTCACATTGTAGTCGGTAACATTCATTTGCATGTTCGTCATTGTGCTGATGTGTCATACAATGACCACGAAGGCCATTGTTTCTACGACAAGATTCTTCTAAATGAGATAATGGGATTCCATGCATAGATATAACAAGCTTATCAAAATCTTGTGCTAGATAGGGGCGTACACTATTAGCTAAACATACTCTATAAATTTTATGATTGTAGAATGCTCCTTTTAACTCTAAGTTTAGATTCAGCTGAAGAGCTTCATTTCTTTTTTGACAATGAACCAATGCTGTTTCAAAACTAGAGCTTGTATACTGAGGATATAGAGGAAGGACTGTAACTTTCTTAGGACTTAATTCTTTTATTTGTTGGAGTGCTTGATCCATTGTTGGCTGACCATAACGCATCGCTAGGGCTACAGGCTTTTTTATTAGTTCACTTAAGTTTTGAGCCAGTTTTGATGTTTGAGAGGGTAGGGGAAAGCATTTTTTCTCCTTATCCCAAATCATTGAATAGTTTTGGGCTGAACGCTTTTTCCTTAAAGGTATAATAATCCCTTTGACAAGTAAGGCTCGCCAAAAATACTTAATATTTATGATGTGTTCATCCATCAAAAACTCATCTAAGAAGGTTTGAACATCTGAGACTTTTGGAGATTGTGGCGAACCTAAGTTGATAAGAAGAATGACTTCTTGTGAAGTATAGTGTGAACCGTAAAGTGATGGGATTATGCTCATTCTGTGCTTTCCTCTAAGTGCGAGTAATCATAGTAAAGAAAATCATTATAGGGGAAGCGTGTTACATGGATTTCTTTAACACGTTCATAGATTAATTCTTTGAGTTCTTCCATTCCTGTTCCTTCTTTGGCTGAGATAAAACGACAAGAGTCTTCCAGCTTTGCCAACCAAGTTTGTTGAAGTTCATCTGGAGAGATATTTCGTTTTGTACGAGGAGATAGGTCATCTTCATCTTTTTCTTCCCATGTAAAGGCGTCAAGCTTGTTAAATACTAGAAGCATTGGCTTCTCATCGTCTCCTGTTACCTCTCTTAATGTGGCATTAACTACCTCTATTTGTTCCTCAAAGTTAGGATGTGATACATCAACGATATGCACCAACAGATCTGCTTCTCGGACTTCATCTAGAGTACTCTTGAAACTCTCTACAAGTTCTGTGGGTAACTTACGAATAAATCCTACTGTATCACTTAAAAGAAAGGGTAGATTCTGTATGACAACTTTACGAACAGTTGTATCTAATGTAGCGAACAGTTTATTCTCTGCAAAGACTTCACTCTTGGCTAAGGTATTCATTAAAGTACTTTTTCCAACGTTTGTATAGCCTACAAGTGCTACTCGCACCATTTTACCTCTATTCTTACGTTGCATAGCCATTTGCCTATCAATTAGCTTAAGCTCTTCTTTAAGATGAGAGATTCTATCCTGAATAATTCGGCGGTCTGTCTCAAGCTGTGTTTCCCCTGGTCCACGCATCCCGACTCCTCCACGCTGACGTTCTAAGTGTGTCCATAAGCGTGTTAATCGGGGTAACATATAACGATATTGAGCCAACTCAACCTGTGTTTTGGCATAAGCCGTCTGAGCTCTAGAAGCAAAGATATCAAGAATTAGACTTGTTCGATCAAGAATTTTGACTTTGAGGCTTGCTTCTATATTTCTTAGCTGTTTAGGGCTTAGTTCATCATCGAAGATTACAATCCCGACTTCATTCTCTTCAACAAAAAGTCTTATCTCTTCAAGCTTTCCTTTCCCTACGAAGGAAACAGGATGTGCATTATCTAGTTTTTGAATAAAGCGTTTAATTGGTTTGACGCCTGCTGTTTCACTAAGAAAATCTAGCTCATCAAGATATTCTTTGACCTGCTCTTCATTTTGGCTTCTAGTAATTAGCCCTACGAGTATGGCTGATTCACTTTTAACCTCAGTAATGATAAATTCTTTCATTCTTATCTCTTAAATTTATCTTCCCTTATTTTTATTAAAAAAGAAGAACATACCTAATAGGTTTAATACTCCAAATCCTACACCAATAGCTACAACTACTTTTTGAGCATCGTTTAACCAGTATAGAGAGATTGTTCCAGCTAAAATGATTAAGACTATAAGTGTCAAGATTATTTGGTTTATTTTTTTTACGTTGATCTTCATATCTGTTTCTTTTATAAAACTCTTATTAAGCTTAGTCCGTCACGAAGAGGAAGGATTAAGTTTTCAACTCTAGGATCATGTGCTACCATCTGATTAAACTCTAGAATCTTTTGTGTTTGGATGTCTTTATCTTTAATTGGCTCTATTACCTTACCATCCCAAAGAGTATTGTCTGCAAGTATCAAGCTCCCAGAAGAGAGATATTGCATGGCTAACTCGTAGTATTCTGGATATTCCCTTTTATTGGCATCCATATATACGAGGTCAAATTGATGTTCTTGCATGAGTTGAGGCATAAGTTCTAGAGCAGATCCGATATGTAAGTGGATCTTTGCTCCATAATCAGCTTGATTAATATAGTATTTGATGAAGTCTTCCATCTCTTCATCACATTCAATGGTGTGAACCTCACCATCACTTCCTAAGGCTTCTGCCATACAATGTGCAGCATATCCCGAATAAGTCCCAATTTCTAATACCTTATTTACTTGAGCTATTTGGCAAAGCATTTTTAGGAAGTTACCTTGTAGATGCCCCGATAACATACGAGGTCTTACAAGCTTGAGGTGTGCCACTCTGTTAATTTCCTGACGAAGAGGACTCTCTGGGCTTGTATGCTCTAGGATATAGGCTTCTAGAAGATTAGCTTTTAGCATGATTAGTATTTCTTTATACCTAGAGGTTAGAGTAAGTCTCGCAAGCGTTTTTCAACTTCTTCCATTTGCCACATGGGAGTTGAAGTTGCTCCACAGATTCCTATGCTCTTTGGAGTTGGATTTATCATGGAAATCTCTAATTCTTCTGCACTAGAAATAAATATACTCTTAGGATTTGCCTCTAAACAATGTGCGTAAAGAACCTTTCCATTTGAACTTTTTTTTCCTGCAACGAAGATAACGAGTTCGAATTTTTGAGCGAACTCTTGGATGTGTGGCATTCTATTAGATACTTGACGGCAGATAGTATCTTGGAAATATAAGTCTTGATGCTCGCCTAGTCTTTCCTTAATAATCCTTGCTAGTTGCTGGTAAGTAACAAGAGGCTGGGTTGTCTGAGAGAAAAGAGCTATTGGCCGTGAGAAGTCGATCTGTTCAATATCTTCTAATTGTTGAATGACAATGGCTTCTCCACTTGTTTGACCGACTAAACCATTCACTTCGGCATGTCCTTTTTTTCCATAAATGACGATTTGTCCTTGTCGTTCTTTCAATTCAAGATAAGTCTTCTTTATCTTCTTTTGTAGTCTTACTACGACAGGACAGGTCGCATCAACGAGTTCAATCTCTCGCTCTTTTGCCCAAGAGTATACGCTAGGAGGTTCTCCATGGGCACGAAAGAGTACCCGTTTTTTTTGTAATCCTTTGAGTTGATCATAGTTAATCGTCTGCATGCCCTTAGACTCCAGACGTTTAACTTCTTCGCTATTATGTACAATATCTCCCAAACAGAAGAGTTCATCTTTGCGGTCAAGTTCTTTCTCTGCTTGCTTAATAGCATTAATTACTCCGAAGCAAAAGCCACTCTTCTTGTCTATTTCTATTAGAATTTCTTCGTTGGACATTAAGGTCTTAGCTTATGAATTGTTTTTTCGTAGAGGTGCATCAAATAAGCATCTTGCTCGTCAATACTCATCTCTGAATTATCTAAGACTATAGCATCAGAAGCCTTACAAAGAGGGGATACCTCACGATGAGAATCTATGTAGTCTCGCTCTTTTAAGTTCTTAAGTACATCCTCTAAGCTTGTAGTCTCATCTCCTTTATTTTGTAATTCAAGAAGTCGTCTCTTTGCTCGTACATCTTCTTGAGCTGTAAGGAATATTTTGAGTTCTGCATTCGGAAAAACATTCGTCCCAATATCACGTCCATCCATGACAATGCCTTTCTGCCTCCCCATTTCTTGCTGTTCTTTGGTCAGGGCTTCTCTCACTTCAGGAATTGTAGCGACTTGACTGACAAAAGAGGATACACGCATTTCTCTAATCTCATCCTCGACACGCTCGCCATTGAGGTATAGTTCTGGAAGTTTGGTCGTAGGGTTGAGCTGGAAATGGAGACGAATCTCCTTAAGTAATGCAATAATCTCATCTTTTTGTACGAAGCTTTCGCCAATCAGATTCTTACGAAGGGCGGCAAGTGTGATACCTCTGTACATTGCCCCAGTGTCCACATAAATATATGCTAGCTTCTGAGCAAGGCTTTTAGCCATTGTACTTTTTCCACATGAGCTATGCCCATCTATTGCAATTGTTATTTTTGGAGTCATATTTGGAGATCTTTATCTTCTTCCTGCCTATTTGTTGCTAAATATTTAGGAAGTAAACTTATACAGTCTGCTAATTGTTCAGACTATTTTTTTAATTGTTTTACAAATATACTAAAAATGTATGATTTGGTTTATAAGAAAGCATGCGGATAGAGTATCCTCCATCCGCATGCTTTTTAGCAATATAATTCAAGACTACAAGCCTTCTAGTGTTGCATATAGTTCTTCACTTTCGTGATCTTCTAGGAATTTATGTGTTCCGTGCAAGAAGTCTTCGTGGTCATTGATATGCTTCATGTATTCTTCGTATTCGTTACATGAAGTGATCTTTTCCCATAGAGCATGATTTTTTGCACGCTCCATGTGACACTCTAGTATGCCACCCATAATCCAAAGGAAGAAATCAATCTTCTTTTCTTCAGACATCTCAATAGGATTTAGATCGTTCTCTTTGCAGAAACGTTCGTACTCGACATCGAATAGGTCAAATGCATTGCCTGTACCATGAAGAAGTTTCTTCTCAATGATATACTCATATACACCGATAATTGCCTCAAGACGGTCGTGTGATGTGCGAATCTTTGCTTTAGCTGATCCTGTAATATGAGAGAAGCCAAAGAGTGTCTCGATACGATGACCATAGATTGGGAACGTATTATCAATAGTGTTCAATAGTTTTGCTGTGAAAGTTGTTTGTACACGTCCACATAGATCGTAAAATTCACGAAGGAAGGCCGCATATTTCTTTGGAGCAACTGTTCCATACAAGTAATTAAAATAAGGTTGCTTCATCTTACTTGCTACCTCTGGTGGGAAAAGAATACCACGCATTTGGTAGAAAGAAGCGTAAGCATCTTCTAAGAAATGGTCATCATCTCTACTAGTCCATCCTTTTTGAGCATTGCTTTGGTAGATTTTGATGATACGGTGGTATTGATACACAGGTACAGATTTGTAGCCTGTTTTCTTACAAGTTGGAGCAAAGATTACTTCCTTAAGTAAAGCACTTGCGTTCTTGTTAACTAGTTTTGCAAGAGATTCTGCAAATGCAGTGGATTTGAATACCTCTTTTCTAACGACTTTTTTAGCCATAACTATCGATTATTTTTATTATTAAACTGTTATATCTATAATAAATATGTTACTACTAAAAGTAGCCAAGGCTACTGATAAAGTAACAACTTGGAGCAAAGGAACAAAAAAAAAGAGATATATCCAAATAAGCAGAGGCTTAATTACTTGTTCCTCTCTCAATATAGGCTATTTCCTCATCGTTAAGCTCGTAGAGTTCATAGACCATATGGTTTATCTCTTCGTCAGTGTCGGCTATACTCTTAAGTAAGGGCTGTAGTTTCTCCAGCTCATCGAGGATATATGCTTCCCATTGAGCCTCTTCTTTGATAGAGAGATTTTTTTTGATTTTGCTTATTTCTTTGATGAACTCATCGATTGTTAATTTATGCCATTGCTCTAACTTCTTGCTGAGTTTTTCTAATGCAAGTTTTCGCTTTAGGAAGTTTTGTGTTTTTTGAATCTGAATATCTAGTTGTTCTTGTAGTTTAATTCTTATTTGAGCAATAGATGATAGAATTGAAGATGTTGGAGGAATTGGTATTTGCTTAAAGTGTTTCCAGATTAATTGATAGCCATTTTGTATTTGGGTGCAGTATTTAGATATTAACCACCAAGACATCTTTGAGTTGAGTAGAGCCAGTAACCCTTTGTTTTTCGTGGGAATAATCCACATAGAATTGTTACAATAAAGTCCCATTTCGTCATAAACAAAGCAAGGCTTTACTTGGAATGTTTGATACATTATTTTGGACTCTTGATATATTTTTAGGTATTCAAATGTCGGAGTATTGTCAAGTTCTAACCAATGATGTTGCCCTGTAAATGGTTTCTGTTCCGTAGCTTTACTTCCTTTACATTGTCCTCTATTTTGTAATTTGTCTTTGTGTAGGTTTAAGTACTCATAAATAGCTGGATAGTCTTGTTCTAGAATTCGATAGCTTCCATAATAGGCTAGAATTATATTCTCTAAATTATCTGCTGAAGTTGTTGAGTATGGAGAAAGGTCTCGTCCTCTAAGACATTTACCTATAAGCTCTTTACTTTCTTCATGCTTATGTATTAATAGATCTTTTAGAGTATTATCTATAAAATAAGCTTCGTTGTATCCTGTTATAAGTCCACGTTTAGCTTCTCCGATTACCGCTTCAAATGTGTCAAATTTATTCTTTAGTTTTTCAAGAAGTTCCTTGTCTTTTTTAGAGCTTATGACCCAAGTTTGTTCATTAAAGTCTGAGGCCCATAAGGTTTGTTCGTTCTTTAAAATGTTTTGTTCAAAGTCATTTGCATATTCTTTGTTTAGAACTGAACAAATAATTTGATTATTTATCTTTCCTTTTTGGCTGATGAAGATACAGGGATAGGTTGTAGCTCCTTCAAAGACTTGTAAGTCTCCAAAATCAATAAGTCTAGATATATTTTCTTGTAAAAAATAGCTGCGTAGATGTTTGCCATAGTCTGCTTGTAACCATTTGTTAGGCATGATGAATGAGCATAGACCATTTTCTTTCGTTAATTGGAATGCCCTTTCTACAAATAGGACATAGAGATCGCCTCGTTTACTGAAAGTTTGATAGCCAATATGTTCTAAGGTTTCAGATGTTTCCCTTATATGTTCCAGTTTAACGTATGGAGGATTCCCTATTATTATATCAAAACCATTACTTTTTTCAAAGACCTGAGGAAACTCTTTCTCCCAGTCGAATGCTTTGTCTAGTCCCACCCCGTCAGGTGAGCCTGCCACCCCTCCCACGGTAGAGCTTTGCATGGTAAAAGGTACTTTTTTATCGATTATATAGTTAATATATAGAGAGTTATTTGTATCTTTATAGTATAAAAAGATAATGATATG
>PDWI01007255.1_pt1 | contig 13560 bp, 10 predicted proteins | sample 1430891 | NCBI WGS metagenome assembly PDWI01 (sample SAMN01162508, study PRJNA174530) | Oral metagenome, whole genome shotgun sequencing project. | biome: Marine environment; feature: Marine mammal; material: Swab sample of the gingival sulcus; isolation source: swab sample of gingival sulcus...
ATCTTTTAAAGAAACTTTTTTACTTTCAAATTCATCTTCTCCACAAATAAGGGCAAATCTAATACCCTTTTTTTCAGCATAGTTAAACTGCTTTTGTAATTTAGAAGATTTAAATATAACTTCACAATTTATATTTTCTTCTCTAAACTTTTTAGCCAACTTAAAATATTCACTATTAAACTCTTGATTAACAGAGAAGATAGATAAATGAGTTTCAGATTTAACAGGAGAGTCTTCTGAAAGTTCTGACAAAGCAGCAAGTAGTCTATCTAAGCCAATACTAGCACCTACACCTTCTATCTTTTGCTTTGAGTAGAGGGAAACCAAATTACTGTATCGTCCTCCAGAGCATACACTCCCAATTTGAGGCATAGCATTTAAAAAAGTTTCATAAACAATGCCAGTATAGTAGTCTAATCCACGAGTAATAGATGGGTTTAGAAAAACTTTATCAGACAAATTTAAGTCAGAAAGATAAGAGTAGATCTCTTCTAGTCTTAAAATTGCAAGATTATCTTCTCCACTAAAACCCTTCAATTTTTCCAAAGTCAATTTAAAACTCTCTTGAGGTTTAATAAAATCTAAAATTTTAGCAGCTTTCTCTTTAGAACATATATCAGATAAAAGCTCTAAAACTTTCTCCTCTCCAATTTTAGCAAGCTTATCAACACAACGCAAAATATCAACAGAGCTATCTAAAAGATTCTCTTTCTCTAAAAAAGCGTTAAAGACAGCCCTATCAGAAATATTTATAGAAATATCTTCAATACCTAGAGCCTCAAAAGAAGACAAAATTAGAAGAATAATCTCCAAATCAGTTAAAACAGAATCACTACCAACAATATCAAAATCACACTGATAAAATTCTCTATACCGACCCTTTTGAGTATTCTCTCCTCTCCAAACCTTATCAATTTGATATCTCTTAAAAGGCAAATACAACTCATTGTAGTGAGCTGCCATAAAACGAGAAAAAGGAACAGTTAAATCAAAACGCATAGCAACATCTCTCTTCCCATTATCATTGAAACGGTAAATCTGCTTTTCAGTCTCTCCTCCACCTTTGCCCAATAAAATTTCAGAATATTCCAAAATTGGCGTATCTATAGGATCAAAGCCAAAACTCTTAAAAACATCTTCTAACTTTCTAATAGTATTTTTTCTCAAAATCTCACCTTCAGGAAGAGTGTCCCGAAAGCCTTTCAAAACTCTTGGTTCAATAATATTTTGCATATTCTATTATACCATAAAAAAAGTTATATAGGAAGTAGTGGGGCAAATCCAAACTTGTTTCAAGTTTGGACCACGCTTTTGCCTAAATCTTTGCAAGATTAAACTAGATTAAAGTTGTGGCTATTGCCCCAACAAGTCCATTATAAAATCTTGCAAAGGATACCGGCGACAATCGTTTTTGCATTTTTATCTTCTCTAAATAAATTTAGAAAATCTCTGTCTATGTAACATTTTTTTACTGTTTTCATAATAAACTCCTTATAATATACAACAAAAAAAATAAAAAAAAGTTGAGTATAAAATTTTTTTTTAGTGAGATTATGGGTTTTAAAGCTTTTTTTTATTTTTTTTGATGAGTTAGGGCGGAGGCGGAAATCTTTTACTTTTTTTTTATATTCAGGAAATTTAGGCGATAGCCTAAATCTGTTTTTTTGAAGAGAAAAGTAAAAATTGGGAGCTGGAGACTGACCCTAAACAATTTATTGTTTAGGGTAAATCCCAAATTATCAAAAATATCTCTATTATTTTTTGTCAGTTTGTGATATTTTGGCTTATGATTATTGTTGGTTTTCATTCTATAGAAGAGTCTGTTAAGAGTGGCAGTGAGGGGACGCTCTATATTTCTGGGAAGGGGCCTCGAATTAAGAGGATTGTTGAGCTTTCAAAGAGTAGTAGGATTGCTATTGAGTATGTTCGTAAGGAGAGGCTTGATAAGATTTCTAATATGGCAGATCATCGTGGTATTGTTTTTGATTGTATTAGTGGTTCTAGCTCTCAAAGGTTTGTTGACTTAAAGAGTTTTTTGAAGAAAGAGAGGAGTCTCTCTCGTGTGCTTATTTTAGATTCTATTACAGATCCTCATAATTTTGGAGCTATTTTGCGTAGTGCTGATAAATTTGGGGTTAGTCTTGTTATTATTAGAGAGAGGCGTAGTGTTAGAGATTCTGCTACTGTTGCAAAAACTTCTGCTGGTGCTATTAATTATGTTCCTATTTCTGTTGTTTCTAACTTAAATAGTGCTATTGCTCTTTTGCAAGAGGCTGGCTATTGGGTTTATGGTGCTGATATTTCTGGAGACTCTCTTGTTGATGAGAAGTTTGCTTCTAAGGTTGCTATTGTTATGGGTAGCGAGGGTAGGGGGATTAGCCCTTTAACGAAACAGAAGTGTGACTCTATGCTAACTATTCCTACTTGTGGCAGTGTTGACTCTTTAAATGTTAGTGTTGCTACTGGTGTTATTTTATATGAGTTGTATCGTCAGAGTTTGTAATTGCTAATTTATCTTTTTTTTAGTTTTTTAAAATAGAAGTATCTAGCTTTTTCTAAAATTCTTAAGGCTTTGTAGTGAAGTTTTAATATTGGGAAGTCCCATACTCCTGGTCTTGCAATTAGTTTTCCTCCAAAGCCAGTTTTAAATCTGTATAGTCCATACATTGGATGCTTTGGGTCATTTGTTGGAGGTATTCCAAAAAAATCATACTCTGTACACTCTCTTTTTTTTGCTTCTTTTATAGCATTCCATTGTAATAGGTAGGCAGGCATTAGGTTTCTTTTTTTATTTGATGATGCACCATATAGGTATGTAGCTCTTTTTTTGTAGTAGCATACTATAATTCCTGCAAGTATCTCTTTTTCATGCTCTGCAAAATAGAGTTTTATCTCTGGTGAATTTTCATCTGCTTTTGCATTGTCTAATATTTTTTGGTAGTAATCTTGTGAGTGAATTGCTATTTTATCTCTTTTTGCTGTTATTTGATATAGCTTATACCAATTGTGCAGTTCTTCTGTTTTTGCTTCTCTTATTGTAACACCCTTTTTTTTACTTAGTTTTATGTTGTAGCGAGTTTTTTTGTGCATTTGTGAAAGTATCTCATCCTCGTTTTTTTCTATATTTAGTATGACTGTATTTGGAGGTTGTATGTCCATTACAGATTTTTTAAATGGTTTTTTTATTTCGAAGTTAGTTTCTGATATTCCATCTTTTATGGAAAACTCTTTTTTTATTGGTAGATCCCATTTTAAAACTATAGTTTTTGGTGGTAGAGAAGTTTTAATTTTGTTAGATATTTTTTTTAGCTCAATAGAAGAAAATTCATTTTTACTGTAGGCATATGGTATATAGGCAATTTTGTAGCCGAATTTAAATTCTCGGTAGAGTATTAGGATTTGAGAGTCGTTATCTTTTTTAGTATCACTATTTTTAAACCATAGAGTTTTCCAAGATTCACTTTTTTTTATGTCTGCCCAAAATTGAGATTGTAAAAATGAATTTTTATCTATTTTTATTTCATTTGTTGTTTCTGTAGTTGCTAATTTTTGGGTTTCTTCGCTAAATTTTTTACTACTCAATTTTTATACCTAAATATTTTATTAACCAACAGTTCCATTTACTACTTCAGAGCTTTTTAGTTTAGTTCCATTTATTGTAAAATTGGAGTCTGCAATTTTAACTAGATTATTTTTTAAGGTAATTTCTACTTTAAAAAAGTCATCAATTTTTATAGTTTTTAGATTGTCTTCTAAATCAAAATTGCCAATTTTAACTCTAGAGCCTACCTCTTCTTCTGTAAAAAGAACTTCAACTTTTTTCTTGTTATCAACTTTTCCTTCTCCAGCAAGTATCATTCCAGCGCTTTTAATACCTCTTAGTTTAGCACTCTTTAAGTTGTAAACAACGATAACATTTTTGCCTAAAAGTTCATCTTTTTCGTAGTAATCAACTAAACCAGAAACAATTTGTCTTACTTCACCATTTCCTAAATCTATCTTTTCTACATATAGTTTCTCGGCATTAGGGTGTTTTTCTATTTCGATTATTTTTCCTACTCTCAAATCTACATTTTTTGCAAAAAACTCATCATCTTTTAATTTATCTTCTGATTCTTCTCTATCTTTTTGAGAGCCAGAATATTTTTCTTTAAGTTTTTCTATATGTTTAGGGTCTAACTTTTTAAAAAGGACTTCTGGCTTATTTATAGTGGAAAAATCTTTTTTACCAAGATCTTGCCAAGTCATAGAAACATCGCCTAACATTTTACCAATTTTTTCAGATATACTTGGCATAACAGGAGAGATTAGAATACCTAAATCTCTTATTAAAAATGCCAACTTTCTAATTAGAGCTTTTGCCTCTTCTGGAGCTTCTGTTTTAGTTCTCCAAGGCTCTCCATCTTGAAATGCTTTATTCCCAATTGATGATAGCTCAAAGATTGTTCTTAAAGCATCTCGAAGTCCAGCTTTTTCATAGTAATTTGTAATTTTAGCTGTGTAATCTTGGACAGTTTTTTCAAAATCTTTATCATCTTCTGCTTCTGGCACTTTGCCATCAAAAAATCTATCTATAAAAGTTAGAGTTCTATTTATTAAGTTTCCTAAATTTCCAATTAGTTGTCCATTTACCTTATCTAAAAAGTCAGCCCAAGTGAATTGAACATCATTTTTTTCTGGACGATTGTAGAATATATAAAATCTCCAAACATCAGCAGGGATTTGAGTATCTTGAACATCATTTCCAAAGACTCCAGTTCCCTTGCTTTTTGAAAATTTGCTATTTTCATAGTTTAAGTATTCTGAAGATGACATATGATGTAACATAGTCCACTTCTCTCCAGTTGCTAAAAGTGAAGATGGAAATATAACAGTATGAAAAGGGATGTTATCTTTTCCAATAAATTGAAATAGTTTAACCTCTTCTGGATTTTGCCACCACTTTTTCCAATCTTCAGTATAGTCTGCAGTCATAGATATATAACCAATTGGAGCATCAAACCAAACATAGAAAACTTTGTTTTCATAACCCTCTTTTGGAACAGGAATTCCCCATTTTAAATCTCTAGTTATACATCTCTCTTTTAAGCCATCTCTAATCCAACTTTTTGTCATAGCAATAGCATTTTTTGCCCAAAATCCATCAACACTTGCTTTTCCCATCCACTCTTCTAAAAGAGGTAGTGCTCTAGGTAGATCTATATATAGGTGTTTAGTCTCTTTTGATTCTGGACTTTCTCCACAAACACCACATCTAGGATTTTTTAACTCTTCTGGCTCTAAAAGTTTTCCACAATCTTCACACTGATCACCTCTAGCATCTTGGTAATCACAGTGTGGGCAAGTGCCATTTACATATCTATCAGCCAAAAATCTATCACAAGATTTACAGTAGAGTTGTGTGCTACTCTTTTCGCTAATATATCCAGCTTTATCAACCATATTAAAAATAGATTGAACAATTTCAGTCTGCTTTTCACAAGAAGTTCTACCAAAATAGTCAAATGATATATTAAACCAATCATAAATATCTTTATGTATAGTATGAAATTTATCACACAATTCTCTAGGTGAAACACCTTCTGCTAGTGCTTTTGTTTCAGTTGCTGTTCCATACTCATCAGTTCCACAAATGTATAGAGTCTCATAACCTTTTGAACGACAAAATCTAGCAAAAACATCTGCTGATAAAACTTGAATTAAATTACCTAAGTGAGGAATATTATTCACATAAGGTAGTGCCGAAGTAACTAATCTTTTTTCCATAGACTTAATATAGCACTTTTATAAAACTTTGAAAATAGAATTTTTAAAAGAGTGTAGTAATGTTTTTTATTTCATATCAATATATCTATTTTTTAGTTCTAAGTATCTCTGCTTAGATTTATCACTAAATTCACTGTATGTGAAGTTAGTAAAAATAAATTTATATAGCTCTATTGATTTTAGAATTATATTAAAGTTTTCAGATTTTTCTAGTTTTTGGGCAATATTAAAATACTCTTTTACAGGATAACCTTTTGGTAGTTTTGAAAAATCACTCTCCTCTAAAATAGTGTCATATAGTGATTTTTCTGTTGTTCTATTTGTTAAATTGTTTTTTTCTGAAGATGGTTTAAATACTTCACTATTTTCGATATTCTCTATTTTATTATTGATTTTATTAGGCTCTCTGTATTCTAAAATTTTTTCTATACTCTTTGATGTTCCTTTAGCTAAATCTTGTTCTATAAAAAAAAGTTTATATGTGCCATAGTTATTAACCCTAAATTTAAAAATTGTAGATTTGTTAGAATACTTTTTTGAGATAAATTCTATTTCTAGATTTTTCCCTTTTATATTTTCATCAGCCTCATAACCAGTGTATATTATAGATTCTTCTTCTATCTCTATATTTTCATAGTGAATTTCTTTTATAGATTGTGAATATATTGTTGTTTGAGTTAGAAAAAAGATTATACTAATTAATATCTTTAAAAATATTTTTGATCTCTTCATCATTTTCTTTTTCTATTATTTCAATAGCCAACTGTTTAGAGTTATATAGGAATTCTGAAATTTGTTCTTCACTCCAATTTTCAAGTTCACTTCTATAAAATATTGGGCTAACATCTCTTTTGCCTTTGTAGTTATCTGGAATAGCTATGCTATTCACTGTTACAGTTTGAATAGGTCCACTAGATAGGCTTTCAATTCTCTCTTTTTCATCAATAGCCTTTTTTATTTTATTAGATTTTGTGATATTTACAGTTATAATAGTAGCAGATATTACTAAAGTAATACTAAGAATGGATATAATATATATTTTAAAATTTTTATCTCCTAAAAATCTTAAAAATCTTCTTCTAACTCCATTTATATTATCTTTTGTTGATTCAATATTTAATTTTGCCATATTTTACTCTTTTAACATCTCTTCAATATTTTTATCGTCCTCTTTTGATATACCATTAGCAATGTTAAGTGAAATCATAGATGATATTCCATCTTCTGGCATTGTAACACCTAAAAGAGTTTTTGCTACAGTTACAGTTTTTTTATTATGTGATATTACAATAAATTGAGATCTTTCTGCAAATTCATTTAAAACAGATATAAATCTTCCAATATTTGCTTCATCTAATGCTGCATCTATCTCATCTAAAAGACAAAATGGAGATGGTTTTACCATAAATATTGCAAAAATTAGAGCTACTGAAGTCATAGATCTTTGCCCCCCTGATAGTAGGGCGATTGATTGTAGTTTTAGTCCTGGAGGCTCTGCTAATATTTCAATTCCACTTTCTAATATATTTTTAGGATCAGTTAGTGTTATTTCTGCAACTCCTCCTCCAAAGAGTCTTCTAAATATTTTTTTGAAATTTCTTTTTATTTTGTTAAAGGCTTCTAAAAATAGCTCTGTAGAGTCTTGATTTATTTTTTTTGTAATCTCTTCTAAACTATTTATTGCAGTTTTTAAGTCTGTCATCTGTTCATTTAAAAAGTCATATCTCTCTTTTACATCTTCAAACTCTTGTGGTGCCGCGTGGTTTATATAACCTAGAGATTTTAGTTTATCTTTTAGTTTGTTGTATTTATCTTTTAGTTTTGCTGGGTCATCATTTATTTCAAACATTTTATCATTAAACTCTTTTAAATCTCTATTGTGTTTATCAAAGAAGTTTTCATATATGTTATTTATATTTGCTCCAATAGTAATTAATTCAGAATTGATTTTAGCTATAGAGTCATTTTTTAATAGTATTTTTTTATTAGAGTTATCAATGTTATCTTGGATTTTTTGTAGAGAGCTATTTCCTTTTTTTAGTTTTTCAGAATTTTTTTCATACTCTTTTTGAGTTTTTTCAATCTGTTCATCAAATATTTTTTTCTCTTTGTTCATGGTCTCAATTTTAGAGTCAAAATCTTTGATATTTTTTTTGATAGCCTCTATTCTACTTTGTAGTCCATTTTTTTCCTTAATAAAATTTTCTTTATCTTTTAAATCTCTATTTAATTGATCTTCAAAAGCATCTCTTTGAGTTTTTAGTTTAGCAATTGATAGGTTATTATCATTTATTTTTGCTCTAAATTGTTCTATTTTTACAGCTAAAATTCTATTCTCTTCTTGCTTATCTCTAACAATTTCTCTATCATCATCAATTTGTTTATGTAGCTCTTCAATTTTTGAATCTAAAGTTCTCTTTTTTGTTATAATTCCTTCTGGGGATAAAAAGTCGTTTAAGAAATTAGGATACATTCCTCCATAGTCGAATATAGCTTTTTTTAATTTATCTATATTCATTTTTATTTCAATAAATGAGCTATTTAAGGAATCTGCAATAGTTTTTAACTCTTGATTATCTATGTTATCTATTTGGGATAACTCTTTAGATAGTATAGCTTTTTTATCAATGGCAGATTCAATTTCTTTTGTTAATCTTATAATTTCTTTCTCTATTTTTTGTTTTTCGGAGTTAGAGAAGTTACTTTTTTTTAGTCCTTCATCTAGTTGAACAACTATATCGTCAGTAATATCTTTTATTGCAAAGTTATAATCTTTTTGACTTAGTTCAGATTCTATAATTCTATTTTGAAGAGATTTTATAGTTTCTGTATTGTTTTTTTCTAATTCTCTAGCATCTTCTAATTGGGTTTTTATATTTGAAATATCATCATCTATTTTTGATAAGTTTTTATCAAATTCTTGAAGTATTTCATTTTTTTGTTGGATTTGTTCATCTATAGAGTTTATTTTATCTAATATAGTAAGCTCTTTCTCTTTTATTTCTACAATTTTTTCTTGTTCGTTGGCTTTGCTATCAATTACTCTTTGAATATCATAATTATGAGTTTGTCTATCAAATTTTAGTTGGTTTAATCTTCTTTGTAAATTCTCTAACTCATTTTCTGTGTAGTCAATATTACCTATATTATCTTTTAATTTATTTTCTAGCTCTTTTATGCTTTCTTCTATTTTTATTTTTTCTGAAATAAGTAAATCATATTTTTTTTGCTTTTTATTCTTTTGCTCTGTTAGGTCTCTAGCTTTTAAGAGTTGCATATTTACATCTAAATTAAAAAGATCTACAGAGTAGCTTTTGTGTTTCTCTACTTTTTCAGCTTGAACTTTTAGATTTTCATAACTTTTTGATACTTCTTTTAGTTCAATCTCTATTTTTGATAAGTTTTCTGTTGTTTTTTCAAGTTTTCTTTCTGCTTCTGCCTTTCTAGCTTTAAATTTTGTAATTCCTGCAGCTTCTTCAAAAATATATCTTCTATCTTCTGGTTTATTTGATAGAATTCTATCTATTTGACCTTGTTCAATTACAGAGTAGGCTGATTTACCCATACCTGTGTCAAAGAATAGTTCTCTTATTTCTCTTAATGTTACAAGTGCATCATTTATATAGTATTCGTTTTCTCCAGATCTATGTATCCTTCTTTTTACAGATATTTCAGGAAAGTCGAGAGGAAGCATATTGTCGTGATTGTCAATAGTCAATTTTACTTCTGCAACATTTAAAGCAGCTCTATCTTGAGTTCCTTTAAAAATAACATCAGCCATCTTTTTTGATCTAAGAGATTTACTAGACTGCTCTCCCAAAACCCACTTTATTGACTCTACAACATTACTTTTTCCGCAACCGTTAGGTCCAAGAAGTGCTGTAATTCCATCGCTAAAGTCAATTTTAGTTCTATTAGCAAAAGATTTAAATCCAAAAATTTCAAGACTTTTTAATAACATTAATGCATCCTATATAAATTTGATGTTTGAAGATAGTAGCAAAAAAAACTTTTTTTTACAATAAAATAAGCAAAATAAAAAAAGCTCTTGGAAATCCAAGAGCTTTTTTGTAACTAAATATTATTAGTTTTTTTCAGGTTTAAAAGAATTTAAATCTAACTGAATTTTTTTACTAACATCAGTTCCTTCAAATTTTTGACCATTTATTTTAAATTCTGCTTCAGCTTCTACATTTTCTCCTATTCCAGCACCACCTTTTATTTTTAATAGGAAGTAAATCTTTCCAGAATCTAATGCTTTATCATTTATAGAAATTGATAGGCCTTTACCTACGAATTTAAAATCATAAGCAAATTTAAGACTTGCTGGTTTGTAATTAACATCCAAGTCATATTTTAAATTGATAGTTCCATTTATTTTTACTCCTACAGTTTCTCCATCAATTTCAGTTTCATAACCAAAATTATCAAATTTTACAGCAACATCGTATTTAAAATTAACGTCACCACTTTCTGTGTTAGATTCTACAACTACCTTTCCCTTTGATTTTATGCCCTCAATTAATTCACCACTAATATCTAAAGACTTTTTGTCGCCTCCTCTAGAAGCTACTTCTTTTTGCTTAGTAGCAATAGCTGATCCTACTTGTGACAAAGTAGATTCAATAGCTTTAGTTGCTTCATTCATTTCTTTTTCATTAAGAGGTTTACCTTGCATACCTTCACAACCTAATGCGAATACCAAAATAACCAATACCATTAATACTTTTGTAATTTTTTTCATAGATTTAACCTCCTTCTATGATTTTATAATATAAATATTATAATAAAATTTATCACAATGTCATTAATTTTTTTAAGAATTAATATTAAATTAATGTTTATATATTTAGTGATTTTTGAGTAAAATTTCTAAAATATGTTAATTAAGTGAAGTAAAAATTTTATTTAGTGACAAATTTTTTGTTTGATTGAAGGGAAAAGGATAGTAGCGGTATCCTTTGTTTTTCTTTTATTTTCAAAAGCTTGGGGTGATAACCACAAGCTCAAATAATTGAAGAAGAAAAGCAAAGATACAAGCGGATAGCCTGGTCTGAAAAATTTATTTTTCAGATTTCCCCAAATGAATTTAAAACTTAATTTTATTTCTTAAACTGTATTTATTGTGAACGCACTCATAGATGTAATATTTTGTGAAAGTTTCAAATTTTTTTCTATATGGAGATAGGTGAGGAGCTTTGTATAGAAGGCGTTTTATCGTTTTGTCAATTATTATGTTGAAATTGGATATGCGGACTTCTTTTTTGTCTTTAAAAAACTCAATTGTGTCATCTTTTATATTTCTTTCAAATTCAATTCTAGATATAGTTTCTGATGGGATTTCTTCCCAAAGGCTGTCTAATTTTTTTTGTAATTCACTTTTTGAATTGATGTTTATATTGTTTAGAAAATCTTTTTCTGAAATAGTTTTGTTGCTGTCTATTGCGGAGCTTTTTTTTGTCTCTATTCCATTTTTGTTGTATGTTTTGTATGATAACCAGTTTAAGAATTTGAATATTAGTTTTCCTATGAATGTTTTTTTAGATAGTATGTTATTTTTTGTGTAATTGTATATTTCTATATTGTTTAGTTCAAATATTTTTGAGATTTCGTTTCTTCCATGGAGTAAGAGTCTATTGGAAAATCTTGATAACTCATTCAAAGAATTTAATGTTTCATATGTATGTTTTCTAGATATTATTTGAGAAAGTATTGTAGATTCTTCACTTATAAATTTCATTATTTCTGTGTTAAATTCATCTTTTGAAAACATTTCTGGTGTAAATTCATGTTTGTTTAATTTTGTAGCCCAGTTTTCAGAAAAATAGTCGAATATATTTTCATCTATTCTTTGTAGGTTGGATGTTAAATATCTGTTGAAATTTAGATAGTGTATATAAATTACTATATTTTTATTTTCTTTTATTATGTTATATTTTAGTATTAGTGGGTGTCCATTTTTTGTTTTTTTATATACATATTCATCTTCAAAATTTTTTATTATGTTTTCATATAGCTCTTCAGGTAGATCTTTGTCTTTTTTTATGATTTCATCTTTTAATTCTTTACCTGTGCAAAATAGTTTTAAATCTTCTAGCACGAGTGTTGCTAGATTTTCTAATTGAGTTATATTTTCTTTTTGACTACTAAGATATATCTCTTTTAGTATTATTATAGATTGAAGGAAGTCAAAGCTTTTGTAGTTTGAGTATGGAAAAAATGTGTGAAGATCTGTTTTAGAGGAGACATCAAAATTTGTTAGAAATAGTATTAGTGTTTTTTTGTCTGATATTATTTTATCCATTACTGTTTTTGTATAGTTTTCTCGGTATGATTCATTTTTTAGATTTTTTAGTTTAGATAAGTCAAAGTCAAACATTTTTGGTATATAATTTGTTGAATTATCTTTTTTATACTGTATGTATTTAGAAAAAAATTGTTCACTTTTTATTGCTTCTTCTTTTATGTAGTAAACTATTTTATTTTTTGCCATATCAATGGTATTATTGAATGATGAAGATGTTGTTAATATGGGTGGTATATTCATACTGTCAAAGTTTATTTCTATAATTTTGTTTTCAAATTTTTCTGCATTAAAGTCATACCAGTGTAATTTTGATATTGGGATTTTTTCTATAAATCTTTCATCAATTTTTTCTAAATATGTTGATGGATATGGTTTTACATTTTTTGAGTAGTTTTTTATATTGAGATAAAAATTGTTTATACTTGAGTATTTTTCTTCAAAATTTTCTATTGTGGTTTTTGGAAGAGTTAGTATTAGTTGTTTTGCATTTATTTTTGCAAATTTCTTTTGTAGAATTTTTTTTATTAAAGAGCTGTTTAATGGATTTAAGCCATTACTTATCATATTTTTTGTTAGTATTGTTGGGGAATTATATTTTTTTATTAGATTTATTAGTATTTTTAAATGTCTTCTATCCATTGAAGATTCAGCTTCTAGTAGCCAAAGAATCCACTCTTCTTTTATTACCTTAATAATACTTTTTAATGAATTTATTTCATCTTGTTGTTTTTTCTCTGAAGAATCCATAATTCATTATATATAATTAATTTTTAAAGTTGTAGTCTTTTTATTATTTAAATTTTAAAAAAAAGTATATTTTTTTTGTTTTTTTTTTATTTTTATGATATTATCTAAAGGTAGATTTTATAATTTTATGGATTTTAGTATTAATGGCTAGTGCTTTGAAGATAGAATATATTAAACCTCTAATTAAGACAACTTGTGATATTTTTTCATCTATGTTTTCTTTGGATATTACTGCAGGTAAACCTTTTGTTTTTGAAGAAAACTTAACTCACAGATGGGAGATTACAGGTGGTATTTTATTACAAGGTAATGTTAGAGGCTTTTTTTCTATGAGGATGTCTATAGTTTTAATGAATAAGCTTTTGGAAAAATCAGGTATTACTTATAATGAAGTTGATAAATTAGAATTGTCTTCTGCATTGTTAAAAGAGATTGTAAATATTATATCTAGTTATGTAAGTACTGAGCTTTCTTCATTTGGTATTGATGTTGGAATTCCTTTTATTATAAAAGGGAAAAATCATAAGTTAAAAGTTCCAGATGATATACCTGTTTTAGCAATTCCCTTTACTTCGTCTTCTGGTCCTTTTGAAGTTTGTATTGGTCTAGTTTAGAGGTTATTATGAATCAAGATCGTGTTAAAGAGTTGCTATTAAAGATAGAAGATCCTAAAGAAGATTTTTTTGTCATTTTTACTGGTAAGAAAAGTTTAAAGGTTAATGGGTTTTATAAACCAGATG
>PDWI01007256.1_pt1 | contig 13559 bp, 9 predicted proteins | sample 1430891 | NCBI WGS metagenome assembly PDWI01 (sample SAMN01162508, study PRJNA174530) | Oral metagenome, whole genome shotgun sequencing project. | biome: Marine environment; feature: Marine mammal; material: Swab sample of the gingival sulcus; isolation source: swab sample of gingival sulcus...
TTTCAGTACAAATCAAGACTCTTAGAGGAACCAGCCAATGCTTCTTTCAAGAATGCAAATTGATACATCACCAGGAAAACAGTTTTTTCATCGTTTGGCGTATTGCCTTGTTTTACTCTTTTTCACCGCTGCAGTTTTCTCCCCCGCAAAATGTGAAGCAACAAATCGAAAAAATGAAGGGAAAATAATCTTTTTCCCGATAAAAATAACGTATACCGAGAATAACAACAACTTTACAAAAGACGTCGATACTATTTTCAGTAAGGCTTTTCGGAAGACAGGTATAGAGATTCTAGAAAGGATAAAGGCTGAATCTCTGGCGGATTATAAAGGCAGCTGGCCTCCTCCCACACCACTTCTCGAGCAAATTGCCAGAAAAACCGGGGCCAATGTCATCATTACCGGCAACCTCATTTTACTCGGAGACCAGATATCCTGTGAAATGAAGATATTCGACACCTCCTCACCGGAGTATCCCGAGCTCATAACAAATCAGGGCGAAGGCCTAGAAAACCTCCCGCAAACAATTAACGGGGTTGCGGATCTCATTCTTGGTTTTACTGATACAAAGAACCGTGTCATATCAATCAGGCCAAAGGGAAACAACAGGATAGATTCCGGAAAGATACTGCGTCACATAACAACCAAGGTCGGAACCCCTTTCAATCCCCTCCAGTTACGGGAAGATCTGAAGGCAATACACAAAATGGGATATTTTGAAGATGTTCAGATCGAAACAGAAGACAGCAGTGAGGGGAAAATTATAACATTTACCGTTGTGGAGAAACCGGTTATCGACTCCCTGATCATCGAGGGAGCGGAAGAACTTGATGATGAAGTGAAGGAAATTATCACCATCGAGGAAAAATCGATCCTCAACGAAGCAAAAATCAACGAAACAGTTGAAATTCTAAAGGCCTTCTACAAATCCAAAGGATACTACGATGCCGATATCAAAAGCTCCATCACCTTCCCCACACCTGGCAATGCCGTTGTTAAATTTGACATTGACGAAAAAGAGAAGGTTCACATCAAAAAAATTATTTTCTCAGGGAACGTCACATTCGATGACCAGGAGTTGGAAGATGTGATAAAAACCAAAGAACATTGGTTTATGTCCTGGCTCACCTCTGCAGGCGTAATCAAGCCGGATCAAATTCGACAGGATGCCAGCAGGATTGGCGCTTTTTACCATAACAACGGATTTCTTGAGGTAAAGGTCGGTGATCCTGAGATAACTGAAACGAACGGTACTATTGAGGTAACCTTCGAAATTGAGGAAGGTCCCAGATTCCTGGTCGGTACAGTAGGACTGGAAGGGGAACTGCCAGATGAAAAGGAGAAGCTTCTCAAGTTATTAAAAATCAGAAAAAACAAATTCATCAGCGGGAAAATACTCCGGGAAGATAAAAACAGAATCTACAATTTTTATGCCCAGAAGGGATATGCCGATGCCGAAATTGACATCATCATGAGAAAATCAACGTCGGGGAAAAGAATCGATGTTGTTTTCGGTATTGAAAAAAAAGAGCTGGTTTACATCAATCGTATCACCATTACCGGTAATACAAAGACCAGAGACAATGTCATCCGCAGGGATCTCACCCTCAAGGAAGGCTCTATTTTCAATACAAACGCAAAGGCCTCGAGCGGACGAGCCCTGGAACGTCTCTCTTTTTTCGACAGTGTGAACATAACCGTGACGAAAACGGATGATGAGTCATCAACTGTGGATGTAAATATCGACATCGAAGAAAAAAATACCGGAAGTTTCAGCGTAGGAGTCGGTTACAGTTCCGTTGACAAACTTGTTTTCAGCGGCCAAATTTCACAGAACAATTTTCTCGGTCGTGGAGATACCCTGTCTCTCAACGCCAGTCTGAGTGAATCAAGTTCCAAATATAAGGTGGCCTATACAAATCCAAGGTTTAATGACTCACGGCTCAGCACCGGATTCGAAGTATTCAACACAGAACGCAAGTATGATGATTACACAAAAGAATCTGTTGGTGGCGCCATCAAAATCGGTTACCCACTCTGGGAAAAAATAAGGTTGTACGGAACTTATTCCTACATTGATACCGATCTCACTAATGTTTCAGAAAATGCATCGTATGTTATTCAGCAGTCAGTCAATATTCATGTTACCAGTGCAATAAAATTTTCACTTGTCCGTGATACCAGGAACAGGCGTTACGGTGCAACGGACGGTTCCAGAAATCTTTTGTCCGTCAAATACGCGGGAGGCCCGTTTTCAGGTGATGCTCAGTTTACCAAGGTTGAGGCATCATCAAGCTGGTATTTCCCCCTTCCGGGAAACACCTCATTTCACATCAAGGGTGCTGCCGGACAGGTCTTTGAAAATGAGGATGACAAACTCCCTGTTTATGAGAGATTCTACCTCGGTGGACTGCGCACGATCCGAGGTTTTGAATATGGAAAAATCAGCCCTCGTGACCCCGAGACAAACGAGCGAATTGGTGGTGAGAAAATGTGGTACAGTAACGTTGAATTTATCTTTCCTCTCGTAAAAAAACAGGGGCTTAACGGCGTAATTTTTTACGATATGGGGAAGATATTTGACGACGATAAAGACTGGGAATTTGATGACCCGAAAAAAGCGGCCGGTGTTGAAATAAGATGGCTCTCCCCCGTCGGCCCTCTGCGTCTTGTCTGGGGATTTAACCTCGACCCCGCTGATGATGAAGATGATTCCGTATGGGACTTCACCGTTGGAGGAACTTTTTAGAAGTCTATTCGTAAAATCTGCGTTTTCCAGAGATGCCGACTCATTCTTGAGCCGGCATCTTTCTTTGCATAACTGTCCCCATGCAACAGCCATTAAAAGACCAAGAGATGCATAAAATTACACCCCTGTCGAAAGACACGGTATGGGCAGATTAACATGACCCTGCTGAACGACTTCCACCGTTTTTTTTCCCAGCCAAAGGAAAAGGAAATTACCCTTTCCGGACTGCGGGGATCACTCCTCTCCATGGTCACAGAAACCATCGCCGGAAAGGAGGGGTGTGTCCTTGTCGTCGCCACCGAAAGCCAGGTAACAGAACTTGAGAGAGATCTTGCCCTTTTTAGTGAAAACAGGGTATTTCCCTATCCTGGTTATGAAATCCCACCCTATACCGCCCTGTCACCCGACCAAAACACCACGGCAAAAAGGATATCAACACTTTTCAGGATCCATGAACAGAAAGAGCCCTTTTCCCTTGTTGTATCTGCCGAAGCGCTCATGCGGAAAGTACTCCCGCCAACAGCTCTTTTCAACCAGGCAGAGCTGGTTATGGCATCCGAAGAGTGCGATCAGGCAGAGTTACGGGACACCCTGGAAAAACTCGGTTACGAGAAAGCCGAGCTTGTGCAGTCCATCGGAGAATATGCTGTCCGAGGGGGGATAATCGATATCTTCCCGCCCTCTTTTTCCCAGGATTCAACTCATAATGGCCCGATCAGACTTGACTTTTTTGGAGATACGGTGGAATCAATCCGTGTCTTTGATCCCATTACCCAAAGATCCCTTGTCGAAATTGAAGAGGTAATTCTCTTGCCAGTGCAGGACATCATTCTCTCTTCACCACAGGAGAATACAACGAAAATTCTTCAACGTTTAAAGAAACATAGCGAAAAAGGCGGCTGGGATCCCGAAAAAACAAAAAAGCTAAAAGCCAGGATAGCTGACAACATCCGTTTCGCCGGCAGAGAATTCTTCCTTCCTCTCTTCTACGAAGAAACAGCAACCTTGTTTGATTTCCTGCCGGATTCAGCGCCTGTTGTTTTTACTGCCCCTGAGGCAATCAAGAACAGAATCAACCTTGTCACCGAGCGGATTGAGAACAACTATCATGCAGCCGTTTCAGAAAACACTCCCGCCTTCCCCCCGGACCAGCTTTTCCTTCTTGGGGAGAAAATGGAACAGGTTATTCATCGTCATCCTCTGATCAACTGTTCTGATTTCCAGAAAAGCCCCGGACAAAATTTTGTTTTTAAGGCAACGGATCATCTTCTGCTGAAGCAGGAAATCAGCATTCAACGAAAAAAAAGAGGTTTGCTTGCCCCCCTTTCCGACCAGATTCGAAAATGGCAGAATGAAAATGACAGGGTCATTCTCTGTTGTCGTTCTGATAAAAGGACAAAAAATCTGGCCGAGATACTCGACAGATATCATCACGATATCAGAGTAGTAACACCTCCTCTCGGTGTTGATTTCATCTCATCGGAGATGAAATCAACAGTCCTTTATCTCTGTAGCTCCCCCCTTTCAGAAGGATTTAGCCTTTTGGAGGAAAAACTTCATTTTCTCTCTGAAAGCGAATTGTTTGGAAACATGCGGCTCGGTTCAAAAACAAGGTCACGGTATAAAAAAGGGGAACCGGTTCTTTTTTCCGAACTGAAGGAAGAAGATATCGTTGTTCACAGAGATCATGGCCTGGCAAAATATCTGGGTCTTGTCACCATGGAACTGCAGGCAGTAAAAAATGATTACATGCTGCTCGAATACAGGGATGGAGACAAACTCTATCTTCCTGTTGACAGACTTAACCTGATAAGCAGGTATGAGGGACTGTCCGATACAAAACCAAGGCTGGACAAGCTCGGCTCACAATCCTGGCGTTCAACGAAGGCAAAGGTAAAGGAAGAGGTATGGAAGGTTGCAACAGAGCTGCTTGATCTTTACGCCAAGCGTGAAATAAAAAAAGGAGTCCGTTTTTCCCATCCGGGAAAAATGTATCGCGAACTTGAGGAATCGTTCCCCTTTGATGAAACGCCTGGGCAGAACAGGGCCATCGGTGAAACCCTGGATGATCTCACTTCCGAAAGAGTCATGGACAGACTTGTCTGCGGTGATGTCGGATATGGAAAAACTGAAGTTGCGGTCCGCGCTGCCTTCAAGGTCATCGAAGATGGATATCAGGTTGCCATCCTCGTTCCTACAACGGTTCTTGCCGAACAACACGCAAAAACCTTCGCCGACAGACTCCAGGATTTGCCGGTAACCATTGGCTGCTTAAACAGATACCGAACTTCCTCCACTCAGAAAGAGTTGATAAAGGCCAGTTCAACAGGACAAATTGACATTCTCATAGGAACACACAGGCTCCTTTCCAAAGATGTCAAATTCAACAAGCTCGGATTGTTGATCGTTGATGAAGAGCATCGTTTTGGCGTCAGCCATAAGGAAAAAATCAAACAACTACGTGTAGAAATTGACGTATTGACCCTGACTGCGACCCCCATCCCCCGCACATTGCAGATGTCACTTCTCGGGATACGTGATCTTTCCATCATTTCAAGCCCGCCAAAGCAGAGACTTCCGGTCAAAACCTTTGTTTCAGAATATGACGATCTGGTCATAAAGGAGGCTGTCATCAATGAACTTCTCCGCAAGGGACAGGTTTTTATCGTACACAACAGGGTCCGCTCGATCCATCGTTTTGCTGCAAAAATACAAACGCTTGTACCAGGGGCAAAAATCGGTGTTGCCCATGGACAAATGAAAGGCAACGAACTGGAAGAAATCATGGTTTCCTTCGTCAACAAGGAAATTGACGTTCTGCTCAGTACCACCATTATCGAGTCAGGCCTCGATATTCCCTCTGCCAATACCATTATTATCGACAGGGCCGACAGGCTTGGTCTTGCAGACATTTATCAGCTCCGTGGCAGAGTCGGCCGCTCAAGCATCCAATCCTTCGCTTATCTTCTTGTTCCCTCTTTTGATTCACTCAGCCGGGAGTCAAAACAGCGACTCAGGACCCTTATCGATTACAATGAACTTGGCGGAGGATTCAAGCTTGCGATGAGCGATCTCCAGATCAGGGGTGGCGGAAACCTCCTTGGTGTTTCTCAAAGTGGGCACATTGCCGCCATCGGCTATGATCTCTATCTCGATTTACTTCAAAAAACTGTCGCTGATATAAAACAATCCCGAAACAATAACGCTTCCAACAAAGGCTATGAAGATTTTGACCCGGAAATCAATCTTGGCTTGTCAGCCTTCATCCCTGATAGCTACATTGCAAATGTATCCCAAAGATACCTGATGTACAGAAGGATTTCTGCCCTGGCCAACGCAGAACAGGATGCTGATCTGATCAACGAACTTGAAGACAGGTATGGTGCAATTCCCTCTCAGACAGAAAACCTTCTCAGGATCATAGTTATCAAGCGAAAATTAAAAACACTGCGCATCACCCGCCTCGAAAAAGGCCGGGATAATATGGTTTTTACTTTCAGAGATGATACCCCCGTTGCACCGGACAAGCTACTTGCTCTGCTCCAGAAGATACAGAGCAGAAAAAAAGGATCTGTTGCAAAACTCACCCCCGATGGCAGATTTGTAATCACATTCAATGCCATTGACCAGAAAGCAATCTTCGATACAATAGAAGAAACAATTTATACCCTATCGGGACTGATGGATGAAACAAAATAGAGCAAAGGAAGGCGGAAAAATCCCCTGGACTGAATTTGATACGGTACTATTCGATATGGATGGCACCCTGCTCGACAAATATTTTGATGACTATTTCTGGGAAGAATATGTGGTTGTAAAATATGCTGAAAAAAACAACCTCGTCAGTGAAAGGGCAAAAAAAGAGCTGTTAGACAGATACCGGAGTGTCGAAAACACACTTGCCTGGACTGATCTCGATCACTGGCAAAGAGAACTGGAGCTCAACCTTCCCAGAATGAAAGAGGAAACAGCACATCTGATCAACATCTTACCCCATGCTGAAGAGTTTCTCTTATTTGTAAAAATGAAGAAGAAAAAGATTCATCTGGTTACAAACGCCCCACCTTTTTCCCTGAATTTAAAACTGAAAAAAACCGGAATAAGAGAATATTTTGACGATATTGTCTGTTCGGCCGATATTGGAGAGGCCAAGGAACAATCAACCTTCTGGCCCTTACTGCAGAAAAGGCTCGATTTTTCTCCTGCAGCAACAATCCTTTTTGATGATACAGAAAAGGTGCTTGATACGGCAAAAAAGTTCGGTATCCGTCAGGTGGTGCACATAGCCGGAGGGAACTCAAAAAAAACGCCGGAATTTTCATCTTCTCACCTGTCAATCACCTCCTTTTTACACCTCTTACAAGAAAAAGATCTATGATTCTTTCCTGACCGAGAATAGAATACAATGAAACCAGCCCCCTTCACCAGGAGCTTCGGCCAATAATGTACAACTACCCTGAACATATTGATATGGATGCCCATTTTCCTTTTTATTGCAACCTGATAGCGGATGGTGTATGGAGAAAATTGCCTCCCGGGACAAAAACAGTTTTCCCTGTAATAGGAGCCTTCAGGAACACGACAGGATACAGTTACATTACAGAAAGAACAGTTGCGATCCTTGCCGGCAGAACGGACAAGACCGTGAGAAACGGCATGCGCGGCCTGGCAGCCATCCCCTGGATCGAAACAGGATACTACACGAGTGAACGAGGGAAGAGAGCAAAACAGTTTTTCTTCCCCCCACTGAAAGAGGACAGCTTTCCCTTTCACAGATGTATTCTGGAAAAGGGCCTCTGGCAGCACCTCTCACCAACAGCCCAGGCTCTTTATCCTGTACTGCGTTTTTTTGCCCTTTTTGGGAAAAATCTCCACAAGCTGTATGGTCAAGACATCAGGGATGCACATTTCGGTTACTGCAACCCGACAAAAAAGGAACTCATCCATTTTGCAGGAATTTCCGGTCAGACTCTTCCCTCGGCATTTCAAAACCTTATCGACTGTGAGCTCATCGAGTCCATGGAAGCAGATCCCGGTGGCAACACTGTAATCTGGAAGGTTTTTCACAGGACGGAAAGCTGGTTTCCCCGGGATTACCTCAACCGGCTCATCTCCTCACGATATGGCAGCCAATAGAATAACAGTATTCCCCCAAATTATTCCCTTCCCCAGCATATACACGTTATTTTCCCCCTTCTTCAACAAATCATTTCTTTTTGTAAAAATCTTTTGCCTTCTCTGCTCTGATCAAGTATTACATGGAAAATTAAACTTCGGGAAAACAAAATATCTTCACGTAACGCTATGTCACCATCAATTCGTACTCTTCTTCTCTGCTCCTTTTTCATCATCCTCATTGGGGGATGCTCCACGCACACGGGGGAAATGTATATTTATCCCCCAACGGACCGGAGCAGTGCCACTTTTCAAGCGGAAGCTCTTGACCCCCAATGCCAGGTTTTTTCCCATTTGCTTGTCCAGACACCAGCCGGTGCTACCGGGAAAGAAATTGCCGATGACATTATTGCCCATGCCAAAGCCAATGGAGCAGACCAGATCCTGCTCGGTATCGCCAAAACAGCTGGTGATAATAAAGTTTTTTCCTACAATTTTTACGGTCCTTCCAGAAAATACCTGTTCAGAAAAGAATGGCAGGGATGGAAATTCGGCTTTTCCACCTGGAAAAGCGCGGGAAACATTGTGCATTTCGATACTTCCACCTGGGGAAATCCAGATCAGATTTATAACAACAGTATTCTTCTTCAGGCGGTATATCTTCGTTGCCATAAGTTTCCGTGAAACAACCGGGCGACAGTGCTTTCCGATCTGGAAAAGGAACACGGTAATTGCAAAGCACAGGTCCCCTTCATTACACTACAAACATTGAAATAATGAGGATGATTGAATGAAAATTCATGAGTATCAGGCAAAGGAACTGTTTCGTAAATTTCAGGTACCTGTTCCGGAGGGCAAGGTATGCTCCTCCGATGAAGATATTGTTAACGCTGCCAGAGAACTGGGCTTTCCAGCCGTCGTTAAAGCTCAAATTCATGCTGGAGGACGGGGAAAAGGAGGTGGTGTAAAAGTTGTCTCCGATGAAAAAGAGGCAATAAAAGCCGCAAAAGATATCCTCGGGATGCAGTTGGTAACAGCGCAGACCGGCCCCGAAGGAAAAAAAGTGCGAACTGTTCTGGTTGAACAGGGGCTAGATATCAGCAAGGAACTCTACTTCTCATTCATCGCAGACCGGGCCAAAGCGGCTGTAACCCTTATCGCCTCTACAGAAGGTGGTATGGATATTGAGGAGGTTGCGGCATCCACACCTGAAAAAATTGTCAAGGTGGTTTTCAACCCTCTGCTCGGTGTCCAGGACTATCAACTGAGAGAGGCCATATTCAAACTGCAACTGAAAAAAGAACTGCAAAAACAGTTCGTGTCCCTGATCAAACAGCTTTATACCCTCTTTATCACCTATGACTGCTCTCTGCTTGAAATCAACCCCCTCATTGTCACGGCTGATAATCAGTTGTTCGCACTTGATGCCAAGGTTGACATTGATTCCAACAGCCTGTTCAGACATGCCGACATCAGGGAAATGCATGACCCGCATGAAGATGATCCTGCAGAACTCGAGGCGTCAAAGTACAATCTCAACTATGTCAAGCTCAACGGGAACATCGGAAATATGGTCAACGGAGCAGGCCTGGCCATGGCAACGATGGATATCATAAAACAGGCTGGAGCGGAACCAGCAAACTTTCTTGACGTGGGCGGTGGCGCCAATGCCGAAATGGTGGAAAACGGTTTCAGGATAATCCTCAATGACCCCAATGTGAAGGGAATTCTGATAAATATCTTCGGAGGCATCCTCCGTTGCGACATTCTTGCGAAAGGGGTTGTGGAAGCAGCCAGAAAAGTGGGGCTTTCCATCCCGGTAGTTGTCAGGATGGAAGGGACCAACGTTGAAGAAGGCAGACGCATTCTCACGGAATCCGGTCTTGACCTGATAAATGCAAGGGATCTGAGTGAAGCCGCTGAAAAGATAGCCGCTATTTTGCCATGACCAGAATAACCTCTTTTTGTCTCCTGCTGCTTCTCTTTTCCCCTACGCACTTGAACAGTGCTCAGGATAATGCAGTGACGACCGACCCACTGATCCCGTCGCCGGAATTTATCAGTTACCAGGGTTTTTTTCCAGAATATGGAGTACATAATAGTGCGGCCTTGTTATCATTGGCGGAAAATGGCGTAAGGAGTATTCATTTGCAGATCTGCATGACAAGAGACGGACACCTGATTCTTTTTCCATCCATCACCATCGAAAAGGCCCTCATTCCACCGCAGTTTAAAGACAGGAACAGGGAAGACGGAAACTATTATCTCATTGATTTCAGCCTTGGAGAATTACAGGACATAGAGACAGGTTCCCGTCTGCTCCCTCTCCTCACACTGAAACAGGCCTTTGCCCTCAGTTCAGTTCTTCAAAAAACATACAATAAGACATTTCACTTCTATCTCGAATTGAAAAATATCAGTTTTCACCTTCAGGAAGGTTTTGACATCTTTTCTGAAACCATGGATGTTATTTCAACAATGGGCGGTGCCTCTGAGCGTTTTTACATCCTCGCTTCTGAAGCTGGGCAACTGAAACGGGTATTTAGCGAAGGCCTATCCAGATATCCTGTTGAAATTAAGCTCTGTTTAATGGTTGAAGAGGGTTCTTTCGGCATTGCGCAAGAAGATCAAGGATGGATATTCACCCGTTTCGGCCTCCGTTCTCTTTCCTATTTTGTCGATACAATTTTTCTTTCTCGACCGGTTATCCAGAAAAACCTTTCATCAGAAGAGGAAAACACATTCCTGGAAAACGCCCACAAGCTTGGTTTGAGAGTTTTTTACAAAATAGAGGAAATTGAAGAGAATCAGGAAGTAAAAGACGATTCTGCCAAGGAATATGACCAGCTCGAATCACTTCTCTTCTCACAAAAAACGGCAGGTATTTTAACCCCCTTTTCTCCAGAAATATACGACCATATCAAAGAGCTGACGGAAGACAAAAAACAGAAGCAGGAACAGGAGAAAAACTCCATTCACAAACGGCTCCCTCACCTCTTCTCAATTAAAAAAGAACCCAATTCACCACTTTTTCCCAATAAGGATTCATTATGAGTATATACGTTAATCGAGAGACCAGACTGCTTGTTCAGGGAATAACCGGACAGGAAGGCCAGTTCCATACCAGGCAATGCATTGAATATGGAACGAATGTTGTTGCCGGGGTAACCCCGGGAAAAGGCGGCCAGTTCATGGATGAAGTTCCGGTTTTTAACACAGTCAAAGAAGCAAAACAAGGTACCGATGCAAATACCAGCATGATTTTTGTTCCTCCACCATTTGCAGCAGATGCTATCCTCGAAGCCGCAGATGGAGGAATTGATCTCATTATCTGCATTACAGAGGGTATTCCGATAATGGATATGCTCAGGGTAAAAAACTACCTTGCCACGAAAAGTTGCAGATTAATCGGCCCAAATTGCCCAGGAATTATCACCCCCGGAGAATGTAAGATCGGTATCATGCCTGCTCCCATTCATTTGCCCGGCGGCCCCGTTGGTGTTGTCTCCCGCTCAGGAACTCTCACCTATGAGGTGGTACATCAACTGACCCTGGAAGGACTGGGACAAACAACCTGCGTTGGTATTGGAGGAGACCCCGTCAACGGCACAGGCTTTATAGACTGCCTTCAAGAGTTTGAAAATGATCGGGAAACCAGGGCAGTTGTCATGGTTGGGGAAATTGGAGGCTCTGCCGAAGAGGAAGCCGCAGAATGGATTGCGAAACACATGAGCAAACCTGTTGTTGGCTTTATCGCCGGAATAACCGCACCTCCGGGAAGAAGAATGGGCCATGCAGGAGCTATTGTCAGCGGCGGTCAGGGAACAGCCGAGGTGAAAATCAGGACAATGCGAGACAACAATATCCACGTCTGCGAAAATCTGGGCGAACTTGGAAAGTTATGTAAATCCGTTTTTAGCTGATGTCACACGAAACAAGGAACCAGCTTGATCCAGATCAACGGTCCCGGACATGTCACTCGAAAGAGTGGCATGTCTGAGAGGTTATCCCGGCATTCCACCCGTTTATAAAAATTCTAAAATAACCAACACCGCCTGAATGGTGGAACAGCCTTGCTATTCATCAAGCTCAAGCGTGCCAGACATTTCATCATCATCAAAAAGATCCTCAATCCCTTCCAAATCAGGGATTTCTATTCTATCATTCCCTTCCGCAGTTCTTCCGGCAAGGACGTTGCTGATATTTTCAATGGTCTTTACCACAAGCCCCTCCAACTGATCATGCTCACCAGACCACTCTTTCACTTCAACCAGTAACCCTTTGAGTCGGGTCAAGACCTCCGCTGTGGGATAGTTCTTCAATGTCTGTATCAGAGAAAGAAGGATATCTTCTTTCAAAAGACGGGAAAAGCTGTCGCGGGTTTCCAGATAGTCCAGCAGCCCCCTTGAAACCTGATCATTTCCTGCGAACTGAGCCAACTGATAAATCAATGGTATTTTCAATTCATCATTTATTTCCCCTAAAATGGACGTCAGTCTCTCATGAAGCTTCTCTCCTCCTATCTTCCAGATCCCATTCACGACCTGCTGCTGCACCCGCATGTCATAATGTCTTGCAAATGGTCTAATCATATTAAAAGCAGCATCACCTTTATCACGCGAGAGAATAAGAACCAGGTTTCGCACAACATACCATGGTGGATCACTCTGAAGGATGTCTCCGACCATGTTTACAATGGTTGTACTCGAAGGAATCATCTCGATAAGAAGAAGCCGGCTCTCCTTTTCCTCCTCAACAATCAGCTTTTCAAGAAGATAGGCCTGGGCATTTGGCCCCATGTGAGTCAAGATATTTCCTGCAACATTTCTCCATTCATCATTGATATCGAGATAGCAGTCCAAAAGAGGTTCAATATTTTCTTCAGTGGCCAGATTTCCAAGCATCCTCACAACCACCTGCCTGATGATATTTGGCTTCTCAATCACTCCTTCACAAACCTGAAAAAGAATAACAAAGAGATTCTCTGATTCCCCCCATCGCCCCATCTCCATGTTATGATCCATGATTGCCTGAAACTGCTGACAAAGAAACTCAAACCCGGCAATAAATTCCCTTTCCTCTCTCAACCAGGCACTGAGCAGGGCTGAAACGCTGTCATAATAGCGGTCATCACGGTTTGACAGGCATATGGAAATATAGATGGATAAAACCATCACAGATCGTTCTCGCAGTTTTCTATCTGAATGAACGACACCACGGCCCAGATTTTTCAGCACATTTACAACCAGCTCGTGATGTTCATCCTCCTGCATGGCGTAAAGAAAATGAGGAATATTCTGGGCGATTTCATCACTTTCCAGGACATCGATCTTTCCCAGTGAAAAGTCCCTAAAACACTTTTCCAGCCGAATGGCTGCCTGCTGTTTTTTGGTGTCTTCAAGAATCCTGTTGGCATTCCGAATTGCCTGTCTCTGCTTCTCTCGATCTATTTCCATGTCGTCCTTTTGTCTCGTGTCTCCCCGTTACGTACAAACTCATTTCATGGTAACAAATAAATGCAGTTATGATCAACAAGAATATTATATTTCCAGACGAGAAACCTTTCATCCTATACAACATACTGATATAAAAAATTAGGGGCTTAGGAAGCAAACGACCTCACAAAGGTCTTTTCCTAAGTAAAATTAACAATACTTTATACAAGTTTTCATTGCGAAGATTAAAACGAAATTCA
>PDWI01007258.1_pt1 | contig 13559 bp, 10 predicted proteins | sample 1430891 | NCBI WGS metagenome assembly PDWI01 (sample SAMN01162508, study PRJNA174530) | Oral metagenome, whole genome shotgun sequencing project. | biome: Marine environment; feature: Marine mammal; material: Swab sample of the gingival sulcus; isolation source: swab sample of gingival sulcus...
CTGGCGGAAATCCAGTTCGAAAGCGGCTATCCCTATATCATGTTCGAAGACACCGTGAACCGGATGAACCCGATTGCCGGCCGGATCAACATGTCGAATCTGTGTTCCGAGATTTTGCAGGTCAATGAGGCCTCCCGGTTCAATGATGACCTCAGCTATGCCCATCTGGGCACCGATATTTCCTGCAATCTGGGCTCGCTCAACATCGCCAAAACCATGGATGGTGGCGATCTGGGGCAGACTGTGGGCTCGGCCATTCGGGCGCTGACGGCGGTGTCGGAAATGTCGGCGATTGACAGCGTGCCCTCGATCCGGCGCGGCAATGATCAAAGCCACGCGGTCGGGCTGGGGCAGATGAATTTGCATGGCTATCTGGCGCGTGAACACATCCATTACGGCAGTCCCGAGGGAATCGAATTCACCTCGGTCTATTTCGCCGCAATCGCCTATCACGCGATCCGGGCCTCGAACCAGCTGGCACAGGAAAAGGGCGAGACCTTCAAAGGGTTTGAGGACTCGACCTATGCGGATGGCTCGTTCTTTGACAAATACACCGACCGCGATTGGCTGCCCCAATCCGAAACCGTGCAGGCGCTGTTCAAGGACATGGAACTGCCCACCCGCGCCGATTGGGACGCGCTGAAAAAATCGGTGATGAAACACGGGCTTTATAACCGCAACCTTCAGGCGGTGCCGCCGACCGGCTCGATCAGCTATATCAACAACTCGACCTCGTCGATCCACCCGATTGTTTCCAAAATTGAGATCCGCAAGGAAGGCAAGATCGGCCGGGTCTATTACCCCGCCGCCTTCATGGGCAACGACAATCTGGAATACTATCGCGATGCCTATGAAATCGGCCCCGAAGCGCTGATCGACACCTATGCCGCCGCCAGCGAGCATGTGGATCAAGGGCTGTCGCTGACCCTGTTCTTCCCCGCCGAAGCCACCACCCGCGACATCAACCGGGCGCAGATTTACGCCTGGAAGAAAGGGATCAAAACCATTTACTATGTGCGCCTGCGGCAAGCGGCGCTGGAAGGAACCGAGGTGCAGGGTTGTGTCTCGTGCAGCTTGTAAGGTGATGCCATGAAAGACGACGTTAAAATCCACATCCCCCGCGCGATCAACTGGAACCGGCTGGAGGACGACAAAGACCTCGAGGTCTGGAACCGCCTGACGGTGAATTTCTGGCTGCCCGAAAAGGTGCCGCTGTCCAATGACATCCCCAGCTGGGCCACGTTAAAAGATTTCGAACAGCAGCTGACCATCCGCGTCTTTACCGGGCTGACTCTGCTGGACACGATCCAGAACACGGTCGGCGCACCCTCGCTGATGCCCGACGCGGCAACGCCCCATGAAGAAGCCGTGCTGACCAATATCGCCTTCATGGAGGCCGTCCACGCCCGCAGTTATTCCTCGATCTTTTCCACCCTGTGTTCCACCAAAGAGGTAGACGAGGCGTTCCGCTGGTCCGAAGAAGACCCGCATCTGCAAGCCAAGGCCAAGGTCATTCTGGGCACTTATGCGCCGGGCAATGACCCGCTGAAGCGCAAGATCGCCAGCGTGTTTTTGGAAAGCTTCCTGTTCTATTCCGGCTTTTACCTGCCGATGTATTGGTCCAGCCGCGGCAAGCTGACCAACACCGCCGATCTGATCCGGCTGATCATCCGCGACGAGGCGGTGCATGGCTATTACATCGGTTACAAATTCCAACGTGCTTACGAGCAACTGGACGAGGCGCATCAACAAGAACTAAAGGATTACGCCTTTGGCCTGATGTTCGAGCTTTACGAGATCGAGGGCCACTATACCGAAGAGCTGTATGACGAAATCGGCCTCAGCGAAGAGGTCAAGGTGTTCCTGCACTACAACGCCAACAAGGCGCTGCAAAATCTGGGCTTTGAAGCGCTGTTCCCGCCCGAGGTCTCTGAGGTCAACCCGGCGATTCTGGCGGCCCTGTCACCGGATAGTGAGAACCATGATTTCTTCTCGGGCTCCGGCTCCAGCTATGTGATCGGCAAAGCTGTGGCGACTGAGGATGAAGATTGGGATTTCTAGGTTCTGGCGATTTCGACCCTAACCCAGTTTCCAAGCAAGCTTTCTGAAATTCGCGGCCTACTTGGTCGCGAATGCTTTGCCTCATATTGTTTCATTTTAAACCTGTATGGAAATTTCCCCCGCCAAAAGCCCGAAGAAAAATTCTAGGGAATACCTTCTACCATAGCAAAAATCCTGATCAGATTCGCATCCCGGCCATCCTCAGGAGGAATGTCGAATGACGACCCGAACATCGTAACATATTCAATATGGTGCAAACTGCGGGTTATTTGCCCTGCTTACCTTCGTGAGTGGTAGCCTTTACCACGTCGCTTACCACATTTGCCGGATTAAGCGATGCAAAAAATCCCGCACCATCCTTGAAACTTTGCGCATCCAGTCTTGCCTTTTCGATTTCAACTGTTGTCGCCCCATTCTGCAACAACTGATTCCTCTCAGTAGCAAAAAGCTGCGCTATCAAGTTTTGACGAAAGACCTCATCTTCCGAGCGAGAAGCCATAAAAATTGCGGCAAGCTTTGCATTCAAAGACGAAATCTCATTCCGAATAAACCGCTCTACCTCCACATTCTGACTGTAAAGCTTTAGAAAAAAGAACGCCAACACCTCAACAACGATGATCATCGTAATATAAGGAAAATATGAGATCAGAAGTTGGATGATCGCCAGTGATGGATTATCAAGGTCCACGCTGGGCCGCGTTATCACAAGAAAAAGCGCAACAAGCACTGCAAATGCAGAGAGACCGAGCCCAGCGAGCAAATTCCTTACATATTGTTGGCGATTTGCGTCTCTGTAAGACTCCATATTGTCCCGAATTTGGTTCACACACACACCGAACTGAGTCTGATTAAATCGTTCCCAAATCTCGGTTTCACGGCCTTGAAATAGCTCGTCAAGTGAAAACCCCTGAGTAATTTCTTTAATACGTCTATCTATGTCGGCCTGAGAATTGGCGTCCAAAATCCGCTTTTCCAAGTCCTCCGCGGCACGTTCTACCTGCTTCTCAATTTGCCTTCTAATTGCATATCGGTCGCTTTGCGATGCGTCTTTCCGCTCTTTAGTTAGCAGAAAGTACTGACGAACCACTAATTGAGCGGTGGCTAGACCAACAAGCACCGCAGCCACCGCCGATATGAAGCCTTTATCTATCAATAACTTCGAAAATTCTAAAAGGGGGTCCATAAAATGTCCTTCGGATTTCATTTATATAGATTTTGATCGTAGCTATTACTTGGATTTACTCCAGCATGCAAACTTTTGGTTGGCTTTGCCCAACATGTGCGATTCGTTTTAGGCGAACGACACAAACGCAACCCAAAGTCCAAAACAAATAGGGCTACAGGCTCTTACCACCCCACTCCCCGCGCTTGCGGATATGGGTTGAGGAAATGTCCAGCATTGGCGCATTGACAAAACACCAGGCCGGCAGCGGGGCCAGGGGCAAGCGGGCAGAGTCAGAGCCCGGCAGCCGGTGCTGACGATAGATTTTCGCGGCTTTGCTGTTGCGGGCGCGGGCCCGGTCATTGGGGCGGGCAATGATCCCGACCGCGACGTGATCCATGATCCAGCGCCAGTCCTGCCATTGGTCAAACTGCGCCAGATTATCCGCCCCCATCAGCCAGACAAACCTCACTCCGCGGCGCTGCTTTAGCACCGCCCGCAAAGTCTGCGCCGTATAACGGGTGCCGATACGGGCCTCAAAATCCGTCACCCTGATACGCGGATGCGCCGCAATCTCCCGACACGCCCGCAAACGCCGCTGCATGGGGGCCGGCGGGTTCGGTTTGAGCGGATTGCCCGGCGACACTAGCCACCAGACCTGATGCAACCCAAACCGCTTGAGCGCCACCTTCGAGATATGCAGATGCCCAAAATGCGGCGGGTCAAATGCCCCTCTAACAGGCCGATCCGCTAGCCCGGGATAGCATATGGCAAATCACTGTTCATCGCAGATAGGTTAACCAATAACGGGACAGATATGGAAGAGGCCAAGGCGTTTTCGCCACTATAGCGCTTGACGAAATACCCGATACAAAGCGCATCCCCTAACGATAACCCTCCCAAACACGATGCCTCGCGGACTAAAGTCGCAGGATTTCGCCTGCTGTTTCAATGGCCGCTCCTCATCGACACAAAGCAAGGGGATTGCATCAAGGCAAAAGACATTCAGAACCAGATGCGCGCCCTGCACAAAACGCTGGACGACTCCGGCTATTGGAAACAAACCAGTGACCCCTCCGCCACATCTGCAAACCAAACCGACAGCCCGGCAAGGCAGCGGGAAGTTTATCAGGAGAGGGTCTATTTCCATGATTTCGTGCAAAAATTCCTCTATCCAGACAAATCCGACGGGGCAGATGGCGATACGGTCTGGCGCAACGATGATTATACCCAACTGATCGCGACCATTCGCAACGGAAAGAATCCCTTCCAGCTGGATTTCGCCATCCGCCGCCTGACGCTGAATGCGTTTCAGGCCGGTGTTGCCATCATCTCGCTGGAGCTGGAACACACCCCAAGCAAAGATACCCCGTTGACTCTGGCCATGGTCCAGAACGCGATCGACCAGCTCCGCCGCAGTTTCACCCCGTTTTGGGACAAGGATGGCCGCCCCGGGCGCGTCCCGCTTGAAGTAAAGATCAAGGATAAGGCAGGGCAGTCGACCACCGCAATGCCGCTGGACTGGCCCGACACCCGCACCGCCGGCCCTTCCCCGCTGAGCAACATCCCGAACGACGACCCCCGCGCAGTGTTCGGCCACTGGCGCAAGCTGATCGAACCGCTGGTCATCTCGCGCATGGCCGCAGCCAAGGATGCCGGAAATGGGCTGGTCTGGCGCGGCCCGACCGATGAGCGCACCCCGGTCAACTCCTTCATCTGGCTGAAACCTGAATCCCATATGCCCGGCGATACCGCGCCGCCGCCCACACAACAGGCGCTGCTGGCCATCCGCGACAGCGACTGGGCCCGCCTTGCCGATGCCGAAGAATCCGGGGGCGCGCTGCACCCTTACAATGCGGATTTCGTCCGGAAAGAGATCCTCAGCCGGGCCTTTTATGACCGTTTTCTGCCCTCACCGGGGGCCGTCGACTATATCGCGACCCGTTACATCACCTATGGGTCGCATTTCTCGATGGTGGGGGCCTCGGGTGCGGATTGGGAAGCGACGGCCACCGGCCATTTCCGCCAGCACTACGCCTCGCTGACCATGATCGTGCGGCTAGAGCAGGCGGCGCTGCTGGGCCTGTCGCGCCGGTTGACCCATCTGGTCCACAGCACGCGCCAGGATCAAACCAAACGCGAAGCCGGGATCATCGACCTTCAGGACCAGTTCCTTGAATTCACCCACCGCTATCGGTTTACCGGCGTCAGCAGTCAGGTCATGCCGACCGAGCTTTTGACCCATCTGCGCGACGCGGCCGGGGTAGAGGTGCTCTATGACGAAGTCCGCGCCGAAATCGACAGCGCCGCTGCGGCGGTCACGGCGCATCAGAACAAACGTGCCAACGACCATGCGGCGCGGCTCAACGGCATCGCGGTTGCCGGGGTCGGGGCCGGGCTGGTGGTCGGGCTGATGGGCTCTGGCTGGCAGATGGAGGCGGGCGAGTGGTTCGACGCGGCGACCCCTGGCAGCACGCTGCTCAAGTTGTCGGGTGTTTCAGCCATTGCGATGAGCCTGATCGGGCTGGGAGGGCTTTGCCTGTCAAGGTCTAAAAACATGCTCAATGGCGGCTTGGCATGGATCGCAGTTGTGGGTGTCCTGTTGCTCGTGGCGGGCCACCTCTCCGGGTGAGGCTGCCGGAAATTTTCTGAAACAAAAAACAGCACGAGGCAGGCAAAAGCCCGCCCCGCGCTTCAACCCGCCTTCATGCGGACGGGCTGTTTCCACTTACCCTCCAGAACATATTGATCTGACATAGAAAAAATCGATACTTTCCAACTGTGCGATCATTGCCGGTTTTGCGAGATTTACCAACCCATTCCTCGTTTTTCTGAACCAGGTTCCCTCTTCAAAACCCCAACAAACGCCGTTTGCTCGCGCCGATATAGGTCTTGCGGCGCAGGGTCTGGTGACCCTTCAGAGAGAGGTATGTCAGCTTGTTCGCCCGCGCCACGCCCGGCGTGCAAGAGGCCAGCAGCCCCTTGATCTGCGCGGTGTCCGTCCAATGGCCCAGATCGTTCGCCTCTGCCCAAGCCTCCATATGCGCCACAAAGGCGCGTTGCAAATCGGTCTTGTCCGGCGTGACGGTGCCTTTGGCCGAACGCAGCCCATCAAGCGTGAGGTCAATGCGCACCTGCCCGGCCACGGCGGTCTTGCCCCGTCCGATCAGGTGGCGCAACGCGCTGTTGCCGCCCAGTTCCAGCACCCAGATCAACGCGCCCAGTTCCACCGGGGTCACGTTATGCACCCGGATTTCGCCGTTGAACCGCAGCTTTTTGGCCTTTGACGGATCGCCCTTGGGCACCAGAAAGCTCAGTTTGCTGTCGGTTTTTTCCCGGTTCTGTTTATAGTTTTCCAGCCAGCCCTTGACTACCTTTGACGACGCCCCCCGCACGGGGTAGCGTTTGCGCCCGGCCAGCGTCACATCCGGGTCGGACCAATCCTTGCGGCGCGGCCCGGCCAGATAGAACGGCCCAAAGGACGGCTTCGGCTGTGCTTGCGTGGTGATCACCTCATGGGTCTCGGCCGGGGTCTGCGCATCGAGTTTGAGGAACCCGAACGAGACCCGCCCCTTGAGGTGGCGCAGCGGGTGTTGGGCACCACCGGATTTATCACGGTCGCCAGGTTCATGGACATAGCCGAACAGCGCCTCGACCATGTCGGGCTGCCAGTCGTCGTCATCGGGCGTGGCGAGGTGGTCGGGGGATGAGCGCGCCAGAACGTCGCCCACCGAGGCGGTATGCGCCTGTTTGAACACCCGCACCAGACCGAAGTCCTGAACTTCGCCCTCGGTCACGCAATCCCAGAAAACGGGGATGCGCTGGGGGTTCTGGCGGTTCTCAAGCATGGGTTTCAGGGTTTCCCAGTTGCCGCGCGGGCGCAACTTGTGGGGCATCTGGTCGCTGTTGTTTTGGGTGAAGTGGTCCCAGACATCCTGCGGCACCGGGATCGGCGCGGCGTTGGGGGTGCTCTCGAAGATGGCTTCGGTCTTTTTGTGGAGGCCGTCTTTGCTCATCCCGTCCTGTTTATCCAGCTTTGCGGCCAGGTCATTAATGTCGGTGTTCCTGTAAGTCGTTGACTTGCCACAGCATACCGGAACGCCGTCGATTTCGGGAGCGCTGTCGTTCGGCACGACCATTGCCTGACCGTTCACGGTGACCTCGGAAAAGCCTTTGGTCTTCGAGAAGTCGAAAAACCTTTTGTCGCGCATTTGCAACTGGCCGTAGCGTTCTTCCAAAGACCTGTTCTTAAGCCATCCCGCATGGGTCAAGCCGGGGTCCCCGTCGGGCCGCAAATCCCGAATGCGGATGGGCCACCAACGGCAGGGGTGGATTTCGTAGCCGCTCGGGGCGTCGTCTGACCGTTGCAACCACCCGGCGCGCAGGCCCGGCCCGGTTTGGGCGGGAGTGCGGCCGCGGATCAACTCGTGGTCGAACATGCGAATGCCATAGCGCCGGTGGGTGTTGGTTTGGGAGAGGCGGGCGAAAGTGGCGATCTCCATTGCCGCGCGGGTCATGCCCTTGAGGGTCGAGCCGGGAATGACCCAGGTGTCGCCCAGCTTCGCGGGGTTTTTGGCATTGCCATCCCCGCCGCCGACCATGATCGCGTTGTCCGCGGTGATCGTGACGCGGAGGCGACCGGAGAGCCCCTCGGGCAGGGGCCAGTCATGCAGGTGCCCGGCGGCTGCGGCCTTGCGGATGGCGTCTTCCGCCAGGCAGATCTTTTCGTTGACCGGGATGAAGCGGAAGGGGGCGGTTTCATGCTCCGAAGTGTCGGTAACGGTCTTGTTAAACGGCGGGGCGTTGGTGTGGACCGGGGCGCTGTGTTCGTGAGTGGGGGGCGGCTTCATTGTCGTGCGTGCTTTGTCACGAACGTCAGAGTATTCAATGCAATCAAAAATAGACGGTTTGTCGAAGCTTTCTGCATAGGCCTCATAGATCTTTTCGTCAGACAACCCCTCCCGCACCCGCTCCCGCAGGAAATCCTTCTGTTCTTCGGTGAGTGCCATCAGTTTTCCTCCGCCCTGAACCAGCCGTAGCCCTTGGTGACGCCATGGCCAAGCTCCAGCCCGTTTGCGCGGATGTCGTCGAGGAGCCGCGCGAGGGCCTCGCGGTTGCCTGTTTCGGCACGGGTCGCGTCCAGCCAGAAGGACAGCTCCAGCCGCACCCCGTGATCGGCGTCGATTGTGAACAGGGCGCTGTCCATCGTGCCGCCGGAAAAGCGGTCGATGCGGACCTGAGACGATTTGACCGCCGCTTCCCGCGCGGTTTCCGTCACCGAGACGCGCAGCACCCCCCGCCAGCCCGCCGCACCGAACAGGCGCTCCACGGCGGAGAGGCGATGTGCCTCGGATGGGGCGCGGATGACGGTTCCATCCCCTGTCGGGGGCGTGGCGTCGGGGTCGAAGGCATCGCAGGCCAGCAGCCATGAGAGCCTTTGCCGCAGGGCGCCTTTGACCATCGTTGCCAACACGAAGGGGTCGCCGCAGTGGCGCAGGGCGGACAGTTGTGGGGTGCCGTCGCCCTTGGCAGCTTTTGCGTCGGGGTCGAGGGTCAGGAACGGTCCTTTGCAAAGCAGGGTCAGGTGGTCATCCGGCTCAGCGGCAGGGGGCGACGGGGGCAGCATCTGCGCCTCTTCCTGCGCCACGAGCCGTCCGTCTTCAACTTGCCAGTCCGTGCGTTTGAGGGTGTTTTCCACCAGCCGAACCCGCCCCAGATCGGCGGATTTATTCGCCCCGATGGCAATGCCGCGTTCCTCGGCCCAAGGTGCCAGCGCCTTGAGCAGGAGCTCTTCCAGCCTGTCGATGTCGCCGCGGGTTTCGAGGCGGAACTGCCATTCGAAGCGCGATTTGGGGATGACCATTTCGGCGTGAAACAGCTTGTTGCTTTCCGAGGTGCCGCGCCCGGAGTCGATCTTGCTGCGGGCATGAACAAAGGTGGCATTGCCCGCAAAAGGCAGGCCGGTGCCGTCACCGCCTGAGAGCCAGCGCGCACCGCGCAGCAGCAGTGCGCCCATGCGCCCCTGTGGCGCGATGTGGCCACACAGCGCCTCGCCGCCGTCCGGCGCGCTCCGCCTCAGGGCACCTTTCAGGGCGGTGCCGGGCAGGGTGGGGCAGTTTCCGTTGTCACGCTGGATCGCAGCCACCGCTGGCTTGCGCGCCTCCTCGACGCCGTTGCGCGTCACTTCGATCTCGGGGAGCAGGTCGTCGCGCGTGTCCCCCGAGCCAAGGTGAAGGGGGGTGACGGTTTCGAGGGTGCAGATGTAGCTTCGTCTTTTCAGCAGCTCAGGCATCGAACCCCCCCTCGAATTCGGCCGGGGCGAAATGCGCCGCGATGGCGCCATAGCCGTTTTCCGGTTGATAGGGGCAGCTTTGCCAATCGGTTTCGGCACCATCCACGACAGGCGCAGGCAGCCCGCGGTCGAGCAATCTGCGCAGGCTGGCCTCAGACACGCCCGACAAGACGAAAACCGACCCGGCCTCGGTCAGCCAGAAGGGCGCATAGGTGCCGTGTGTTCCGAAGCGCCTGCCGATGTATCCGCCCGCGAGCCGCTGGGAGGCGAAGAAGGTTTCCATCGCCGCGTCCGGCAGCACCCTGTTCCAGTAGGCGCTGTAAGCCGTGCGGGCATTGGCGGCGTCGGACGGGCTGGCCATGACGGCAGGGGTTTGCAGGACGATGGCATAGGTGTCGGGCTGGTCGGGGAGGGGGTGCAGGCCGGGGCGTTCGGCGGGGTCAGCCGTTTCGATTGTGGCGATGGCTCCGGTCTTGCCGATCCCGTCCAGACCGGACAGCAGCCAGGCGTGGAGCCTGTCCCGCTCTGTCTGTGGCACATCGGTGTAGTCAACGTCGAACAGCCAAGCCGTATCGCCGGGCGCTACTGCGTCAAATATGAACAGCTTTTCGTCTTCGGCGGTGTTCGCGCCCTCCTCGATGGCGACATGAACCCGCAGGTCGCGCTCCAGCGCAGGCAGGGGGGCGAAGGCTTCGGGGAGCTGCGCCCAACTGGCGGGTTTCCAGTCGGGGGCGAAGGCCATGGGCATACCGTTCAGAACCGGAGCCTGATCGGGGCTGAGCAGAACCGCGTCGCGATAGACGACGCCTTGCTCCGGGCACACCGCTGACATGAGCGATTTCGGCAAGCGTGCGGGCGCGCCCTCGCGGCGGGCGAAGCTGATGCGCATGGCCGTCAGCGCCCGGTTCAGCCCGTCCAACTGCCCGGCGCGGGCCAGTTTCGTGGCCAGCGCGCCCTTCAACACGCCGCCCGGAATTTCCTCCCGCCCGCGAAACGCATTGCGCCCGAGCCGCTCCGCATCGACCAGAAACGGCCGGTCGAGCCGCAGGGTATAGGTTTGCCTTGCGGATGCGGGGGCCGGAGTGACCTCCAGTCCGTCCGACGAGTCGCGCGTGATGGTGAAGGCCAGCACCCCGCCGAACCCCGCGGACTTCATGGCGCCAACCGCCGAAACCCAGCTTGTCGCCTTGTCCAGCCAGCCGATCCACTCGTCCGCCTCTTCATCCGTCGCATAAAGCACCGCCTGCCCGGAAAAGGTGACCTCGGCCCCCGGCGGCGCCACGAGTTCGGCAAAGAGCAGCGCGCCGGTTTTCGCGGCCCCCGTGTCCTCGTCAATCGCGACCCGCACGGCGAAGGATGGGGCCGGCGGGGCGTCTGCCTTGAGGTCGGAAAAGACCAGCCGCGACCGCGCCGGGTCAAACTGGGCCGCGTCGGCCCCCTCGTCCGCCACATCGCAGTCACCCGACCCGCTGCCGAAGAGGGCGCCGGGGTCACGGCCCAGAGCCACCAGAACATCGGCGCAGGCGTGGCGCAGCACTCCGCGGAGCTGATCTTGCGGCACCAGCGCCGCCCCGTCGCGGTCGCGCAGTGCGCTGGCGTCCAGCCCGAAGCGCATGGAGGATTGGCCGGGGAACAGGAAGGGCGCGCGCAGGGTCAGCGCAACGTTGAGCAGGTGGCGCTTCATCGGGCGCTGCCCGGCCCGGCAGGCGGGACGAGATCCCAAAGGTCGAGGATCAGTTTCAGACGGGTCGCCAGAGGAGAATTTGCATCCACAAAGGGCAGGTCCGACCTCGCCCGCTCCGAAGGGTTTTCGGCCCCCTCAACATCATGGCCCAGCACTTGCAGATCGTATTCAGCTAGGCTCAGGACCCATTGATTTCGTTTAAACTGCGTGATTCAAGGGCTCCCAAAACGGAGCGATATCATGAGTAACCCATTTTGGTTGAGCGAGGCGCAGATGGCTCGCCTTCAGCCTCATTTTCCAAAGTCCCACGGTCGGCCCCGTGTCGATGATCGCCGCGTGTTGAGCGGGATAATCTTCATTATTCGCAATGGGTTACGCTGGTGTGATACCCCCCGCGAATATGGCCCCCACAGTTGAAGGGGACCGTGGCCCCAGTAGGGCCGCGTAAGCCCCGGAAACGCTTTACAACCGGTTCGTGCGCTGGTCCGAGAGGGGTATCTTCGAGAAAATCTTTGGAGAACTGGCCAGGCCCACCGGCCCGGAGGCGGATATGCTGATGATTGACGCAACGCATCTCAATGTGCCCACACCTTCATCTCCGCGATCTACATCGCCGCAACCGTCATCTTCCGGCTATGAGTCCTGAGCCTAGAGAAAGAACATGCCTAGGAAATTGCTACCGCAGGCCAATTAATGCAACAGACCCGTTTTAGATAATGCGCGGTGCCTTAAGTGTCCTCTTCCCTACGCCTCCAAAGCCTCCGGATTACTGATGCCATACCTGAGCGAACCCCCCCAGCAATTTGCGTCGCAGCGTTCCCGACAGGTGCAATAGTTCTAGAAATCGAAAAGCGCATTTCCTCTGAAAATACCTTTTCAACACGTTCAATTGCCATTTCCTCACGCTCATCGATACGGCCATCGGCTTCCATCACTTCACGAAGAAAGGATTTAATGTCCGCAAGCATTACGTTGGCCTTGCAGTCGGGATTGTCACGAGCAAAGGCCCCAAGTGTAGCAGCGGATGTCTTGATGTCGTAATCGTCTAGCTTCTGGCTGACAAATTCTAGCCCACTGCCAACGAATTGGTTCGAGTACCCCCAGCGCCGCACAAAATAATGCTTGATTGCATCGAGCTCGCTCTCATGGACATGCCCGTCGACTGCGGCAACTTTCATCACCAGCGGAGCCATCAGGTCGAACAGCCCCAAGCCCAGAACGTCTACTGGGGTATTTATAAAAGTGGGTATTACAGTCGTCTTACTGCCATCACCTTTCAGGTAACGTGTAATTCCCAGCCAAGCGCCGCCGGATAGGACACTGGCCGCGATGACCCAACCAATCGGTGTGGCTGCGGTTGCCGTTCCTATACCTATTGATGCTAGCAGGCTGGGGGCCACGAAGAATTTCTGTGCAACGAGTGCTGAGCTGGCCACCTGCGCGCCCGTGGCAGCTACACCCGCCACATCCCAAGCTTCAAGGACTGATTTCTTGACGCGCGTCGATGTATAGGCGTCTTCTCCAATCCCCAGCTTGGCTTTGAACCTGAGTTCATCTTCAACAACATCTTCGACGCCCTCAAACCACATCTTGCTCATATTACACTTTCGGTTTCAAAGTTTCGAAAGGAACAAGTGAGGATCTGATGCGGCGTTCGAGGACCATGTTACCCAAGTCTTGCATGGCACCCGCCGCAAAGCCAAAGGCAATGGCAAGTGCCCCGATAAACGGGCCAAAAAGAAATCCGATGATTGGCACAGAGGTCACCAAGTAGCCAAAGACTGCTCCAAATATCGTGCCTGTGGTGGCCATGGGGAAATCCGCAAGAATACTCGTGACAATATCAAGAATCTTCCGGCCAATCCTGATAACCATTGATCCCACCCTGATTGTGGTTTTGGCTATTGTGAAAAGAACAGATTTTACATCGGCCGAAATAGCCAGTGCATCTATCCGTTTCTTTAAAGAGTCCTCGGATAAATCAAAGGATAGAAGGTCGCGAATTTCGTCTTCAGATTCAGCAGCACATTCTATTTGAATGGCCTTGCCAGTTTCTGGGTCTACTGCTTCGACAATCATAAACATTTTCCGCTTCTTAGGTTGGAGAGCAGCATGCACATTAAAAGCTAGAGACACAAGGGTCTGTTGCATTAATTGGCCTGCGGTAGCAATTTCCTAGGCTCAGGACCCATTGATTTCGTTTAAACTACGTGATTCAAGGGCTCCCAAACGGAGCGGTATCATGAGCAACCTGTTTTGGCTGAGCGAGGCGCAGATGGCTCGCCTTCAGCCTCATTTTCCAAAGTCCCACGGTCGGCCCCGTGTTGATGATCGCCGCGTGTTGAGCGGGATAATCTTCA
>PDWI01008318.1_pt1 | contig 13558 bp, 13 predicted proteins | sample 1430891 | NCBI WGS metagenome assembly PDWI01 (sample SAMN01162508, study PRJNA174530) | Oral metagenome, whole genome shotgun sequencing project. | biome: Marine environment; feature: Marine mammal; material: Swab sample of the gingival sulcus; isolation source: swab sample of gingival sulcus...
CTCGCCCTTCGGGTCGGGGCAGAATGTTTCCCTCTCGGCGTTGTAAATGCTCGACATGACTTGTAGTGCCTTGCGCTTTACGCCTTGATAGGAAAACATGCTGCACACCAACAAAAAACAATATCTCGTGACTACACTACCCAGGTCAAACAACAATAAAATTTTATGCTGTCTAACTTACTTATCCTCCTTATTTCTTTAAGCTTTCATACACAAACGGTTACCGTATCGCCACGGTAAATTTATTGCCCCGTGCCCAAACGCCTGCGTTAAACATACCGGAAAATCATCATTAGCAAACTCATCCAGCAAAATATCGGTCAGTGTAATCGTTGCACTGCTGCAATTGAGCATCTCGCCAAAAACAATGGCTTCGACGTCATCAAACTTACCTGCACAGCGCAAGTGCGTCAGCATGCGGTCAATTCTATACGGGGCTTCGGCAATTTCTTCTATCATCAATACCTTGCCGGCTGTCTGAATTTCATAGGCCGTACCCAGAGAAGTAACCAACAACGACAAACAGCCGCCTGTCACCCCATAGCCGGAAATATCACCTTGTCTATCGGTAAACAGAGGTTGCAATTGCCAACTGGGATAACTGCCGTTAAACAGAGCATTATATAAAGCCCGGCGGTTTTTGGCAGCACCCTTGTCATCACCCAAAAATTGTGCAGTAGCCAGGTTCGGGGCATGCAAACTGACGATGTTTTGCCGGGTCAGTCCGTACAGATGCAAGGTGGTAATATCGCTAAAACCGACCAAATATCGCGGTGTCGGTGCGCTAACTTTCGATAAATAAGACAATAATCTGGCACAACCGTAGCCGCCTCGGGTCACAAAAACAGCTTTAATTTCAGGATGGGTTAACGCCTTAATTAAATCTTTTGCTCTATTGCTATCACTTGCCGACAAATAATGACAGTGGTTTAAATTCGGCCTGACCATCACCGATAAACCCCATTTTGCCAAGACCGACAGAGCTTGTTCAATCAAGGTATCGTCACCTTGTTTTTGCCCCGAAGCGGGTGCAATCAAGGCGACTTTATCACCCTCTTGCAAACGCAGCAGCTTACAGTCCACGTAGTTTGTCTCCTATGCGTAGTCGTAACTTTTTCGCCAATCCTGCCTGGATTTCCACCACAAATTGGTTGTTATCATGGCGGGCCGGATAAACCGGGCAGTTTACCTGTTGACAAGGGGGGACATCGGCTTTAATTTCCTGCAACACACCCTTGTCATCAAAAAATAACATATCCAGGGCAATATGCATATTTTTCATCCAAAACGTCATCGCTTGCGGCTTGTCGTAGGCAAACAGCATGGCTTGATTATCGCCAATGTGAGTACGATACATCATGCCCAGCTGCATTGCCTGTGGCGTATCCACAATTTCCGCCACAAAATGATGGCGGCCAATCGTTATCGGCGCGTGATAATTCCCCCGATATGCTGGTGACACCGACGTTTGTGCTTTAGACAAAGTCACCATCGTTAACAAAATAAGTAATAAATAACGCTTCATGGTCGATTTTTCCCTGACTTTTGCGATAAAATAGCGCTTTCGTGGCCCAAAACGGTATAGCAAATGCTGACACTATCCATTTGCCGGAAACGCTAACATAGTAACACAACAATAAACAAGGAACCATTATGAAATACCGATACACTATTCATCAGGAAGAAAAAGCCTACCGCGGTTTTTTCAAATTTAATCGTTATCATGTGTCATTTGAAAAATTCGCTGGCGGTTTTATTGAAAATGTCACCCGAGAGTGCGCTAAAAAAGGTGATATTGTCAGTGTATTACCTTACGATCCGACACGACAAACCTTTTTAATGGTTGAACAATTTCGCATCGGCATGGTCGTTCGACAGGAACATCCGTGGACGCTTGAAGTTGTTGCCGGTTTCATGGATGTCGCAGGAGAAACACCGGAACAAACTGCCAAACGTGAGTTGGCGGAAGAAACCGGTTGTCAGGCCATTGCCCTGTATCCGCTGATTCGCTACTATCCCAGTCCCGGCGGCAGTGCCACACAAAATCATGTCTTTGTTGCCACGGTGGATAGCTCGCAAGCACTGGAGCACACCGGTATTATTGAAGAGGGTGAGGATATTCGCGTCCATAAAGTCCACCTGTCAACAATGACGGAAAAACTGCGAAAAGGCGAAATTAACAACTCAACCGCCATCATCGCCTTGCAACAATTTTTTATGAAGAATCAGGCGCAAGAATTACAAAATAATATTTAAGGTACAATTTATTGACCATTGGCGGTACAATGGGGCACCGGTAATAAAAGTTTTGGGAAATCGTTTTGCTGAACACAAAAAATATTTTGCTGCTGGTTGCTTTGTTCTGTATCGGCATTGGTTATTATGCCTGGCAACAGCAAAAAACCGCATTAAACGGTTTACAGCAGGCCAGAAAACAAGGGGCGAAAATTGATTTTTTTCTGTACTCTCGCCCGCTGTTTGCCGTGGATAGTACCCACAAGGTTATTTTGCTCATTGATTCGACCCGCACGGTCTCGCTTAAGTTTTCCGAAATTAACACTGTTCGCTTTACGGAAGCGCCTTACACCAGCCAATACAATGCTGAAACAAAAAAACCGGATACCATTACCATTAACTTAACCGACGGCCAACATTACCGTGTAGGAGACTTAAAGACAACGGCTCGTGAAGCAGCCACTCAATTTCGTGCGTTTGCACCGGAAGTTGAGTCCATTATTAAATACCGCTAACACATATTAGATTATTAATATACAAAGATTATGAAAAAATTTATTTATTGTTTCTGTTTATTGGGTCTGTTTATGGTCGAGGCCAGCCAATCACCCTATGATGCGGCTCGTCACGGCGATCTCAAAGCGTTAAGACAGTACCGCTTCGAGGGTATTGATTTATTCATTCCCGATGAGCGCGGGTTTACGCCTTATGAACTGGCTGCCCTGCACGCCAATCCCGATGAAACCGATACGCTGCGCAGACACGTTGAAGTGATGTTATGGCTAAAGGAATACCATCCTGAAAAACACTACTACGGAAAGGCCTCTATTGCTTTGGTGCAAGCCGGACTGAATGCTTTGGGTTACTCAGTCGGTGAACCGGACGGTATTATGGGCGGTAAAACCACCGATGCTATTAAGGCTTTCCAGAAAAATAATGACTTGGCTCAAACCGGTCGTCTGGGACCGCAGTGGTTAGGTATTTTTTATCAAGATATTTTGAAAGATATACAGTTTAAACTGACTAAATTGGGATTTGATACCGGAGGCACCGATGGGATGATGGGGCGCAACACCCGTGTTGCAATGCTGAAATACCGTAAAAAAAACCGCTTAAATCAGCCTGATTACCCTCATTTGGACGCCTTATTACTCAACAGTATTGACACCGCTTACCGTAACAACGAGGAAAAGAAAAAAATTGCCATTGCCAAACAAAAACAAGAAGCTGAAGAAAGACAAGTACGTTTTGCCCAAGCAGGGCTGCGTACGCTGGGACATCGGATTGGTAAAGTAGACGGTGTACACGGCGGTAAAACGGCTAATGCCATCAAAAAGTTCCAGAAAAGATATCAATTACCGGTGACCGGGGACGTTGACAGTAAAACCTTGGCGAAAATGCGCGTTATTTTCTTAAAAGAAACGCAGCGTAAATTGAATTACCTGGGCTATAAAGTAGGTAAACCCGACGGCCAAAAAGGCAAAAAAACCATTGATGCGATCAAACGTTACCGCAAAAAAAATAAGCTGGGTGGGGGCAGCAGTTTAAGCCCTGATTTAATTGCCTCTATCGATGATGATTTTGATGCCAAAGTCGATACCCTGGCCAGAAAAAAAGTTGCTAAAAAGAGCAAACTCAAGAAAAGCAAGCTCAAGAAAAGCAAACTTAAGCAGGGTAAAAAGACATCCGGCAAGAAACGTTCAAGACCGACAGTGGTTGCCAAAATACGAAGAAAAGTCAAGCCGGCAAGCAGCGGTAAGAAATCGGTCAGTAGTGTGCCTGCAACAAGCAAAAGAACAACCGCCATTCATGGCAACCATATTAAAGGACGCATGAGCTTTAATCGCAGGGGCGGGCGTGTTGTCGGTTGTAGTATTTCGGGACGCCGTATCCCCATCGAATGGTGTGAACCCTTTTATCCGTTACCAAGGAATAACTATTGTAAGGCAACCTTTAAGCCTTCTTCCGGTGCGGTCATTAATCTGTGGTGTAAGTAAGGCTTAATGCAATCGCGGTAAAACGATGGTGTTACTGCGTCGTTGCGCTTTTGCCTGGGGCGGGATGTTTCTGCCCCGTGCGGTGCCGATGCAGGGCAGTGTTTGCACTACCCTGCGTTTCGCGCCCTGACAAAAAATTGCTCACTGACAAACGTTAATCATGATGATACCCCTCGGAAAATAACATGATAGAAAATGTACAATCTCAATTAAGGCCGCATTTAGATGCAGGAGAAGTGTTGCTGTGGACGGGCATCCCCCGACAGGGCATAACCTTGAAAAGTGCTGATGTGCTTCTGATACCGTTTAGTTTAATGTGGGGCGGTTTTGCTGTTTTTTGGGAAACAATGGTCATTATTAACAAGACTCCGTTATTTTTTAAATTATGGGGAATTCCCTTTGTTTTAGTTGGGTTTTATTTAATTTTTGGCAGATTTTTGTTAGATGCCAAAAGGCGTGAAAAAACGTTTTACGGACTCACCGAAACCAGAGTCATAATAAAATCAGGCGTATTTAAGCAAACAATTTATTCGTTAAATATTAACACATTGACCAATATTACATTACACGAAAAAGCTGATAAAAGCGGAACAATCATTTTAGGCCATGAAAGTGGTTTTGGGTTGTTTAGGGGGACAGGCTGGCTTACAGGCAAAACAATGACGCCGGCAATCGAAATGATAGATAATGCCAGCCGTGTTTACAGACAACTGACAGAATTGCAGGCAAAATCAGGCCGTTATAGAAAGTAAAGTATTATTCGGTATGGCATCGGATTGCCCTTTAAAATATGAAAGATATGGCGCAAATCTTAACTGAAGAAATTGAAAAAGGGAAATCACCTTCGCTACAGTACTTCTTTTTTAATCAAGATACTATTCTCAATTCTTTTCGAATGGGTTTTGCCAATATCAGCCATCAAAAAAGAGCTGATGTAAATACGACGTACAACGCTTTTTCTGTCACCAAGACATTCACCGCATTGGCAATTTTGCAATTAGCCCAACAGGGGAAAATAGACATTAACAAATCAGCAATTAAGTATTTGCCCGATTTTCCTTATGGAACCGAAATAACAGTAAAGCAACTATTAAACCATACGTCAGGCATACCCAACCCTATTCCACTCTCGTGGATACACCTGCATAGTGAGCACAGAACCTTTAATCAGAATACTTTCTTTAAATCAATTTTTGAAAGAAATAGTAAACTCAAATCAAAACCTGGAGAAAAGTTTGCTTATTCAAATTTGGGGTATATTCTTTTGGGAGAACTTATTGAAAAAGTGTCAGGAACACAATATGAAGAATACATTATAAAAAATATCATTCAGAAACTTCCATTACGTCCTGATGACTTAACTTTTTCTATGATTAATCAACAAAAACATGCAACGGGCTACCAAAAACGTCTATCACTTTCTAATTTTATTTTGGGTTTTTTCATAGACAAAACCAAATTTATGGGAGCGACAGAGAAAAAATGGCGTTCCTTTAGAAATTTTCATGTCAACGGAACCGCTTATGGCGGATTAATCGGAAAGCCGGAAGCTTTTGTAAAATATTTACAGGAACTATTGAAAGAAGACAGCAATCTGATTAATTCAGAATATAAACAGCTGCTTTTTCAAGAAGATAAAAATAGCGGAATGTGCTTATCCTGGTTTACCGGAAAACTCAATGGTGTTGACTATTTTACCCATGCGGGTGGCGGTGGCGGTTATTATTGTGAAATCAGAATCTATCCCGATATAAAAAAAGGAAGCATTATATTTTTCAACCGAACCGGAATATCAGATGAACGGTATTTGGATAAGGTGGACGCAAATTTACTATAAAAGATAGAAACAGTGTACACCGAAACCTTTGCACAATATAAGCATGCGCTGCTTGTTATCAAGAGATGAGTTATCCGTTTTGTAAGTCTGCTAATAAATCGGCCTGATATTCTTGGGTGAGCGGCGTAATAATCTGTTGCAAATCACCTTCCATCACCTCCGCCAGCTTGTATAATGTTAAGTTAATACGATGATCGGTGACGCGTCCCTGAGGGTAATTATAGGTACGAATGCGGTCGCTTCTATCCCCGGTGCCGACAAGGTCACGCCGCATTTCCGTTTGTTCGGCCTGTTGTTTGGCTTTTTCGGCATCGAGCAATTTGGCTTGTAACAGGCTCATCGCTCGGGCCTTATTTTTGTGTTGCGAACGCTCGTCTTGACACTCCACTACCACGCCTGTCGGTAAGTGGGTAATACGAATGGCGGAATCGGTTTTATTGACGTGCTGCCCCCCTGCCCCGGAGGCTCTAAAGGTATCAATACGTAAATCGGCAGGATTAATCTCATAGGCATCCACCAGCTCAATTTCCGGCATAATGGCCACTGTGGCGGCAGAAGTATGCACCCGCCCTTGCGATTCGGTTTCCGGCACACGTTGCACCCGATGCGCCCCGGATTCAAATTTTAATTGCGAATAGGCCCCCTTGCCGATAACCCGCGTGATAATTTTATTATAACCGCCGTGTTCGGCACGATTTTCCGAGAGTATCTCCATTTGCCAACGCCGACGCTCGGCATATTTACTGTACATACGGAACAAATCACCGGCAAAAATGCCGGCTTCATCGCCACCGGCGCCGGCGCGAATCTCTAAAAAGACATTGTTATCGTCATTCGGATCTTTAGGCAGTAACAACAATTGCAACTCGGCACTTAGGGTTTCGATAATTGCGTTGGCCGTATCGATTTCCATTTGTGCCAGTTCCCTTAATTCGCTATCGTCATTGTCGAGCATTTCATTCGCCTCTACCAGCGTTTGCCGGGCTTGACAGAAATCTTTATAGGTTTTTTGTACAGGTTCTAAGGTAGCGTATTCTTTTGATAAATCACGAAATTTATTCTGGTCGCTAATAATATCGGGGTCGGAAAGCAACGAGCTCACTTCTTCGTAGCGTTCACTTAAATGATCCAATTTTTTTATCAGACTGTCGTTAATCATAGTATCACTGGTTATTAAAGGCAAATTCGCCGCCAAACATTGCCGGCGTTCACCGGGTATTATAGAGAATAAATCGGAAAAAGCGAGAAAGCTCGCTAGGTAGTGTAGTCACGAGATGTTATTTTTTGCGATAGGTAGGCGGCTATCAGACAAGGCAAAACGCGCAGAGAATAGTTATTCATCTTGTCAAGCGCTTTAACGCCGTATGATGACCGCCTAACCTCGCCCTTCGGGTCGGGGCAGAATGTTTCCCTCTCGGCGTTGTAAATGCTCGACATTACTGGTAGTACCTTGCGCTTTACGCCTTGATAGGAAAACATGCTGCACACCGACAAAAACAATATCTCGTGACGACACTACCTAATCAAAATGATAAATTGACTTAATGGCATCCAGCAGCTCAAGCTGCCCTTTTTCACTGGCTTGACGAATCAGCAGACTGGGTTGGTGGGTTAGTTTTTTAGCCAAACGCGTTGCCAACTCGTTTACTACCTGCGTCGGATCATCACCCTTTGCCAGGCGTTTCATCGCCTGTCGGGTTAATTGGTCTTTCTCGGCTTGAGCATATTCATGCACGTTTTTCAGTAAGCGGTGGTGCTGACGTAATTGCAGCCACTCATTAAAGTGACGGTTATAATCGTCAATCAAAGCCTCGGCCTGCTGCGCCGCTTGCTGACGAATCGACTGATTTCTATCGACAATGCTTTGTAAATCATCAACAGCAAATAAATAACTGTTGCTCAACTGCTGGATAGTCGGGTCGATATCGCGTGGCACCGCCAAATCCAGCAACAGTTGCATACGTTGTTTACGCTGTTTCTGAGAACAAACCAGCATGTTATAATCAACGGTGTACTCACCGCGTCCGGTGGCGCTGATAATAATATCGGCTTCGTGAATATGTTGTTGCAGTTGCTGCAACGGCATGGCATACCCCCCCAAACCGACCGCCAAGTTTTGCGCCTTGGACAAGGTCCGGTTGGCAATCAATAATTTACCGATACCCTTTTTCTTTAAGTTTTTTGCCGCCAGTTCACCCGTCTGTCCGGCACCGATAATCAACGCCGTGAGGTCGTGATAATCATCAAAAAATTGTTCGCTTAACTTGCTGGCAGCATAAGCAATCGAAATGGAATTCTCACCCAGTTTGGTATCACTACGAATGCTTTTCGCCACATAAAAGGCTTCTTGAAATAAACGGTTTAGGGTTTGTTTAACACTGTTATGTTCAAGTGAGGTTTGGTAAGCAGCCTTAATCTGCCCTAAGATTTGCGGTTCACCCAAGGCAATCGAATCCAACCCTGTGGCCACACGAAAAAGATGCCGCGAAGCCTGTTCATTTTGGTATAAATAGGAATGGGCTTTTAACTCCGGCAAGGCCACCTGACGATAGTCCGCCATCCATTCATAAACAGGCTGCGGACGCTCGACATCGGCCAGATAGAGCTCCGTGCGATTGCAGGTAGATACCATGACGACTTCCTCTGCCAATTGTTCACGGCGAATCGTACCAATCGCCATCGGTACGTCTTGCGGTGAAAAACTGAGGCGTTCACGCATCGCCAACGAGGCGGTTCGATGATTAACCCCTAAAGCGAGTATTGACATTGTAACCCTATATTCATTTATCTTTTTGCTTGTTTGAGCTATATTATAGCAACCTTCGATTAAAAACCTATAGCAAAAAGTGAGTTTATCACTAGGAATTAATAAATGAAAATCAATCGTATAACTGCTTTTTTTCTCTCCGTCAGTTTGCTGTGTTTGCCTTTTTTCGGTATTGCCGAGAAAAAACCGCCGATTACTTGGGATAAAGACAGTCAAGCCGTCTATGATTTATTGGTAGCGCAATTGCAAAATGCCGATGCCGATTATGCCAATTCCGTTGATACTTTGGTCAAATTTGCCAAAGAACAAAAACATGACCCGCTATTTGCTAAAGCCTACCGCACTTTATTACAGACCGAACGTTACGCCGAGGCTGTTGAAATGGCGGAAATCTGGAAAAAAAACAGTAAATTAAACATTGATGATTTTTATGTCATTGCCTTGGTGTTAAACAACGAAAGCGACAAAGCCCTGGCCGTTATCAAAGAAACGTTACAAAATAAAAAGACTCACCAATCTTCTCAAGACGAGGAAAAGTTGTTAAGGTACGTGCACGTACTAATCAGCAATTGGTATCACCCCGAGGTCTTGACAATGATGACAAAACTGTACGATAGTTATCCCGATAACACTGTCATCAGCAAGGCCTATGTCAATTTGCTGCGTTCCTACGGCAATATTGACCGGGCTGGAAAAATCATTGATAAACTGCTGTTTAAAAAACCTGATGATTTGGCTTTACTACAATATAAATCGGATATCTATCGCTATGGTTTGCAACTAAAAGCGGCTGAGAAAGTCTGGACGGATGTTTTAAAAGATTATCCAAACAATACGACACTGCGAATTGCTTATGCCCGATTTTTGTATGGTATGTATAATTTCCAAGCCGCTGATGAACAATTACAACAACTGGCAACAGCAAAAATTGATACCGATAAAGACAGACAACAACTCAATCGGCTGCAAATGCAAGTCGCCATACAGTTGGGGCAATACGCTGCCGCCGAAAAGGCCTTACAATGGTCACATTTAGATGCAGAGGAACAAGATAATGCCCGTTACGACTATGCTAAGGCCTTACTAGAGAAAAAGCAATATACTTTAGCTTTAAAACAATTTGCAAAAATCGGCGGAGAAAGCAAATTGGCACTGCCCGCCGCCCTGAAAATCGGGCAAATTCATTATGTAAAAAGCCTGGATGAAGGAAATCGATGGTTTGCCGACTTACAAGAAAAATACCATTTGAATAACGATGCCTTTGTTAGGGAAAAGGCTCAGGCACTGATGGATGCCGGCAGAAAACAAACCGCCTATAAATTACTCAATGATTATTTGCACGACAATCCGCAAAATGAGGAGGTTCGTTACGTGCGGGCGTTAATCGCTGCCGAGATGTATATGGAGGAACAAAGTATTGAAGACTTAAAACGCCTGCACGCCACCTCCCCTGATAATACCGATGTACAAAACGCTTTGGGTTATACTCTATTAAGCCAGCCTAAGGAGCTTAGCTACGCCACCCAGCTAATTAAAAAATCACTCTTTCATAGTGCCCTCAGTCCGGCCGTGGTCGATAGTATGGGGTGGTCGTATTATCAGCACAAACAGTATAAAGCTGCACTACCCTACTTTCGTTACGCTTACGGACGGTATTTAGATGGTGAAATTATCGGGCATTACATCATGGGACTGGTAGCGGACGGACAAAAAAGTTTAGCCAAGAAGTTGTATCGACTGGAAATGCAATATGAGCCGAACAGAGAAAAAATCAAACACATTACACAAAGTATCGAACAGGAGTTATCCAAATGACCACACAACGCACAAAAAAAAACCTATACTCAGGTCTCCTATACTCAAGTCTTATCGCTACTTCATTATTGTTGCAGGCTTGTGTCAGCCCCCAGCAGGCGTCAGTGACAAAAAAAATAGCCAACAGCTGGGCGTTGAGAGGGAAAATCGGTATGCTGTACCCGGAAGCCAATTGTACGGGTAACGACTGCCGCCTGCGCAGCGATCAAGGCGGTATCCAATGGCAGCAAGAAAAACAGCACTATACCATTGTCCTAAATGACCCCTTTGGTCGGGAAGTGCTGCAACTGACGGGCGATAATCAACAAGTACAAGCGACCGCCCCCGGTAAGTCGGCTGTCGCTGCCGCACCGGATGGGTTTGCTCGCTTGCTCACCAAACAGAAAACGCAGCAGAACCTGTTGGCCGGCCTGACTCCGAAAGATTTAACTTACTGGGTCACAGGCCGCCCTAATCCGGATTACGCCGCCAAAAAATCGGCCCATCACTTTGAACAAAAGGGGTTTACCATCAGCGCCAGTCAGTGGCGTCGTACCCCGGTGGGCAATCTGCCGTCGTTGGTAGCATTAAGCAAAGGACAGGTGAAATTACGTATTGTCATCAAGGAATGGAGTAAAATTGCCCAGCACTAAGCCCCATCGACCGGCTGAGCAACCTGAAAAAAATCGCCGGATAACGGTTGCCTCACCAGCAAAAATCAATACTTTTTTGCACGTGCATCAGCCGCGCCAAGATGGTTTTCACCAACTCATCACCTATTTTCAGCTCATTGATTTATATGATGACATCACTTTTACCGTTAACCGTACCGGGGGCATTCGCGTTGATAACCCTGCCGTCGATATTGATGAAAAAAAGGACCTGTGCTATCGGGCCGCAAAATTATTGCAAAGCCGTACCAATCACCGCTTAGGCGTCGATATCCGCGTCAATAAACGCATTCCGGACGGGGCGGGATTAGGCGGTGGCAGCTCCAATGCGGCGACGGTATTGATGGTACTCAATCAGCTTTGGGACGTTGGTTTGGCGAAGCATGAATTACTCGACTTGGGACTGCAACTGGGTTCGGATGTGCCGGTTTTTATCTATGGAAAAAGTACGCTGGCAACCGGGCGGGGAGAAAAATTTATCCCTCTGGATTTTAACAATCCCGTTGACAATAAATCAATTATCGTCATTAAGCCCAAGGTTCACGTCTCGACGACAAAAATTTTTCAATCGGAGTTCTTGACAAAACGGGCCGGTACAGGCACAATACGCGACCTTGATATAGCGACCCTCATTCAACGAGGTGAAAACGATTTTACTTCGGTGGTGTTGCGCTTGTATCCGGAAATCTCCCAGATCGCCAAGCGACTGTCGATGTATTCTCCAGCACATTTAACGGGAACGGGGGCCTGTCTTTATACAGTGCTTGACGATGTTAAAAAAGCTGATAAAATAATCGACGCCTTGGGCAGTGATTGTCAAGCCTTTGTTGTGCAGGCGCTAAAGACATCACCGTTACTGAGCAAATAGGGGTGTAGCCAAGCGGTTAAGGCACCGGCTTTTGATGCCGGCATGCGAAGGTTCGAATCCTTCCACCCCTGCCATTTCAACTTTCAACATTTGGTAAGTTTTCCGACGGGGAAATTAATGTTGCCTTAAAAGAAAATGTTCGCGGCAAAGATGTCTTTTTTATCCAACCAACCTGTGCCCCCACCAACGATAACCTGATGGAATTAATGGTCATGGTTGATGCCTTAAAACGCTCCTCAGCCGAGCGCATTACGGCGGTTATCCCCTACTTTGGTTATTCACGCCAGGACCGCCGCCCACGCAGTGCCCGTGTACCGATTTCTGCCAAAGTGGTTGCCAATATGATTGCCGGTGCCGGGGTTAACCGAGTGCTAACCATTGATTTACACGCCGACCAAATTCAGGGCTTTTTTAACATTCCGGTGGACAATATTTATGCCACACCCATCTTATTAAATGATTTGCTATCGCTGGAGCTGGAAAACCCAATGGTTGTGTCCCCCGATGTCGGTGGGGTATTGCGTGCCAGAGCGATGGCCAAACGTGTCCCCAATGCTGCCCTTGCCATTATCGATAAACGTCGCCCAAAAGCCAACGTATCTGAGGTAATGAATATTATCGGTGATGACGTGGAAGGGAAAAATTGTATTTTAGTCGATGATATGGTTGATACTGCCGGCACCTTAGGTAAAGCCGCCAGTGCCTTAAAAGAAAATGGTGCCGCATCGGTACGAGCTTACTGCACGCACGCGGTATTATCAGGTAATGCTTTACAAAATATTGAAGAGTCGGGGTTGGATGAGTTAGTCGTTACCGATACCATTCCGCTGAAAGATGCAATGGTTAATTCGAAAAAAATCCGCGTGGTCAGCATCGCCGGTTTACTGGCCGAAACCATCCGCCGTATTCACGTCGAAGAATCTATTTCCAGCCTATTTGCCGAATAGTTTTTTGCCCATTATATCGTTAAGAAGTCTTCTTGATTTTATCAAGAAGGCTTTTTTCATATCGTTAGAAAAAAGTAGGAAGGATAAGGTAAATTTGCTACGATATAGGCGTTATTGAAAATCAATATAAACAATGCATAAAAAGACCGTCAGCCACACCCCGATGATGCAGCAATATTTTAAGATTAAGGCGGAATTTCCCGATACCTTGGTCTTTTACCGTATGGGTGATTTTTATGAGATGTTTTATGACGATGCCATACGCGGTCACGAATTATTGGGTATTACGCTGACTTATCGGGGAAAAAGTAAGGGCGAACCGATACCGATGGCGGGTGTACCGTTTCACAGCGTTGAGCAATATTTGGCTAAATTAGTTGAAAAAGGCGAATCGGTCGCCATTTGCGAACAAATCGGCGACCCGGCCCTCTCCAAAGGACCG
>PDWI01007260.1_pt1 | contig 13557 bp, 14 predicted proteins | sample 1430891 | NCBI WGS metagenome assembly PDWI01 (sample SAMN01162508, study PRJNA174530) | Oral metagenome, whole genome shotgun sequencing project. | biome: Marine environment; feature: Marine mammal; material: Swab sample of the gingival sulcus; isolation source: swab sample of gingival sulcus...
ATTGATGCCATAATCTTTGTTGTGCGTAATCGTATTATTTTTCACTTGTGCTGCACCCACTTTGCTAAAATCTTTGTAAAATTGCATTGCAATACCACTGGCATGATTTTTTTTGATGCTATTTCCTACAATATGCAACTTTGACTTACCCAAAATCACTTCGATGCCACTCTCACCATTGCTGTGAATTGTATTTTCAGAAATATCCCCATCGACATTCGCACGAATATCAATACCTTCTTCCTTATTATCGCGCACATCACAATTTGTAATATGCACATCCTTGCCCGCTTGAATATACATACCCTTCCTATTGTCATACAGTGTTGACTTGTGTACGGTCAACTTCCCTTTTCCCGTTGTTTTGATGCCGATTGACGTATTTTTGATTGTGACACTTTTGATGTCAACATCTGCACCATCACTTACTACAATGCCATGATCAGTGACTGTCACATTTTTTAGCGTCGATGCATCTTCCATTGTCACTTTTCCAGCAAGCACGACATCACTCTGTGACACACCTTCAATCGTAGTATGCTTTGTAATTGTTATTGCATCCTTATACGTACCTTTTTTGACAACAATCCTTTTGCAGTTCTTGTCCACTGCATCTGTAATTTCCTCAAATGGTTCATCTTTACTCCCATCACCGTCATCATCACCATTTTTTTTATCGACATAACACGTATCGCTGGCATGCACAAAAACTGGATTATCCAAAAATCCAGGAATCCACAAAACCAAAAATAATACAATACAAAATATTTGCTTCATACATAATACAGTATATCACAAAAGATACACTTATGCATCATGCAGATATGCTTTGATCATCAAGCGTCGCGTATTTGTGCCAAGTGGCCAACACGTCGTCAATGTCAACTCCTGTGCGTGCGTATCAGCAAAAATACGTGCGTCATTTGGCGCAACTTCTTCATTGAGTTTAACAAGGTATGTATATGTGAGTTCTGTGCCATTTGCTAAACGTGCAATTACTGTTACTTCATCATCGCGCAACAGCTTATCAAGATTTTTGAACACATAGTTGTATGCCCCACTCGCCCACACATAGTTGCTACTATGACCAGCAATATACATATTGCCTCGACCACCTGGCAATGCCGTGCCGGGATAGTGCACAACGCCTTTTTCTAAATCCTTTTGAATGGATTGTTCTTCTGCATTTTTTGAAAGAATGATTGGCACTTCCACATTCAATTTTTTAATCACAAGCGTCATATTAATCCGTGCTTCACCAGGCGCAGTAGGATCATATGCTCCCGCCACTTCATGCCCATCGGCATACCCATCACCGTCTGTATCTGGATTTGTAGGATCGGTGCCATACAAATATTCATCACGGAGAAGAAGACCATCATCGTCATGATCGATTTTTTCATCCGTCAGCACATGTCCAAATTTTTCTCTCTCCCATGTATCCGGCACAGCATTATCATTGGTATCCAAAAGTCCCGCGCCAGATGGTGAATATCCATTGCGCACTTCATCACCGTCACTATACCCATCGCCATCTGTGTCAGGATTTGCAGGGTCAGTGCCATAAAGGTATTCATCGCGCAATGTAAGACCGTCATCGTCATGATCGATTTTTTCATCAATTTCATTGCGTACTACTACGCTGTATTTTTCTTGCCACGTTTTAGGTATATCACTTTTCCATAGACTCTCCTCTTCTGCTTTTTGCATATCCACCGTGACATCTGAACGTGATGACATAGCACCAAAAAGACCTGAAACTGCAAAATACACAATGCCAAATATACCAACACTTATGCAACTAATAATTACGGTGCGTTTCATAACAATATGACGTTAATACGATTTAATGTGCAATTATACCATATTACATAAATACTGTCAATATGCACGTCAAAAGCCTATTTTGTGTAAAAAACTAGTGCTTTGTGCACAGGCCCCTGCATTTTTACAGTCAAAACCTCTTTTTAAAATGGTCGATCTGATTCTGCATCATCCAAAAATGGTGATTTTTCTGTGCATGTTTTTTGATGCGCATGTTCTTTATTGCACACCGTATTTTCTGCATCATCTGTATCATTTTGTGGCACATCATGCACATCCTCCATCACAAGCACATCTTTTCGTGAAAAAATTCGTGAAAAAAAGCCCATATTTTTCAAAAAATAATTAATACCATATTGCAAGCACGCCGTCTCTTACTGTAATGCAGTATACCATATTTTTTGCTTGCCAAAAATCATCAGAGCAGTGGCGAGAGAAGGCGCACAAGAGAGTTACGCAATTTTGCCCATGCACCAATTTTGGCATAATCTGCAAGTGTAAATTGTGTACAGTGTTGCATATCATGACAAAAATCACGCTCTAATTCTTGGGCCACCTTTTGATTATAAATCACAACATTATTTTCATATGACAAATGCAATGAACGAATGTCCATATTTGTCGTACCAATTGAACAAACTGTGCCATCGACAGAAAATGTCTTTGCATGCATAAAACCAGCGTTATAATGATAGATTTCCACACCTGCATTAAGTAACTCTTCAAAATATGTAAATGCCGCCCAGTGCGCAATGTATTTATCCGGCTTGCCTGCAATCATAATTTTTACATCAATTCCAGAGAGTGCAATAATTTTTAACGCTTCGAAAAGATTGACGTCTGGGATAAAATACGGTGTCTGCACATACACATACTTACGTGCAGCAAGTGCCATTGCAAAAAGTGACTGATGAATTGTTTGCCAATATGCATGTGGGTCCGATGCAATCATCTGCACCATCACATCTCCACAATCACGCGAAGCACTTGTCGGGAAGTACACAGCATCAAAAATCGAACGACCTGTAGCTTCTTCCCAGTTCACGGCAAACGTTGTCTGCAATGACAACACACATTCACCACGCACACGCACGTGTGTATCACGCCATGCATCAAACTCTTTCCCACCATCAATATATTCTTGCCCCATATTCATGCCACCTGTATATCCGATAGCACCATCAATCACGACAATTTTTCTGTGGAGTAAATAATTTACTGTCGTAATTTTGAGAGGTGAGAGTTTATTATAAAATGGAGCGACTTCTATCCCTGCTTTTTTCATATCTGCAAAGTGCCGCGGAGAAAACACACGCGTAAAAAATGACCCGATAGGATCATACAATACGCGCACTTCCACACCCTCTTTTACTTTTTGTATGAGGAGTTTTTTTATATCCTCTGTCAATGCATCTTTGCGCCAGATAAAATATTCAAGGTGAATACATGTCTGTGCATGCATAATATCTTTTTTGAGTTGTGCAAATTTTTCTGCACCGCTACGCAAAATCACAACATTGTTTCTGTGTGTGATGAGTGAGTCACTGTTTTTTTCTGTTACACGCAACATCCGCTTTGTGCCATATGACACTGTATTTTTACCCACTGTCGTGAAATAATCTTTTTGACGCATGCGAAGGTCGTGAAGCACATGATCCACTTTGTGTTGCAAGTCTTTGATGTGTTCTTTTTTGTTTGGACTCACCACCTTCCAGTTACGCCCAAAAAAGATATAGAGAAAAAATCCAATAATCGGAAAAAGTAAAAATACCAAAATCCACGCCAATGTCGAACTAATATCGCGGTTTTCCATAATAATAAACACCACCACAACTGCAAGATACACATAAATACCAAATACTGCAAAACCGGAAACATCTTCAACAAGAGAAAGTAATGCATGCATAAACCGTAAATAAAAACTACTCTATTACACCAAAAAGCATACCGCATTTTCACTATTTTGTCATATAATCATAAATACATTTCTACAGCAGCGCACACGACAATTCACCAAAAAACCCACAAAAACCCATTGAAAAAATATGTATCTTATGTCATACTGTACTGTCCATGCTAAAATAGGCATCTATGCAAAAACAGTCAGAAAAATATGATCTCATCGTGATTGGTGGTGGACCATCTGGGATGATGTGCGCTGGGCGTGCCGCAGAGTGTGGTGCGCGTGTATTGCTGGTGGAAAAAAACGCGACACTGGGCAAAAAACTCCTCCGCACCGGTGGCGGTCGGTGTAATATCGCCCATGCTATTTTTGATGCAGAATCCTTTCTCACGCATTTTGGTGCAGCAAAAAAATACTTATACTCCCCTTTTGCGCAGTTTTCAGTCACAGAGACATTTGCATTTTTTGCCGCAAAAAATTTACCCCTTGTCACAGAAGCACGTAATCGTGCATTTCCTCAGACACAAAAAGCAGAAGATGTGCTCGCTGTACTCAAAAAATACATGCGCGATGGTTCTGTCACTGTCGCATATAACACAACAATCACACATGTTGCACATGATGACACACATATCACATCCATTACCGATCATGTTGGACGCATATATACAGCACATCACTTTGCAATTGCGACAGGTGGACTCGCCGCACCGGAAACTGGTTCAACAGGCGATGGTTTTCACTTTCTGAAAGAACTCGACCACACAATACACGCGTCCAACCCCAATCTCGTACCACTCAAAACATGTGCTACATGGGTACACGATCTCTCTGGCATTACATGGTCATTTATGAAACTGCGCTTTGTGCAAAGTGGCAAAACACGCATACGCAAAACCGGCAAAATTCTTTTTACACACTTTGGCATTTCTGGCCCACTTGTCATCAATTCTGCTTTTGCAGTTAAACAACTTCTCAAAAATGGTCCAGTAGATGCTGTAATTGACCTCTTTCCAGATACAGACATCACCGAACTCGACAAAAAAATGATTACATTATTGGACACGCACAAAGACAAGAAAATGAAAAATATCCTCCCAGAAATGATTTTCAAAAATATCGCCCTCACCATTCTCGACCTGCCACACATCCAACTCGCCGACACATATGCAAAATTTGTCACACGCGAAGAGCGAAAAAATCTCGTACACACCATAAAAAACCTGACATTTCCTATTACCGGCACATGTGGCATGGACAAAGCGATTGTTGCCGATGGTGGTGTCGACCTCGCAGAAGTCAATTTCACAGATATGTCATCACGCATGTATTCCAATCTATACCTACTTGGTGATATACTACACATAGACCGTCCGTCTGGAGGGTTTTCTCTTCAACTGTGCTGGACCACTGGTTATGTCGCTGGTACACACATCGGTGAAAAAATAAAAACAACACACAAAAACACATGAATCAGAGACTTACAAAAGACATTATCACAGACCTCCGCGATGCGTGGCACGTGTCCAAAAAAAGTCTTTACAAAACAAGTGAATTTCAGATTTTGTTCAAAACAATCTATGTCAGTATTTTGCTTTTTGTGATGCATTTTATCACATCAGTAGTCCTGCATGCTATTGAGATGCTTGTTATCCATGCCAAACACGGCGAAGAAATCACTGCTATCCCCCTCACCACCCTCATCAATGAGGCAAAAATTGCAAGCGTATTAGCTATATCATTTTTTACAACTCTCTATATTTATCACGTAGAAAAAAATGGTGTCATGATTATTACAGCAGAATATTACAGAAATGCCTATATCACTTTTTTTCATGCACTCTTTCGCGCAATGCAACGGACGCCGCTTTTTATCATGCGCCGCCTCAAAGAACTGCATGTGATTATATATTTGCTCATTGGCACATATGTATTTCGTTATTTTCTCTCTTTTACACATGCTGATCCTGTCATTATTTCTGGATTTACAGCTGCATCATCAGTGCTAACAGTGATTTTATTCTTTAGCACCCTTTTTCGTCATTCATTCACATCACACATCACATGCCTCGCACCAGATGAATCTCCCGATATATTTAACAAAAACATCACCAAGCGATTCAGGCACAAAAAAATGATTTTACTCATTCTTTTTTACACGACATTTACTTGCGCCGTAGCGCTTTTCTGTGGTATTTTTTACCTCTGTGTCCATTCATTTGTGATAATTATGGATTTACACACACCACATACCTCATTCATTTTTGCCTTTTTTGTTGCATGCACAATTGTGAGCATCGTTATTTTTCTTTCTTTATTCAAAACATTCAAATCTAGCATGATGACTATCCTCTACTACCAACAAAGAAAACAGCAACGAAAAAATATCACAATCCTTCCAGACAACCACCCTCCACTACTTTCACATAATGTTACACTTGCACTGTGTGTACTTATCACGATAATCATGATTGGCGGCGGATTGCTCACGACGTCCATCAAATTGCGCACAGATGCCATTATTTTGCACACCACAGAAAACACCCAGCCGGATGATATACTCTCCCATGTCACACCACCACATGACATGTTGACACATGAAGAACTTATACATCAACTGCACAGTCGCAACGCAGAATCTCTACACACCGTTGAAAAAATTGTTCTAACATATCTCATCTACATAACACACTAACTCTATGATAGAAACACTACTCATCAACGCAACTGGTTTTGCAACGCTTGCAATTACATTTACTCTCTACATTTACTGGATTATTGCTGTTTTTGTGATTATTACGGATGATGATCGTGATTCACATAGCGTTATCATATGGCTCATCATCTTTTTCATGTTTCCATTCATCGGTTTAATCGCTTACCTTCTTTTTGGCTACAATCACAGGCACAAAAAAATGGTGCGCATCACACACCCACCGGAAAGCAAAACGATTGCAACATACAACACACTTGTCACAACAGCACAAAAAAATCATGACGTTCTTGCTAATATCACAGATCAAAAAATGCACAAAATTGCGACGCTAGTCAACAATAGTGCTAATGCGTTGCTCACAACACACAACGCAATCACAGTGTTTCACACAGGAAAAGATAAGTTTGACACGCTTCTTGCAGATATTGCACATGCTACAACATCTATCCATATGGACTATTTTTTGTGGCGTAGCGATGCACTCACGACAAAAATCAAAAACGCACTCATCAAAAAAGCACGCACTGGTATAGAAGTGCGCATTATCATTGATTCACTTGGCGCACTATGTATCAAACGCTCTTTTCTCAATGATATGCGCAAAAATGGTATCAAGGTGCATTTATTTTACAACGTGTTCTCACCATCAAAACTCGTATTTTTCAATCACCGTTCCCACAGAAAAATCGTCATCATTGATGGAAAAATTGCATACACGGGTGGCATGAATATGGCAGAAGAATATGTTACAGGCAAGCCACGATTTGAGAGTTGGCGAGACACACACATGCGCATCACAGGTGAGTCTGTGCTTTTACTACAAAAAGCATTTGTCAAAAACTGGTACGAACTCGACCACGAAAACCTATATAATGAACGGTATTTCCCCCATACAGACAGTGTCCATAATGCACACACGCTCCCCATGCAAATTGTGCATTCCGGACCAGATACGACGTGGTCATCTATACAAAAAATGTATTTTGCACTCATTACCTCTGCAACAGATTATGTGTATATCCACTCACCATATTTTGTGCCAGACAAAAGCATCATTACAGCACTCTCTACAGCTGCACTCAGCGGTGTAGACGTCCGCATCATCGTCACGGGCATCCCTGACAAAAAAATTCCCTACTGGGCAGCATTTACCTATTTCACAGATGTGTTGCGTGCTGGTGGCAAAGTATACCACTACACTGCTGGATTTATGCATACCAAAAGCATCGTTATTGATGATGCCATCGGCTCACTTGGCACAACCAACATGGATATCCGCAGTTTCCGTTTAAATTATGAAGTCAATGCACTGTTTTATGATCACACAACATGTGCAGAGATGAGAGAAGTATTTCTCACAGACCTCACACAGTGTCGTGAATATACGTGGGAAGACCATAAAAACAGAACATTTTTTACCAGACTCCGAAACTCTCTTGCACGACTTCTATCACCACTTTTGTAAAAATAGTATATAATAAAAAAGACGATAATTATAATACTACATACATATGATTAAAGAATTTCGATCCAAAATTCCCGTACCAATTGCAATTGTCTTTACATGGATTTTGATCGGCATGTTTGCGTTTCACATGCTCGAAGACTGGACATGGGTACAATGCTTTTACTACGCAGTAATAACACTCACCACAGTCGGATATGGTGACCTCACACCAACCACAGACATCAGCCGATTTGTCGCTGCGTGGTATATTCTCATCGGCGTCACGATTACACTTGGTGCACTTGGATACATCGGATCAAGCTATCTTGAGAAACGCAAAGACTTTTTTAACAATAAATAACACGCTATCACCAAAAAAACCACTCACACATGTGAGTAGTTTTTATCATATTACTTTCCCGTCCTGCACTTGTGACACCCTAGGCAGCATTTTGTGGTGACGCATCTTGTACACCAATGTACTGCGCATTTCCAAATGCGAGAATAGGATAGAAAATAATACTAAGCAATGCAAGTCCAATACCAAACCCTGTACCTTTACCAAATGTCTTTGCAAGTTCAATGCCCACAATAATCGAGACAATAAGATTAGCTATTGGAACAATCAAAAGAATAATCCACCACACCGGTTTACCGACGATTTCCAAAAGGACAATCACATTATAAATAGGGATGATCGCCGCCCATCCTGGCTTTCCCGCTTTTGTAAATATTTTCCACAATGATGCAATAACAATAACAGTAAATGTCAAAGAAACCGCAAAAATTCCTAACCCCATCATTGCAAACATGCCAGCACTTGCAGCAATAGCATCAGGATCCACTGTTGCCGCTGTATCCATCATTGGCGAACTAGTTATGTCGTCCATATACATCTCCATGTCTTCTGGAGATAGCATTTCTTGTTCCATAGTATTATATATTACATGATTATACGTCTCATTATATCACATCTTTTTTTTAAACAAAAACTTTTTTACAAAACCCTTTGTTTCACTTTTCAATATTGCGTGATAAACATCTCTGGATATTGTTCACGCATAATGTTTTGCACAAATTCCGCGACATCTACAGTATCAAATATGCCAAATACTGTCGGACCTTTGCCAGAAATGGACACCGCACGCGCACCAAACGCACGCAGAGCACTTTGCACTTCTCGAATGATAGGATACTTTGCTTCTGCCACACATGCAAAATCATTGTATATATATGGCACCATATCCTCGAGAGTGTGCGCACGTACCAAACGCGCTGTCATATTTATTCTACGCTGATCTTGCATAAACCATAATTTCTCATCTAATTGTCCATAGGCCCACGGTGTCGCAATTTCTCCACCTGGACTTACGATGACAATTGGCACACGTGGAAAATTTATCATTTCTGTAACACGCTCCCCAGCACCAGATACCTGTGATGCAAATGCATCAAAAAGAAAAAATGGAATGTCTTTGCCAACTTCTGCCCCAATTGCCACCAATGCATCGTGACTCAGAGGAAATCCAAAATACTCATCTAGCACCAACAGTGTGCTTGCACCGTCAGAACTGCCCCCGCCAAGACCTGTGCATGGCGGAATAGATTTTGTAATTGCGATGTGCATACCAACACGTTTGCCAATAGCATGAAAATATTTTTGTGCAACTTTATGACAAATATTTGTATCATCTGTCGGCACACCTGCATGATCACACGAAATCAGAATGTCATCATGTGTACGGTCAAATGCAATGTCAAGTCTGTCATAAATACGGTGTGATTTCAACATTACTGAACGAATTGCGTGAAAGCCGTTATCATAACGCTCAGTCACTTCCAAGCACAAATTTATTTTTGCTGGTGCTGTGATGTGTATATTTTTCATATGTGTTGTGTATTATTTTTTTGACATATTGTTACAATTGCAAAGACGCTGACACCCTCACCACGACCAAACGCTGTAAGCTCTTCACCTGTTGTTGCATTAATCCCAATACGCGCACAATCCGTCTCAAGCAGTGACGCCAATGCGGTTTTCATATCATCTTCAATTGGCAAGATTTTTGGTTTTTTGCACTCAACAGAGATGCCAACATTATTGATGGTATAACCCGCCTCTTTCATGTGTTGCACTGCAACTGCAAGGTATGCGCACGAGTCAGTGATGCCTTTTTTGCACATATCATCTGCATATGTTGAAAAATTTTTGCGCCCAAGCGCTTGCTCAATTGCTGCACATAGTGCATGAATGACAACATCACCATCAGAGTTACCAGAAAATCCCGGCACACCTGACACGGCTATGCCACCAAGCATACATGCTTTATCTGCATCATCGCTAAATGGGTGCGAATCTTGTCCAATACCTACACGTATCATATGTACATTATGTATTTACGTATTATTATGATATGCATCGTCTATTTTTTTGCGCAAAATCGTCTCAGCAATCATGAGGTCAATGGGTTTTGTGATTTTAAAATTATGGTCCGACGCTTCCACAACAACGACATCACCGCCAATTTCTTCTACAAGTGCTACATCATCTGTACCGAGAAAATTATGCTCTTGTGCGTGTGTAAATGCCGTATCTGCAATTTCCAGTTTAATTGCTTGTGGCGTCTGCATACACCACAAAGCATCTCGATTAACGACACCCTCTGAAAATCCACGATCTGATACTCTGCGTACTGTATCAACAGTTCTCTGCGCTACAGCTGCCGCACCATGTTCACGCGCTGCGGTAATCACACGCGCAATCTCATCAGTTTCCACAAATGGATTTGCACCATTGTGAAAAAGTACCACAATATCATCATAATCATAATGCTCACGCACACATCGAACACCGCTATATGCAGAATATTGTCGTTCTGCGCCACCAGCAATAATATGTGCAACTTTTGGCAAATCAAAACAATTCACCACATCACGCATGACTTCCACTTCTTCTGCACGTGCCACAATGATAATGTCATCAATATCATCACTCCGCGCAAAACTCTCTATCGCATAAAAAATGAGCGGTTTCCCGCCCAATTCCAAAAGTACTTTATTTTTTTCACCCCGCATCCGTGTTCCACTACCAGAAGCAAGTATAACAGCAATATTCATAGAGTACCAGATTAGTGCTTATATCCCCCACAATATCTTATACGCCGTAACGATTACTTTTATCATCATCTTTTTTTGGTGTTTCGTCAAGTCGACTACAGTGCTTTGGTGATTAATTGTCGCATAAATGTTTTACTTGCACTATTGCGTCAACTTGTTCATATAACTTTGCAATGTCACCGTTATTATCAATCACGACATCTGCGTGTTTTTTGAGCCCTGCAATTTGTTGTTCTGATTCATCTTTGCTTTCTGCGACAAATGCAGCAAATGTCTTACCATAATCATCCGTATTTTCACTACGCGCAGTAATACGTTCATACCGCGTTTTCAGATCGGCATCGACATACACTAGTTGAAATTCTGGCAGTTCTTTGAGATATATAATATCATCAAGACGTCGCACACCATCCACTACTACAATATCTGCCGCATCTTTTTTGACATCTTCAGCCATCACACGCGCAAGTGTGTCTTGTCCGTATGTCTCACGAATCATTGTCGAGAGTGCTTGCAAATTTTCTCGTGATTGCGCAATGTGCAAACGGTCCAACACATCTCTGAGCATCGTCGAAAAACGATGCGACGATGTGTGACACGTATCATGAATATACTGTGCAATTGTTCCTTTGCCGCTTGCCATTTCTCCGGCAAGTCCTAGTACCATTTTTGGCATATAGTCTATAAATAACAATAATTATGCATTTTTCGTCAATTGAATTGTGTGCTGTGGCGTGTATTGGCGCAATGTAACCCCTGCCATCGTCAACAATTTCCGTGATGCTTTAAAAATCTCTTGCTCAGCATATTTATCTGAATTGTAAATCACTTCTGTAATACCACTCTGGATGATTATTTTTGCACACTCATTACACGGGAATAAACTCACATATATCCGACATCCCGCAACGGAATTATTGGCATTCATCACAGCATTTGCCTCCGCATGGACAATGTACGGATACTTCGCACCATCTTCACGCGTCCAGGGTAGTTGATCATCATGGCACCCACGTGGAAACCCATTATACCCCAACCCAACAATCACATGATTGTCATCGACAATGCACGCCCCAACTTGTGTCGATGGGTCTTTGGATCGATGTGCGATGAGGTCATTCATCAACATGAATGTTTCATCCCAGTCTAAATAATTTTGTCTTTTATCATCTTTCATAAAATATGACGTATCTTTAACGATGCTTTTTGAGGATCTCTTTCATTGCATCATCAACTTGCCACAACAAGTCATCCATAGATCCTTCATTTTTGATCACAAAATCTGCATCTTCCCCAATCTTTGGCACAGCTTTTTCTGTCTCCGCAGTTGCCTCAAATTTTTTAAACTCATCAAATGTCTGATCATCATCTGACTTTTCACCACGGCTTGTCACACGCTGCCATCGTAATTTCTGATCAGCAGTAATATACATGATATAGCTATTTTCAAATGAACGAATAAATTCCAAATCCATCATCATGCGCATCCCATTAATCGCCATAATGCCATTGTGATGCGCGACATATTGCACCACACCACGATGCAACACATCTTCACCAAAACGTTTTTTAAACACATCATAGAGCCATGCCTGATCCTCTTTTGATGACTGATCAAAAAATAATTCCAATGTTTTTTTTAACGGACGACTAAAACGCAACAAATCCACATCATAGCGCCTTTTAAGATAGTGCGCGACTGTATCCTTCCCACTACCAGTTTCCCCCACCAAACCAATAACAATTTTTTCTTTATACATAATCACATGTCATATTACAAACAACTTTTTACCAGTAAATTATATAGCATTTTACTAAAAAAGTCCACGCTTTTGTGCATGCATAAAATATTCACACCTCAACACGATACATCAACAAAAAAACCAATCCCTCACTGGAACTGGTTTTTTCATAATTTCATACTCTAGAGATTTAAAAATCTCATCATCTTGTTTATTAACGACGAATTTTCACAGCTGGTCCCATCGTCGAGCACATACTCGTGCTTGTAATAAGCTGTCCCTTATGTGCTTCTGTTTTACATGCTTCCACAGCATCGATAAACGCTGTATAATTTTCTACAAGTTTTTCCGCATCAAATGATATTTTACCAATCACTTGGTGGATATTACCTGTATTATCATTTTTAAAACTTGCTTTTCCTTTTTTGAGTGATGTTACTGCCACTTCTACCTGTGGTGTCACAGTATCAGTTTTTGGACTCGGCATCAAACCGCGTGGACCAAGCACGCGTGCTGCTGGCGCAAGTTTTGGCATCATGTCTGGTGTAGCAACCAACACATCAACATCTGGCAAATTTCCTGCTTTGATTTTATCAATTAATTCTTGTCCACCGACAACATCTGCACCAGCTTTTTTTGCTTCATCAGCTTTTTCTTCTGTGATAACACCAACCTTCACCTCTTTGCCTGTGCCATGCGGTAATGTCACACTGCCACGTACTGCTTGTTCACCTTTTTTTGAATCAATATTGAGGCGCACGTGCACTTCAACTGACTCATCAAACTTTGCGCTTGCGTGTTCTTTTAC
>PDWI01007261.1_pt1 | contig 13554 bp, 18 predicted proteins | sample 1430891 | NCBI WGS metagenome assembly PDWI01 (sample SAMN01162508, study PRJNA174530) | Oral metagenome, whole genome shotgun sequencing project. | biome: Marine environment; feature: Marine mammal; material: Swab sample of the gingival sulcus; isolation source: swab sample of gingival sulcus...
ACTCTATGCTGAAACTAAGTCAAAAGACAAAAAGAAAAAATATATGGCATTGATCAAATTATTGATTAACTTGTATGTATCTGGGGTAAAACCAGAAAACATGATTATCAGAAAATTGCCAGTAATTCCACCGGATCTAAGACCAGTTGTTCAACTTGATGGAGGAAGATTCGCATCATCAGATGTAAACTTGTTTTACAGAAGAGTACTGATGAGAAACATCAGATTGAAAAAAATGATCCAAGTAGGAATGCCTGATGTGGTAAAGAAAAACGAAATCAGACTCTTGCAAGAATCAGTAAATAATCTTCTTGTAGGAGAAAAAGGAGGAGCTGGAAAAGGAGGTGCTGGAAACAAAGTGTTTAAATCACTTTCAGATATGCTTTCTGGAAAAGAAGGAATCTTCAGAAAAAACTTGCTCGGAAAGAGAGTAGATTATTCAGGAAGATCGATTATTACGGTTGGTCCTGGATTGAGACTGAACGAATGTGGATTGCCGATCTATATCGCCGTAAAAATGTTTACGCCATTTATCATCGGAAAACTTATCGAGAAAAAATTGGCATATACCCCAAAACAAGCTGAAAAAATGATCAAAGACGGATCGCCAGCTGCCCTAAAATTATTAAAAGAAGTGATAAAAGATAAATATGTATTGCTAAACCGTGCGCCAACATTGCACAGACTCTCAATTGAGGCATTTAAAATCAAATTGATGGGAGGAAAGACAATCAGAATCCACCCCTTAGTGTGTTCATCATTTAATGCCGACTTCGACGGAGATCAGATGGCGGTACATCTCCCAATCTCAGACGAAGCACAAAAAGAAGCGAGAGAAATTATTGCAGCGGATAAAAATATTTTGAAACCTGCATCAGGAGAACCAACGATTACGCATTCACAAGATATGGTATTAGGAGTATATTATCTAACGGATAGTTATGATCCAAGATATCCAGACTATAATACAGAGGAAGAATGGATCAATAAAACGCCAGTACAAGGATATTTCAGATCAACAGATGAAGTATTGAAAGCGTATGAAAACAAAGAAATCGTGATTAAAGACAAAATCGTGGTACTAAAAGACGGAGAAACCCTTACTACTACCGTAGGTAGAGTATTGTTCAACGATATTCTTCCAGAAGAGATTGATTTTGTAAATCATATCGTAAAGAAAAAAGATTTGAAAAAGATTCTAAGTATCATCTTTGACAAATATGATAATACTACAACGGTAAGAGTTGCCGATGATATCAAAGATCTTGGATTCAAATATGGAACGATTGGAGCCATGACCATTAATATCTTGGATATCAAAGTTCCACAAGAAAAAGAGGATATCCTCAAAGAAGGAGACGAGAGAGTAAATGAAATTTTGAAATATTACTTCAAAGGATTCTATTCTGATGAAGAAAAACATAACTTGATTACTGATGTGTGGACAGATGTGAAAGAAAAGATTGAAACCCATGTAAAAACTATTGCAGGGGCAGGAGACAATCTCTATGCTATGACCGATTCTGGTGCGAGGGGATCGCAAACGCACATGACCCAGATTAGTGGAATGAAAGGACTGGTAGTAAATCCAAAAGGTGAAATTATCGAGATTCCTATTAAAGCTAACTTTGCGGAAGGATTGAAACCAACAGAATACTTTATTGCAGCCCACTCAGGAAGAAAAGGAAAAGCTGATACTGCGCTAAGAACTGCGGAATCAGGATATCTTACCAGAAAACTCTGTGATAGTTCACAAGAAGTAATCGTAAAAGAACATGACTGTGGAACTGAGAAATATATCGTGATGTCAAAAGAAGAATATGATATTATTGGAGAGGATTTCTATGATGTAGCATTAGGAAGATTCTTGGCAGATGATATTACTGATGAACATGGAGTAGTCATTTTGAAAAAAGGAGAGTTATTGAATAAAAACAATATTGAATTATTGAAAGACGATAATATTCAGGAGATAAAAATAAGATCTTCACTGGTATGTAAATGTTCTGCTGGAGTATGTCAGAAATGTTATGGAATGGATCTTTCTACCAGAAGTATGGTAAAAATTGGAGTTCCTGTCGGAATTATTGCGGCACAATCTATCGGAGAGCCAGCAACTCAGCTTACGATGCAGACCTTCCATACCGGAGGAGTTGCGAAAGCAGGAGGAGATATGGCCCAAGGTATTGATAGGATTAAGCAGTTATTTGAAGTGAGAGCACCGAAAAAACCTGCAGTTGTTGCACCATTTGATGGAACCGTATCATTCTTCTACAAAGGAGCAAACAAATTCATCAAAATGGTATCAGAATATGAGAGAAAAACCTATGTGATCAAAGATGAATATACTGCAGTAGTAAAAAAAGGAGATGTCTTGAAAAAAGGATCAGGATATGCGAGAAAAGGAAAAGGAAAACAATTGAAAGTACAAGAAGAAGGAGTAGTGCTAGAGACACATAAAGATTATATCGTGCTAGGACTGCAAGAAACCGTTGAAAAATCACTTTCAGGAGTTGCAACGCTAAAAAACATTGAAGAAGGAACAGAAGTATTCAAAGGTCAAATCTTGACCAGTGGAGCCATCGATATCGAAGAATACAAAGATATCGTAGGAGATATCCAAGCACAAAAATATATTATCAGAGAAGTGAAAAAAGTATATGCTGCTCAAGGGCAAGATATCAATGATAGACATATCGAAGTGGTAGTAAAACAAATCTTCTCAAAAGTGTTTATAGAAACTCCAGGTGATTCATTCTTTATTCCTGGAACCCATGTAAACTACGAAGAATTTGTGAAAATGAATGAAGAATTAGAAGCACAAGGAAAAGTACCTGCACAAGGAAGAAGACTTGCACTTGGATTGATCAAAATTGCAAAAGGAACAGAAAGTTGGTTATCAGCTGCTTCGTTCCAAGAAACGATCAGAGTGATGGTTGGAGCTTCGTTAAAAGGAGCGGTAGATCAACTCTCAGATTTGAAAGCAAATGTGATTATCGGTAGACTCCTTCCTATTGGAGAGGTATACAGAAAAAATAATGGATTTGAGTAAGATGTGAAGTCTGAAGAAAGCTCGGAAGAAGTGAAGAAGAAAATGGGAAGACCCCGGGGTCATACCCGTTTGCTGTTCTAAGACCCCGGGGTCAAAATGATAATAATAATACAAAAACTTCTCTTAGTTATAAAACTGGGGGAGTTTTTTTTATAGCTTTAATTTTTTTTATTGATATTAAGAAAAGAAAGACTATACATGGGAAGGAATATATTTTAATTTTTTAATATGTATACAGATGAGAAAAGTATTAGCAGAGTTTATTGGAACCTTTTGGTTAGTTTTAGGAGGATGTGGAAGTGCAGTGTTAGCAGCAGCATACCCAGAATTAGGAATTGGATTTTTGGGAGTAGCACTTTCTTTTGGTTTGACCGTAGTTACTATGGCGTATGCTATTGGGCATATTTCAGGATGTCATCTCAATCCAGCAGTTTCTATTGGATTGTGGATAGGAGGTCGTTTTAATGCAAAAGATCTTGTTCCTTATATTATTGCTCAAGTATTAGGAGCTATCGCAGGAGCAGGAATTTTGTACTTGATCGTGACAGGAAAGGCAGGATTTGAACTTGGAGGATTTGCAGCGAATGGTTTTGCTGAACATTCACCAAATGGATATGGAATGATTGCTGCATTAATAACTGAAATTGTAATGACATTTATGTTCTTATTTATAATTTTGGGAGCAACTCACTCAAAAGCACCAAAGGGATTTGCTGGATTGATTATCGGTCTTGCTTTGACCCTCATTCACTTGATAAGTATCCCAGTCACAAATACTTCAGTTAATCCTGCAAGAAGTATTAGCCAGGCAGTGTTTGTTCAAGGATGGGCATTAGATCAATTATGGTTGTTTATCATAGCTCCGATCGCTGGTGCAATATTAGCTGGGATTGTATATAGATTTCTTTCCCCAGAAAAAAAGTAAAACCTATTATTGATAAAAAAAAGTATAGAGATAGAACCTCACTTTGTGAGGTTTTTTTGTAGTTTCAATTTTTTGTTGGGTGAAGGTGATGTTTGTGTTAGAAATTTTACTTTTCTCTTGAAAAATATTTTTGGATTGTTATAATTCATTTCACTGTGTGATTTTTGTTGTTAAATGAAAATTAAATTTAAAATATTTAGTTAGATAAAGATAGAAACAAATGGCTCATAAGAAAGCTGCAGGATCGGCAAAAAACTTGAGGGACTCACAACCAAAATATAGGGGAGTCAAACTTTTTGGAGGACAAAAGGTAGTGAAAGGAAATATTATTATCAGACAGAAAGGTAATAAATATGAGTGTGGAGAAAATGTATATATGGGGAAAGATTTTAGTATCCATGCAAATAGTGATGGATTTGTTTTCTTTTCTAAAAAGAAAAAGTCTGCTTTTAATGGAAGAAAATACCTTAAAACCTATGTTTCTGTTACTGAAAGTAATAAATATTTAAATACTGCAGTTGCAAAAGTTGAGAAAAAATCAGAAGGAAAGAAGAATGTTAAGAAGTCTGAAGAAAAAAAGGAAGCAAAAAAAACAACTGCTAAAAAGTCTACTGTATCAGCAACTAAAAAATCTGCTGCGAAAAAGACAACTACAAAAAAAGCAACTACTAAAACAACAGCTACTAAGAAGACTACGACAGCAAAAAAACCTGCTGCGAAAAAATCAGCTACTAAAAAAGAAACTAAATAGTTTTCTCTTTATTGTTTAATATTGATTGGAAAAAATGATTGGACCAAAGAAAAAAATTACAAAAAGTCAGAGAAATAAAAGACATTCTACATGGGAAGGTTTGTTGTTGAAAAAACTTACAAACAAATATGCTCCTGTAAAATGTGCTAATTGTGGAGCAAATACTTTGCCTCATAGAGTGTGTAAGACATGTGGATATTACAAAGGTAAACAAGTAATCACTATCAAATCAAAATCAAAGCAAGAAGTGTTAGATGCATAGTTTTACTCTCATAGACATAGCTATTGATGAATATAATGGCAAGAATCAATGCTAGAAAAATAGTTCTCTCGTATTTTTACCAGAGGAACTTTTTTTTGTATGCATTTCAAGCAGAAAATGTGATTTCAGATATTTTTTTTGCTAATGATATTTATGCTTCAGATCAGGAAGTATATACTCAAGAAAAGACTGCTTTTATGCATCAAATAACACAATATTTAGAACAGGATATCCATGAAGTATTTAGATATATTATGAAGTATTTTTTTGATCAACGAAAAGAGGAGAATATTGATATGGATTATATTTTTACGGTGGGGACTAAGTTAGAGCAATATCGTGAAGAAATTACGAAAATGGTAAATACTTATACGGATTCTTTTTCCTATGGAAAGATGAGTTTGATGAATCAGGCGTTGTTTGCGCTGGGGTATATTGAATGGAAAGAAATTAAGACAGAAAAAGAAATTTTGATTAATGAGATGATAGAGTTGGCTAAAAGGTATGATGAAGCAGGTTCTCCAAAACTCATCAATGCTGTAATGCATAAAATTATTACCAATAAAAAAACATAATATAAAAAAATCGCAATACAAAAATTCTATTTTACCACTGAAAAGTGGTATTTTTTTTGACAAATATTTTTTTTTGATTACACTTAGGTATAGTATTTTATTTATTATCTAAGTATAATAAAATGGAAAGAATTGGTATGGATATTGATTCTATCTTGGATTTGGTAGAAGACAACCCCAATATCTCGGATTTACATCTTTCTGGAGGGAATTTTATTGCCTATAGGCTTAATGGTGATATTATTATTGAAGAGAAAGCATGAAGATTGAGTAATGAAACGATGGAACTGTTTCTGAAACAACTTTTTCATGGAAATCCTCAGAGATTTAATAAATTTTTGGGAGATAAAGAAGCAGATTTTGCTTATATGAGTAAACATGGAACGCCTTATAGGGTAAATGCATTTTTCAAGACAGGAAAGATTGGTCTTGTACTCAGAAAAATTGCTAAGAAGTCTAAAAAATTGGATGAGTTGATGTTTAAACATATCGCTGATAGTATCAAACATAATGTGTTAAACAAAGATCAAGGGTTATTTATCATTTCTGGTCCTACAGGAAGTGGAAAAACAACTTCGATTATTTCTATGCTTGAAGAAATTAATACCAATCAAACGAAAAATATTATTTCTATTGAAGATCCCATTGAGTTTATTTTCAATCAAAACAAATGTTTGATCTCCCAGAGAGAGGTAGGAAATGATACCTGGTCATTTAAAAATGCTTTAAGAGCTGCGATGAGGGAAGATCCAGATGTAGTATTTGTCGGAGAAATTCGTGATGCTGAGACTGCGGAAGCAGTACTTAATCTCGCAGAAACAGGACATTTGGTATTCACAACTTTGCATACAGGGTCTGCATCTCAGACGGTAAGTAGATTTATGTCGTTTTTTAGTTCAGATATTCAGAAAGGAATTGCAGAAAGATTAGCACATTCTCTTCTTGGAGTTTTAGCACAATCTCTCGTGAAACATGCAAAATGACATACCAGAGTTGGAGTTTTTGAGTTGATGTTGAATACGACTTCTATTAAAAATAATATTAAGAAATTTGAATTAGATCAACTTGATATTATTTTGCAAAATCCTGGGACACCAGAAATGATTAGTTCAAGAGCTTATGCTCAGGCATTATTGGATAATAATATTGTTGAGAAATCTGCAGTTGAACGTTTTTTGCATAGTAGAGGAACCGTGAGTTGAGCGAAATAGTTTTATAGACATAAAGTAATAGTAATGGGACAGACAGTAGGGGAGAACTATTTAGGGAGTAATGGTAAACAGTATATTTCTCCAGCTCAAATTCGCAAGATGAAAAAGAATATGAAAAAAGTTCCTAGTATTCAAAAAAAAGCAGAAAAATATTCATTACAAGAAGAAAAGATTATTGATCAATGGTTTGATAGACATTTGAAGACCTTATAATAATGGTTATATATTTAGTTATCTTATAGTACTATAATGACAGATTACACCTCTTTAATCCAAAAATATTTACCTCAGCATTTACGAGAAGTTGCTGAAAAGTATACAATATCCGTTAAGTATTTGCAAGAAGATCCAGAACTTATTGTTTTAGTATTGGAATCTAAATCGCTTGCTCAACCAGAGGAAAAACAGAATTGGTTTGATCTGATGGAAATGATGAATCCTGAGCAAGTTGAAAAACTCAGAGATATTCTTACGAGAGAAAAGCAAAAAATTGCTGAAATTGAGGAAAAATATGAAGCTAAGAAAAAAGAAATCAAAGCAAAGTATCAAACAAGATTTGATATGTATACTCAAAACGCTCGTATGCAAAAGATTAAGGCAACAGAGCAATCAGAAAGAGAGCAGGAGATTGAAGATGCAGATGATTTACTGAATAACTTGTAGACTATGCTAAAAAAGAGAATCTTTGTTAGTATTATGATTTTTGGAATGTTTTTTCTTTCTTTTGGTGTTTCTGCCCAAGATTTATTGTCTAAAGCATTTGAACCAGCATTGGAAAGAGATTTTATTCTTGATCTTTGAGAAACAAAAGAAAATGTCTGAAAATCGGTGACGAGAAAACAGATCTCTGCGTTTTGGAATCTGAATAAAGGTAAGGTTAAGCGTTGTATACAAGATAATGACCAAGAAAGTTGTGATGCATTGGAAGATACCTTTTTGTGGGGAAAAATTCTTGCATGTAAACAGGAAGATCCTCAAAATCATTCTGATTTGTGTAATGATTTGATCTCTGATATTTTTCTTACTGAAGAAAAACCACCATTACTTGCGAGAATTGCCCAACTACTTTTGAGATTTACGATTGCGCTTGCAGTATCAATGGTAATCTATAACGCTATTATGTACGGAACTAAGGTAATGTGAGGTGATGATTATAAATCCAAAGAGTCTTTGAAAAAGTTGATTTATGTCGTTGTTGGAATATTAATTGCGTTATTTAGTGTGGTTATTATTAATTTGATGAGATCTCTTGCAACTACTGTTGTTTCACCACTTTAGTTTGTTATCATATCGTATGAAGTTGTTAAAAATATGGATAGTATGTGCAGTAATTGTGATTTTCCCACTATTTTCTCATGCTTTAGAGTTATATCTTCCAAAGGATTGATGACAGACGGATTTGCATGTTGAACATACTCGTATCAATGGACAAGAAAAAGATATTATTACCATTATTCAAGTTGTAAATGATTATCTTTGGTTTTGAGTTGGTCTGATAGGTCTGTTGTTATTGGCATATTCATGAATAAAGATTCTTACTGCTCAAGGAGATAAAAAACAGATTTCAGATTCTTATAATCTTATTATTGCGGCTATTATTATGATTTTTGTTGCGATATTATCGCGTGTTATTGTGAAGTTGGTTGTGAATCTTTTGTAATAGGGGTCTTGGAAGTGTAGAGGTGTTTGTCTTTACACTTTTTTTTATTTCAGATTTTTTTAAAAACCCAGTGGATAGATGTTTAGTGTTAGAGTAGAAATATTTTTTTACATATTAAGTCTAACACTATTTTACTAAAATATAGGTTTAAGTAAATTGCTGTTTTACTTGATTTTGTATTTTTAGAAATTCATTTTTCCCCAGAACTAGATAAATTTAATATAATTTTTCTACTTAACTAGATAAAACTTATAAGATTTGTTTAGTTGGTATTCTCTTAGTGTACTGTTCTTTTTTGGAGGGAGGGATTATATAGATAATTATGAGCAATTTTTATCTGATTCGAAATGATAGATAAAGAATTTTCTCAAGGTTAAAACAGAGCTATCTGACGATGAGTAAAAAAACAAAAAAACTCTTGACATTATATATATATGATTATAATGGATTTGTAACAAAAGATAAAAAACAAAAAGATCTTTAACAAGTAATTATTAGTGTTAACGCCATTACAAAAAAATCCCAAGGGCATGGGTAAATTTTATGAATAAACAAGAAATAGAATTAAAAGTGAACGAGGAAGTCAAGAATATCAGAGAATTTCTTGAGAAACAGACTCGTCGCCTTGATGAAACCGGCAGTTCTGATCGGTGGTATAAGGGGATACATAACGTATCTCCAAATGGAGAATACGTAGCAGTTGTTATCTGGAATGACTATAATGTCTATAATGAGATAGGTGGGTATATAGACATCTATAACGGACTCCTCATAAAAAAAGTAGGAGAAGATATCTCACTTCCATCAATGATTCAAATTGAGTTTGATGGAACTGGAGGTTGGTATGATCCAGATGAGCACATCGAGAAAATTGTCACTGTGAGTGACACAGGAACTGTTCTTTGTAGAATGGCAGATGGTAGTGAAAAAATATATCATTATCGTCGATAGGTCAGGTATAATTTTAAGTATAGGGCCTTACATGATTATCATTGTGTAAGGTTTTTTTGTTACAAAAAAATAATTCTTCCCCCCCTACTCAATCCAATACCCAAATAAATTTTTTTCATCAAGTTTTTCTGCCACGGCATTTACTTGATCTAAACTCACAGCTTCATAGGATGCGAGCATATCTGCGATGCTTTCTATTTTTCCATAGATCAGATGTTGTAGTCCCAAGAAATATCCCACTTCATCAGAAGTTTCCATTCCCATTTGGAGACTTCCTTTGATGTATCACTTAATATTTTCCAATTCACTTGTTGTTATATCGCCTTTGCTTGCTTTTGCAAGTTCTGCATAGATTTTTTCTTTCCCAAAATCAAATTTATCTTTTTGGATTCCTGCTCTAACCGTGAATTTTCCATAATCCAGACTTTGCCCGTGTCCAGCGTGAATATAGTAGCAAAGTCCCTCTTTTTCTCTGATTTCTTGAAACAATCTTGATGACATGTTTCCACCCAAGATATACATCAATGTCTTTGCAGGAAATCTGTTGCTATCATTTCCATCAAACCCCATTGCAGAGATCACGAGATGATTTTGCTCGGTCCCTTTTTTGTAGCAGTCTTCTTGTTGTTTTGGGAATGCCCATGCCAGAGGAGTTTTGCTTCCCGTATATCTTTCAGGAAGATCTGCGAATAATTTTTCAATGTGCTCTTCTAGTTTCGCTTTCTGATCAAGTTTCCCAGAGATGACAATGACCATATTATCTTTGGTATATAGACTCTCTTTGTGTGTGAACAAGTCTGTTTGTGTGATCGCCTGTACATTTTCTTCTCTTCACAGGATTGGTCTTCCATAGTTATTATCACCGATGAATGCAAAATCTGACAAATCCATGACTAATCTGGCAGGATTATCCTCATACATCCTGATTTCTTGGATTACTACGCCTTTTTCTTTCTCCATCTCCTCCTCAGGAAACAAAGGATTGACAATCATATCCGTCAAAATATCTAAGCTTCTGAGCGTAAATTCAGGTGCAGACTTGATATAATACCCAGCATATTCATTACTGGTAAACGCATTCACTTCTCCACCAAAATTTTCAATACTCTGCGACTGAATCTTTGCAGTAGGGTAGCGCTTACTCCCTTTGAAAAACATGTGTTCCAAAAAATGACTGATCCCGTTGTTTTTTCTATTTTCATAGACACTTCCTGCCTTTACCAAAATTTGTATGGTCGTAGAATTACTGCTTTCCATAGGGACAAACAGACAGTCTATGTCATTAATTTTTTTTAGTGTATAGTGCATCGTTGTATTTTTTATTTTATTTCTAATAATGTGATGTCAAAAATTAGTGTTTTCCCTGCCATACGAGGGTTTCCGTCGAATGTTATTTCTGTATCAGTTACTTTTGTGATTTGTATTTCTCTTCACATGCTATCCATCATAGTATCTCCTTCTTTGTATCTTTCAGGATTTTGAATTTTTGATTTTTCAAGTGTTACGATCAATTTTTCGTTCTTTTCTCAATAGGCATCTTTGGGTGCAAGAGTGATTGTTGTGGTAGCACCAAGTTTCATACCGTCAACTGCACTATCAAAGCCTGCAATCATTTGTCCTGCTCCAACAGTGAAAGGAAGGTGTTTGCTATAATCTCTTCAAGTTTGGTACACTCCACATTGTTTTGCAACTTCTTCTACGCTGGTATCAAACACTTCTCCAGATTCAAATCTTCCAATGTAATCTACTACAACATTATTTCCTTTTTTTGCTTGAAGGGGTTTGATTTCTTTATTTGTTGTAGATAAATAGGTTTCAACAGCTTTTTTACATGTTGTAAAATTTTCGTTTGTTTGATCTTTTGCTTTTTTCATATTCATACTATATCGTCAAATAAAAAGTAAAACAAGTATTACTATTAGTATCCATCGGTATTGTTTTATGTGTTTCATGGTTTTTTGCTATTAAATATATAAACAATGATTGATGATAGTAATTTAGGTTTAAAAATCAAATTAAAACTTTATGTATTTTGTAGGGGAGTGGATAGTACTATTTTTTTCTTTTTGTCTTGATTTTGAGGATAAAAATTTTATACTGTATCTGTTTTGAGGATATAGTATTTGTTTATATATTTTTTATCTATCTTTTTAATTACTAAGAAAGTACAAATGACAACTTGTATTTTTTGTGAAGAGTGAACTGTTGTGAAAAATGGGCAATTAAGTTCCTGAGGACAGAGATATAAATGCAAATCATGTGATAAGCAATTTCATAGTTGAGGAACGAGAAAAAGCTATGATCCGAGTTTCAAAGAAACAGTCGTCCAAGACTATCTCCATGATAAAACTTCTGCCAGGAAAGTTGCAAGCAAATACCATATCTCCACCTCTACCCTCCTGCAATGGAGCAAGCAACACAAAGCATGTTGTGAAAAATGTGGGGGGTAATATTCTTTCTATAAAATTACTCCCCCAACCCCCTCTAAAATAGAGGGGGCTTACAGAGGGTGTATCCCTGAGTCATTCCTGGCTTGACCAGGAATCTATACTCGTATAATGGATCCCTGCTTTCGCAGGAATGACAAACAATCGTTTTACTTATTTATATACTATACCCAAATGAAAAAACTCAAAAAATTATTACTCACAGCATTTGTTATTTTTGGAATTGCTGGATTGAGTGGATGTACACTCACCCAAGAGCAAGCTCACAATGTAAAAGAAAAAGAACAACAAGTTTTGATTACAAGTATCCCTCCGATTGCAGATATTGCCGAGCATATCGCTGGGGATAAATTTGAAGTATATAGTATTGTAAAAGAAAATAGCAGTCCAGAAGAATATGAGATCAGCACCAAAGACCTCAAAAAAATTGCTGATGCAAAAGCGTATCTTGTCAATGGGACTTTTGCTTTTGAAAAGCAGTATTTGGAAAATATCAAAACAATGAATCCTGATCTTGATATTGTAGAAATCAGCAAAAATATTGAACTTTTGGCAATGGAAGAAGAGTATCATCACGACCATGAAACTTCGTCATTCTGAACGGAGTGAAGAATCCAGTCCATAGCATCAAAGGAAATAGATTCTTCGGCTATCGCCTCTGAATGACACTCCCATGGAGAGTTTGATCCTCATTATTGGATTTCTAAAAAAAACATTCAAATTATTGCACAAAATATCACTAACTATCTTGTGTCAATCGATCGTGCTAATGCAAAATATTATACTGATAATTTACACAAGTTCCTTGAAAAAGTAAAAACGATCAAAGAAAAAGAATGAGGAGATGTATCGTTATATCTCTATATCTATCACCCTTCGGTTAGATATTTTGCTGAGGAAGTGGGACTGGATGTCATAGCATTCCAACAGCATGGCAAAGCTACAACAAGTGCAATGATTGAAAAAGTGTTAGAGCATTTTGATACTGACTATGATGTCGTACTTGTAGATCCGCAAACTCCTCAAAGTTTTATTGAATATTTGACACAACAAGGGATTACTACCCAAGTTTTTAATCCTATCAAAAAAGATATTTTAAGTAATCTTTCCTCTTTATATACTTTGGTTTCACAAAATGCACACACACAAGACCACACGCAAAAACACCATGAACACGATGAGACAGAACATCATCACAGCGAATAATCTTCATTTTAGATATGATAGCAAACAGCCTTTGCTAGAAGGGATTTCTTTTTCTATTCAGCAAGGCGATTTTGTGGGGATTATTGGTGCAAATGGAGGTGGAAAATCTACCCTATTGAAATTGATGTTAGGGTTTTTGAGACCACAAAAAGGGATACTTACCCCACCCCCAACCCCTCCCCTCGAAGGAGAGGGGCTCCCCCCTACGAGGGGGGAATACAAGGGGGGTACTATCTGATACATCCCTCAATTTAGCGCTATTACCCAAGATTTCCCTATTAGTATTAGAAAAGTTGTAGAAAGTGGAGCAACGCATGGTTGGAATTTTCTCGATACTCCTCCTCATGAAAAAATCAATCAGTTGTTGGAACAATTTCAACTAACTGATATTGCTGATCATCTGATTTCAGAGGTCTCTGGTGGAGAAAGACAGAGAGCATTGATTGCGAGAGCTTTGGTACAAGATCCAGATATTATTATCGCTGATGAGCCGACCTCAAACATTGATATTCAC
>PDWI01007262.1_pt1 | contig 13553 bp, 16 predicted proteins | sample 1430891 | NCBI WGS metagenome assembly PDWI01 (sample SAMN01162508, study PRJNA174530) | Oral metagenome, whole genome shotgun sequencing project. | biome: Marine environment; feature: Marine mammal; material: Swab sample of the gingival sulcus; isolation source: swab sample of gingival sulcus...
CAGCTTTCTTATATTCATCAGCAGTAAAATCTAAACTAATTTCATAGGTTGATTTCTTCAAATCTTTTAATTTCTTTTCCATAACAAAAATATAATAACGAATAAAATATCTCTTTCTTGTATTTCTACAATTAGAAGCTATTCTAACAAAAAAAACTATTTTTGCAAGTTAATATACACACTAGACAAATAGTATATATTTATATATTCTTTAAAAATTAGATATTTTTTCTTATTTAGGAAAGAGTCAAATGAAAAGAAATAAAATCATAGAAATGCTTATTGAAAAAACTGCTTATATCTTGACATTAAAAAAAGGATAAATATATAAGTATTATATACAAGTACATATATTTATATAATAAAAACATAGAGAGATGAAGAAGAAATTTATTACAATGATGTTGTGGATATTTTTATTTTGAGGTTTGAGTTTTTTAGTATATGCTGCAACTACGACTCAATGGAGAACTGTGTCTGATATAAAATTTTTTGATAGTAAAAATCATAATAATCAATTGACAGAGGAAACATGGAATGATCTTATAGAAACTGTAGCAAATCACGAGGAAAGATTGAGATTATTGGGATCAGTTCCTCCTGTTGTGTATCAGTGTACTTGAAAGGTACCATCGAATGCAATACTTTTCCCCTGAGATGATCAAAATTTAATAAAAAATACTCCTCGTAGATTGAGATGAAATAGTGGTAATACGCAAGAAAAGTGTGAATATAAATGTAAATCTGGATACTTTCTAAATAGTCTAGGTGCTTGTCAAAAAAGTTCAGATAACGATTGATATACAGAACCAGAAAAAAAACGTTGTATAAATCCATCATTTCCACCTTCACAGCATCCTGATTGTAATCTTACTATATCAAGGGGATGTGGTAATGATTTTACTACCAAATCAGAATGTGAGATGCGTAATGCATCTTATTACTTTGATTGTGGCGGTTATACTGACTGATTTGGTTGATGAGAAAAAAAATGTGTACGATGAGAACAATCTGAGGTAGGTGTTTGAACATGATCAAACTCTTGAACATGATCAAACTCTTGAACATGATCAAACTCTTGAACATGATCAAACTCTTGAACATGATCAAACTCTTGAACATGATCAAATGCAGGGTGGTAGGATGTAATGTATTTTATTTAAGAAGATCCCGATGTATTTCGGGGTTTTTTTTATTATATCTTGATAAAGAAGAGAAAATCATTATATATTAAAAGGTGTAGAAATTAGAAAAAAACAAGAGGATCCCCTCTTGTTTACTACTCATAACCTAATACGATGTATTATAAGTTTTGTATGAGATTCTATCACACCGAAAATAGTATATAGATATTTTATAATATGTCAAATAATTGAATACTTTTTTTATATGTTTTGTATATGTAATGGTTCAAGCCACAGAAAATAAAAAAATTAAGAAACAGCTTTGGGATAAATTTCAAGATGATATTAGTGAATTGAAGCAAAATCTTCAAGATTTACTGATGAGTGGTCTGAAAAAATGAATAATCCAAGAAGAAGATATCATATCAGAAGTGGATGATATGGATACGAATATCAAAATATTAGAGAAATTTTATAGTCTCTGTGAAAAATTGAGTATTAGGATTATCACGATTGAAGAAGTCTTACAAGAAGAGGCAAAAGAAAGCCTGAGAGAAAGTAAACTCGGAAAAATGGAATTGTATGAAAAAAGATATACAACTAATGATAAACAGTTTAAAGATTTTATCAAATTGTATTTTAATGATATTTCTAAAATTCCGCTCCTCACAGCTGAACAGGAAAGAGATATTGCAAGAAGAATTAAAAAAGGTGATGAAAGAGCAAAAGAAATTTTGATTGAATCTAATCTGAGATTGGTCATTAGTATTGCAAAAAGATTTTTTGGTTCAAGATTGAGTTTTTCTGATCTGATTCAAGAAGGGAATATAGGACTCATCAAAGCAATTGAAAAGTTTGACCCAGATAAAGAATTTAAATTTTCTACCTATGCGACTTGGTGGATCAAGCAGTCTATTACCAAAGCGATTGCAGATATGAGTAAAAATGTGAGAATTCCTGTGCATCTTATCGATGAGATGAACTCATATAACAAGGCATATCAAGAATTGTTTCAGGAATTTGGGAGAGAGCCAACAAGTAAAGAGATTGGTAAAAAATTAGATTTCCCAGTAAAAAAAGTAAAAAAATTAGAAGAAGTAATCTTTGGAAATGTATCACTTGATAGAGAAGTTGGAGATGAAGGAAGAGATACCTTAGCTGATTTGTTAGAAGATAATAGTACTGCAAGACCAGACCAATTTGCAGAAAAAAATACATTAAGAACAAATTTGGATACGATTTTGGAGATGCTCGATGATAGAGAATCCAAAATTATCAAGATGAGATATGGAATTGATGGACCAAAATATACCTTAGAGCAGGTAGGAGAAGAGTTTGATGTAACCAGAGAAAGAGTAAGACAAATTGAACAAAAAGTTATCCAAAAACTCCAAGAACATCAATGATTACAGAAAATATTAGGAATTGAAGATGATGTAGCAAGAAATGAATTTATGAAAGATAAAGGAAAGAAAAAAAAGAAAAAGAGTAAAAAAACTTCTGACAATCCAGCAAAATAAAATCACCCCGCTTTTTGCGGGGTGATTTTATATATATTATTTTCTATTTAATATATTTTTTTCTACAGCACTACATCATACCTCTACCACTATTATTTCAATGTCGTATTTACTTTTTGTAAATAACGATATGCAATCACCGATGACAAGATAAATACCAAGCTGACTTCTACTCCAAGAGCAAGAGCAAATGTTGATGAAAAGATGTATGATAAACTATTAATTCAAAAATTTGCAAAGATATAATAATTCAATCCAAATCCAAGTCCAATTGTAGCAATCCCTGCAAGGAGAATACCAACAAACAGAGATACTATTGTATACATCAATAATGGAGAAATAATTTGTGAAACGGTTGCACCCATAATTTTTTTCCTATACATATCATGATGAAAATAATGAGCAATATTTTTGAGAAAATGTTTCAATAATGCAAAAATCAATATAGCAAAAAGTAGTACCATTCCATAAAATAAGATCTTTATAAATTTGGAAAGATGCATCACTCCTAACACTCTATTATTCTGAGAATGAAGAGATGTCCCTTTTTCTATATCTTTGTAATTATCAATAATTGTTTTATGCTGTTCGATAACTTCTTTTACATACTTGTAGGATTCTATATCTGAAAATGTAATATATAATGTAGATTGTAAAGGGTTTTCTATATTAAACTTTTCAAAATTTTCTGTTAAATTTGGCATCTTTTTTCATAAAAATGCTAGTGCATCATCTTTACTCACGAAATTGATTGTTGCTCCATGCTGTTCCAAGTCTTTTTTCATTCTAATGACTTGATTATAGACTTGAGTTTCTTTTCCTGGTACATCATTTAAATAAAGATAGACTCCAAGTTTATTTTGCACCTGTTGAGAAAGGGTATCCATATACATCCCTACGCCTAAAAAAATATGTAATACCACAAACAAAAATGCAACTAACAAAGTATTTTTCATCCATAGCCCGAGATGAGATTTGAGCATTTTTTTCCATTCTGACGAGATTAAAGTCATCGTATTAATATATACAATATAAAATAATTATTTAATAAACTTTATTTAATAAACTTATGGGTGATTTTTAAAAATTCTCTAAACATTCCAATTTTTTGATCATAATATTCTATTGGTTGATCTATACTTTCCAATTCGTTTTTGTATTTATCATAATATCTAATAATAGCTTGTGCATTTTTGTATTCTTTTTCCAAAAGATATACTTGGATGAGATTACATAATAATTCTGGATCTTTTTTGTAGAGTGCAAATGCGTCTTTGAGCATTGTGATCCCTTTTTCTCTATTTCCATATCGGTATTCTGACAGTCCATAACACCTCAAAATTTCGTGATTCTTTGCATCGGTCATTTCCAATGCTTGCTTGAAATATCCTCTTGCATCTCCCCAGTTATTTTTTTCCATTTCTAATACTCCTTTGATATATAATCCCATTGGATCTCTATTTTCAGATTTTGAGTTTAAAAAATCTATTGCTTTCCCTGCTTTTCTCAAATCTCATTGTCTATACTGGATATCTACTACTTGCAAGAGAGCATTCTGATTGGTTGGATTTTTTTGAAGTAATCCATTTACAATTTTCATTGCATCTTCATATTTTTCAGCTTCTTTTAGGGTTTCTATTTCTTCAATTACCATATCTGGGATATAATCTGCACTCATTATGTTTTGCTCTTGTAAATAAAAAGAATAGTGTAATAATAGTATTATTAATAGTAGTATTAATACTACTATATAACATATATAATAATCAAAAACACTATAAAAAGCAAATTCAAGAAAAAAAAAACGCACCTTTGGCTTTACTTTTTATTGATGATATTTATCATATTAATAAGGTATAGTATTTATAATATTTTGTATCTACCATGTTTTCAGGAATAGTATGAAATTCTTTTTGAAAAGAGCTGTGAAGAATACTATGAAAAATATGTAATATATTGTTCCCAAAATACTGTGTAATTTGCAAAATTAGGGGAGATAATTTGTGTAAGAAATGTAAAGCTCAGCTCAAGCCTTATCCTGAGGTTTGTAGCCTCTGTAACCGTTATTCCAGAAATTATATGATTTGTCCTGAATGTAAAAAATCTGGAAATTTTCACTTGGAACAGATTATCATTGGATTTTATTATAATTCACATATTAAAAAATTACTTCTTGATTTGAAATATAGACACAGATATACGGTTTCAGAATTTCTAGCAGGAAGGATTGCTTTATTAGTTGAAGCATATTTGGGACATACATTGAAACGTTCTCATTTTGATCAGACAGCAATTATTGGGATTCCTTCGCATCGGTGGAGAAAATATATAGTTAAGGGATATAATCAGTCTGAAATTCTTGCACAAGCGGCCGCAAAAAAGTTAGAAATACCCTATATTCCCTTGCTAAAAAAGATCAAAAATACTACATCGCAAGTAAAATTAAATAAAGCTCAGAGAATGAAAAATCTTAACAATTGTTTTGTTCTCAAATCAGAGCATCAGGAACGATTGAAAAATATAAAATATCTTATTATTGTTGATGATATTACGACAACAGGAGCTTCTCTCAATAGTGTTGCAAAAACGATTCATCAATATTATCCACATATTCACATCTATGGAATTGTGTTGGGAAAAAAGTAAAGAGTGATCTATGGTAGAATAGTTTTGTCAATCCCAAAATACAATGTGTATAGTATTCTTGTTGCATTTGTATTTCTCTTGTATAATATAGAAATGTTGCAGATATTTTTTATTTATATTATGATCATAAACTTATGGTAGAGAAAAAAACAGAAAAAAAGACGGAGAAAAAAACAACCAAGAGAGTTAATCACAAAACTCCTACAAAAAAGGCTACAAGTAAAAAAAGTACCACTACTCATACAAAAAAAGCAGAACACAAGACAGTGGTAAAGACAGTACCAGTAAAAATTGAAAAAAAGAAAAATCCAACAGTGTCTTCATACACATGTTCCACAACAGAAAAAGTAATATCAATAAGTATATTAGTATTGATTGTTGTAAATATTGTTTTAGCGGGATTATTGCTTATGAATAAAATTTCATACAATGATGAGAAATTAACACAGATAGGAGGAGCAGAAAACTACGAAAGTTTTAAAGAGCTAGCTGGAATGAAAAATTTTAAACAATTGAGTACAGAAAAAGTGAATGCTAATATAGAAGCTCTTGCTCAATAAAATAGTACAGTAGTACAATATTACAATGATAGTAATAAGTAGTCTTATATTTTATATTTATACATTATTATAATGGGAGAACAAAAGAAAGTAATGAAAATACTAGTACTAACAGGGTTGGTAGTATTAACATGAGTGAATATTTATAATTATGCTACCACTAATGTTGCAAAAGAATTTGAAGTAATGCAATTGGGTGGAGTAGAAAATTACGAAAAATTACAGAAAGCTTACACTACTGAAAAGTATCAAGAAGAACAAAAGAAAGCATTAGAAAATGCAAAAGAACAATATGCTAGTCCTGATATGGAAAAACAAATCGAAGCAATGAAAAAAGCAAAAGCAGAAAAACAAAAAGCAGAAAAATTAAGATTAAAACCAGGACAAGGAGTTCTTGATGAGCTATCTCAGATAAAAGAACATCAAAAACTTGTAAATGGTCCAAAAGATGCAAGATTTACTATTTTAGAATATAGTGAACTATTGTGTCCTTACTGTAAAAGGCATTCAACAGATAAAACGTTAGAAAAAGTGATAGAAATGTTTCCAGGAGAGGTAAACGTAATTCATATTCCTTATCTTGTCCATCCTCAAGCAAAAAATATTGAAGAAGGGGTAATGTGTGCAAGAGATCAGAAAGATGCAAAGACATATTATGCATTTTTAGAAGCCTTATTTAAGTCTCCAACTTCATTTGATACTGTAGATGAAAATATGGAAATTTTATTAGCAGAGGCAAAAAAAATAGGTTATGATGTTGAAGTTTTGAAAAAATGTTTTGAAGATGAAAAATATGCAGATGAGTTAATACAACAAGTTAATAATGCAAAAATGAAATTTTGAGTAGAGAGTACTCCAAATAACGTTATTATTGATACCCAAAATGGTGATTTCTATAATATCAAAGGAGCATATCCAGCTAGTGAATTTGAAGCAAGGATTAAATCAATGAAGGCAAAAACGAAATAATAACGAAATAATATAGATAAACAAAAATCTAAAATAAAAAACAAAAAGCCCGCATTTGCGGGCTTTTTGTTTTAGATTACCATTTTTAGATTACCATTACCATTATTCTGCAATTGTCTTATCTTCATAGAGGTTGATTTTTTCTCCTTCTAATTCTAGTTGTTCAAGTTTCTTAAGTACATTCTCATTAGTATAAATCCAGTGTTGGACATTGAATATATCTTCATGTTCTAAAATTTTGGGAGTTTGAATAATTGCAAAACTTTTTTTCTTTGTTTTTATGAAATAATTCATCTCATTGTTTTTCCCCAAAATAGCTCTAATGTAATTATCAGCAATATCATATTCTCATGGGAAATCTATATTATTTTTTTTCATTTCAGCGAGAATATCATCAGTATTTGCTTGAGGTTTCAGTAAAATATAAGTATTATCACTGACATCATTCCCGAAAATAAAGGTATTTTCAAGCATATAAGCATCTTCTATAGATTGTATTGTGATCATGATATATTTAATGGTAAGAGAATAAATTATATTCAAAAGAAGTTAGGATTGATAAGTCTCAGAACAATTCCAGATACTCATAGTATTGCAAGTGCAGTAAATACTGTTTTGAGCAGTTTTGTTCCTTTGTCATAATAGCTTTTGTTTGCTCATCCTATGACCATGAGAATTCCTGCGACAATGACCAGAAGAAATGATATTGTTAAAATCAGTGTAAGCATAATTTTCGTGAGACCTCACATGAGGACAGGAAAAGCAGAAACAGGAGTGATACCTCAATTACTTGATTCTCCAGGTTTGGAAATAGTTATACATCTCCCAATAAATGGTACATTAGTATTGAGTTTAATTCCACTACAGGGTTTCGCTTGCTCAGATCCTTGTGTTTGACTTTTTTGAGCATATGCAAAATTATCTATTCTGTATCAAAAGATGCTTGTCACAAGCATAACAACAATAATTACTTTACTTATTGTTCTCTTTATTTTCATTAAATTTCCAACTATCTGTAAAAATAGTATAATATATATTTGCTCAAGAGGGGACTCGAACCCCCACAGGATAATTTTCCCACAGCGACCTCAACGCTGCGCGTCTACCAATTCCGCCACCTGAGCAACTCAATATGACAAGAGAAATATTAGTGATTACATCTTGTTTTTCAAGACAAAAGATAAAATGCTGAATTATAATACAAAAAGTATGAGTAATAATTATTAAGATATTCTCTTTGTATAGAGTATTTTTCATTACTTTTTATTACTTTATTTTTGTTTTTTGAAATATTGATTACTAAACCACCAAGCAACAATAAAAAATCCGAGAGAAAAAAAGAAAATATTGTATCAATAGTCGATGGCTAACGAGCTAATTCACAAGGTAATAACAATCATTAACGTCAAAATACTATCTGTAACTCCATTGATTTCTCCTACTTTGTTTTTGTCATAATGTTCTACTAATGCTGTTGAGAATATAGGAGGCAGTGTGGTATAGAAAAAGCTCAGCACGGTTATCCCTATGACTACGATGATTAAATTATCTACTTGAATTGCAATAATTCCAGTAGTTAGAAGCAAAATATAAAAAATAATGATACTTATTTTTTTATCAGAAAAGTATTTGAGCCAAAAATTTTTGATAAGAAAGAGTTGGTTTATTGCGGTAAGGATTCAGATCCCTGACAAGATATAGGCAATATGCTTTCCTGATACATTAAAAGAGCTATCGAGAAAGAGAGAGATTACTGATTGAAATGAAAAATATCATAAAAAGAGAAAAGTAATCGCTAGCAAAAGAGGACGAATGTTTTGTATTTGAAATACTTCAAATATTTTTCAGAAAGTGTTAAAATTAATATTTTTAAGTTTTTGTTTTATGGTGCTAGTATCTGTTGTTTCTTGCTTTTTATTGTGAGTTCCTTGAGCGATATGAGAATTTTCTCCTGTTTCGGGCAGAAAGAGTGCTACAAGAAAAAAAGATATACTATTTAATATGAGTGCAAGGAGAAAAGGTGCTTGGTATCCGTAAGGGAGGAGTATTCCTCAAAAGAATGGTCCTATAACAAAAGCTAATCCAAATAATGCTCAAAAATAAGAAAAGAAACTTTTTTTCTCTTTAGAACTAGGAGAAATATCAATTCCTATAGATTTGATGATGGAGATATTTCCTCCTGTTATTCCGTTTACTAATCTAGCAAGGATAAAGAAAAGATAATTTTTTGAAAGAATGAGGATGAATCGTGAGGCAACATTCCCTAATATACAGAGAAGAAGGAGCTTTTTTCTTCAAAAATAGTCTGATAGTTGTCCCAATATTGGTGCTGAAAAAAATGCACAGATTTCATAAATAATTAGTCAAAACGCTATTGCACTATTATTTACTTGATAAAGATTTTTTAGCTCTGGTAATAGCGGAATAAGAATCCCAAAAGATAAGATATCCAGAAAAAGAATAAAAAGAATACTTCCTTTTATAAAATTTTTATTTTTATCTTTTTCTCGAGTGTATGTACTCCATTTTTTAAAAATAGTCATAGCATTTTTCATAGTTGAGTTAAACGAAAACAAAATATATATAATTGTCATAAAAATAAAAGACTTTTTCTTGATTATTCTTTTATATTTTTTATAACCTATTGCATATATTTTTAAAAAATGTATCATGCCTGAAAAATATATCTATAAAACGGTTCAAGAACACAGTGAATACGAAATAGAAAAAATCAAAGGCTCAAAATTTATTGGGAATATTTTTCCAATTACCACAAAAGAGGAGTATAAAACTGCGATTGAACAGATCCAAACCAAATATCACGATGCAACGCATAGTATTTGTCATGGTGTGACCTATGGGATTAATGTAAATTTTAATTTGTTTGGGGCGCTTGATATTACAGGGAAATATACTAGGGCTGATGATAATGGAGAGCCTGCAAATACTGCTGGGAAACCGATTCTCTCAGTAATTCAAGGAGAAAAGATTCATAATATCCTCATTACGGTTACCAGATATTTTGGAGGGACATTACTTGGAATTTGAGGATTAATTCAGGCTTATTCCCAATGTGCAAGAGAAACCCTCAAGCATGCAAACATCATAGAAAAAGAAATAGTAGTACACAAAGAACTTAGCTATGATTACGACCAGACTTCACAAATCATGCATCTCATTTCAAAATATGAAGGGAATATTATAGAACAAACCTGTGAACAACAGGCAAAAATCCAGTTTGAAATTAATAAATGATATGAGTCTGATTTTGACGATGCAATAAAAAATATTTTGTATTAATAAAAAACGATAAAAGCTTGACTTTTTATAGAAAAAGATTATATATAAAAAAATAAATTTATTTATATTATTAATAATAATAAAGATGGTAAATATTCTTGGAGGAGATATCTGAAGAAAAGGGAGAACATTGGGATTATCACTAATGACATTGTTGACTGTGTTATGAACTTCTTGTGATAATAAAAAAAGTTCAAAAGAAGATACTATAGAAAATATATACAGTATACTTAATTCTGATACAGTAAATTCAGACAAAAAAGAATTATATCTACAAGATTATTTAGCAAGAAACTGAGAAAATTTAATAGAAGAACAAAGATATCCATTGGAAGAAAAATTAAAAAATATTAAGTATGCAAGAAAAAGTTATGAAGATTTGGAAAATAATATGGGAAAAAATTTTTTCATAATTGAAGTTGCTTGATGTCCAGGAGACTGTATGTATTATTATTTTTCAGAAGAAGAAATGAAAAAAGATTTAGAAATGATTAAAAATGATATAGAAAAGTATAAAAAAGAGTTAGAAAAGTATAAAAAAGGAAAGAATCCTTGATTTAGAGAATATACATGAGTTGTAAGTATAAAAAACATTAAGAAGACAACACTAGATAAAAATTTATTAAAAAAGATTATCTTAGAAAAAGCTACAAATCCAATGATGTCAAGTATGGAAGAACGTAAATTTTATCATAAAAAAAGCGAAGAACTATGAATTAATCTAGATGAAGCATCTGCTACTATACGCGATCCAAATGGAGGAAAGGTTGAATTAAAATAGCTTACCCTTTAATCCCGATAACAAACTCTCCTTTGATGGGGAGTTTTTTTTATTGCACTTCCTCCTTGATTGTAGCCTATAAAAATATCTAATATATTTTTTGACAAAAATAAAAAAAAGATTATAATAAAATATATTTATATGATTATTGATATACAATGGTATTTGAAACACTTCATGTTGGAGATGACGAACAAGCAAAAGAACAAAAAGAAACAAAAGAACAAAGAGAATTGAAAGAAGTTCAGTCTTTTATCCAAGAAATGAACTCTTTATGATTGGAAAATTGACCTGATTTATGAGAAGCTAATAGAACCATTTATTACGAAGATTGAATGTTACAAATAGATTCAATGTTGTGAGAATGAGGATCTTTTGTTAATTTTAGTTTAGTAAAAAATGGAAAAGAAGTATTTGCATATAATATGTCAGCAGATATTCATCATGAATTAAGAGGAGAAGATCGACCAGTATGAATGACAATGAAAATAAATGGAAAAACATTATCTTATAGTGGTGATATGGAAAATAAACATTGATTATATAATAATTTTCATTTACTTGAAGAAGCAAAAAAATATAAAGAACAGATTGAAGAAATTATTAACACAAGAAACGAAATAGATGCATTAAAAGAAGAAGTTACTAAATAAAGATCTTACCCCTTAACTCCAATAACAAACTCTCCCTTGATGGGGAGTTTTTTTTCATGAATGAGCTGTTTCAGGTCAGCAAGACTACCTGTGAACAACTGCTCATACATCTTAGAAAGTTCTCTCGCGACAGAAATTTCTCCTTGAAATTCAAAGGCTTCTAATTCTTTAACTAATTTCTCTATTCTATGCACCGACTCATAAAAAAATACAGGGATGTCAGTTTCTAATATATTTTTTAAGGCAGTTTGTCTCCCTTTCTTCTGCGGTAAAAATCACAAATACATAAATTTACTCGTATCAAAAGCACTGCCAACTACCGCAGGAATCAACGCATTCGCTCATGGCAAGATAGAGTAGGGGAGTTGATGTTCCTGACAGAGCTTGATCAGAATCTTTCCAGGATCAGATAATCAGGGTGTTCCTGCCTCTGAAACCACCCCCACATCCTCATTTTTCAAAATTTCCACATATTTCTGTAAATCAGCATCCCTCGTAAACGAAGTGAGCGAATAAAACGCCTTACTTTGATAATCAATCTCATACATCGCAAGCAATTTCTTAAACGTCCTCGTATCTTCACAAATAAACGTCCTCATCTCCTTAAACAACCTCAAAGCCCTCAAAGTAATATCTTCTCTATTTCAAATAGGCGTAGGAATTAGATATAGCATAAGTTTTTGTTATAGATAAAATTATAATCATTTTTTTGCTTTTAATGTAGCAATCTTTTTATCAACAATAAGAAAAGGAATTCCAATAATAAGTCAAAAACTAATACAAAACATAAGTAATCAACTAAACTCTTCTACATTAGGTAAATAAAAGAATCCAATCAAAGCAATCACTCAAATCAAAGAAAATATTTTTCATATCATACTAACATATTTATGAAAAGGTAAAAGATTACCGATATGATAGTCATCTTCTTCATATTTATCAACAGAAATAGCGTTTGGATTTTGTTTTCTAATGGCATTCACATCAAGATAAGAATTATCGCTATTTTTTAGATCTATAAAAACAGGGAGTTTATCTCCTTTTTTAAAGTTTTTTTGTATCCAAAGAAAATCTTCAACCTCTACTGGTTCTTTTAGCTTGATTTCTTTTCAGTTAATACTTCATATTAAAGTAACAAAATATCATTTTCAAAACTCTCTAAAAATTTTTTTAATAGTAAACTGATAGACTCATCATTCCACTGCCTTATCTATTTGTTCTTGTGTTTTTCAATATAAGAAAAGTCTTCTTCAGAAAGGGAAAAGACCAATAAAAGGAAGAAAATGAATATGTTTTCAAGAATCATAACCAAATAAGAACATAATAATCAAAAAAAGTGCCGAAACAACACAAAGAATATCCATAATTTTAAAAAACTTTTTCATATTTTTTTTGCTTAATAATTAAAAATCAACCAAATCCGTGATAATACTATTATACACATTCATTCCCTCATCAGTAAGCGCAAGCGTTCATTCTTCCATATCATACTTCACCAATCCTTCTTTTGCAAAGGAAAAGAGGAGGGCTTGATAGTTTTCAACTAAAATACTTGCATATTTTTCCAAATTTCTCACCCCCATACTCGTCCTCATAATCAAGAAAAACTTATCAATCAAATATGACTCTTCATCTAAGATTTCATACACAGCAACTCTTTTTTTCTCATCTCAATAACTTTCAAGATTGAGGGTATTCGTTCGGCGAATTCAAAAACCTCACTCTCTACCTCTCTCTCCTTTATCGTTTGTTTCACTCGCTAAGGAGAGAGATACTTCCTCCTGTAAGCCCCTCTCCTTTTTAAGGGGAGGGGTTTGGGGTGGGGTTACCCCCCAATACTCCAACAACCTTTCCCTCTGCTCATCACCTAACTTATCCAACAACTTTTTATTCACAAATCACGAAGCAGAAGTCCCGATTCCAAGATAATTTTCCATCGTCCAATACACATGATTATGAATACTACTTTTCCCCGGCAACGCAAAATTTGAAATTTCATA
>PDWI01007263.1_pt1 | contig 13552 bp, 10 predicted proteins | sample 1430891 | NCBI WGS metagenome assembly PDWI01 (sample SAMN01162508, study PRJNA174530) | Oral metagenome, whole genome shotgun sequencing project. | biome: Marine environment; feature: Marine mammal; material: Swab sample of the gingival sulcus; isolation source: swab sample of gingival sulcus...
GCTGGCTCCATAAGGTGGGGTTCCCGAGTGGCCAAAGGGGCCGGACTGTAAATCCGTTGTCAGTGACTTCGAAGGTTCGAATCCTTCCCCCACCACCATAAAAATATTTGCGGGTGTAGCTCAGTGGTAGAGCCCTGGCCTTCCAAGCCAGTTGCGAGGGTTCGATTCCCTTCACCCGCTCCAAAACTGTTGGGGATTAGCCAAGTCGGTAAGGCAGCGGACTTTGACTCCGTCATGCACAGGTTCGAGTCCTGTATCCCCAGCCAATATGACCCATTAGCTCAGTCGGTAGAGCACCTGACTTTTAATCAGGGTGTCCCGCGTTCGAGTCGCGGATGGGTCACCATTTAAAATTGTGGAGAGGTACCGAAGTGGTCATAACGGGGCGGTCTTGAAAACCGTTAGGGTGCAAGCCCACGAGGGTTCGAATCCCTCCTTCTCCGCCACAATTTAATAAACCAATTATATGGAGAAGTACTCAAGTGGCTGAAGAGGCTCCCCTGCTAAGGGAGTAGGCCTGTTAAAGGGCGCGAGGGTTCAAATCCCTCCTTCTCCGCCATACAAATGGGCCTTTAGCTCAGTTGGTTAGAGCGCCCGGCTCATAACCGGACGGTCCGGGGTTCGAGTCCCTGAAGGCCCACCATTTGTAAAGGGGTGTAGCTCAGTTGGTAGAGCAGTGGTCTCCAAAACCACGTGTCGTGGGTTCAAGTCCTATCACCCCTGCCAATTTAATTAAATATTTATTACATATCGGGGTGTAGCGCAGTTTGGTAGCGCATTTGGTTTGGGACCAAAGGGTCGCGGGTTCAAATCCTGCCACCCCGACCATTTTTTTGGGCGTATAGCTCAGCAGGTTAGAGCGCACGCCTGATAAGCGTGAGGTCGGTGGTTCGAGTCCACCTATGCCCACCATGCCCAGATAGCTCAGTCGGTAGAGCAGGGGACTGAAAATCCCCGTGTCGGTGGTTCGATTCCGCCTCTGGGCACCAAAGTAAAGGCACTGTCATTTTGTTTAAAATGGTGGTGTTTTTTATTTGTTATTTGTCAAATTGTGTTGATGAAGAAAAAAAGTGAATAGAATCATTATTAATATTTTTTAGTAGCTTTATAAAAATTTTATAAAATAAATTTTGCTGAATATGTTGTTAACTATTTTATGAAATGTTATACTTAATAAAAGGTTTATTTTTTTTATCCGAAGCGGGACATAAAAATAATATTAGGGACCTAAAAAGCCCCGAATGGAGTAGTTATGAAAACTAAAGAAATTAATGAATATAATAATGATTATATGTTAAATTATTTAAAAACATTAGTTCCTGAAATTCAAGAACTTATGCAAATAAGATATAAATTACTTAGAACAATAATGTTATGTCAGCCCATAGGTAGACGAGCTATTACAAATAGGTTAGATTATACCGAAAGAATAGTTCGCAAGGAAGCTAGTATTCTTAAAGTACAGGGACTAATTGATTTTAGTGTTGATGGAATGAGAATTACTGAAAAAGGTAAAGAAGTTTTAGAAAATTTAAATATTTTTTCTAAAAAAATTAATGGTTTTGATTCATTAGGAGAAAAAGTATCAAAAAAATTAAATATTAAAAAGGTGATTTTGGCAACTGATGGAATAAATGATGAAAGGACTTCATTAAAAGAGATTGGAAAAGTTGGAGCTAGTATTCTTATTGAGTTAATTAATGATGGAAACATCATAGGAATAACTGGTGGAATGACTGTTCACAATGTTGTAGAAGAGTTTCCAGATGGTATTTGTGACTATAGGAATAGTTATGTTATTCCTGCTAGAGGTGGGCTTGGTAAAAAAACAGAATATCAAGCTAATACATTAGCTGAAAAATTGGCTGAAAAAATAAATTCTCACTATAGAATTTTATATACGCCAGATTTTTTATCGGAGCAAACTATTGAGAGTTTAAAGATGGAGCCAGAGATTAAAGAAATAGTTGAACTTATGGATAGTATAGATGTTTTAGTTTTTGGAGTAGGTGAAGCTATAAATATGGCTAAAAGAAGAAATCTATCTAATGAAAAAATATTAAACTTAGAAAAAAAATGTGCAGTATCAGAAGGTTTTGGGTATTACTTTAATAAAGATGGAGAAATTGTTGATGAGATAAGTACCATCGGTATAAAACTAAATAAATACAAGGAGTTAAAAAATGTTATAGCGATAGCTAGGGGGGCTGAAAAGGCAGAAGCTATAATATCAATATCAAAACTTAATCCAAATTTGGTTTTAATATCAGATGAGGAAACTATAAATAAAATTAATGAGTTAATTTAAGGAGGAAGAAAAATGGTAAGAGTAGCGATTAATGGTTTTGGGAGAATAGGTAGATTAGCATTTAGATTGATGTATGGTGATGAAAATTTTGAAATAGTTGCAATTAATGATTTGACAAATTCAAAAACACTTGCGAATCTTTTAAAGTATGATAGTTCACATGGTAGATATAAGGTGGATTCTATTGAGGCTAAAAATGGTTGTTTAATAATTGATGGTAAAAAGATTAAAATTTCTGCTATGAAAAATCCAGAAGATTTACCTTGGAAAGAATTAGACGTAGATGTAGTTATTGAATCTACTGGATTTTTTAGAACAAAAGAACTTGCTAACAAGCATATAATCGCAGGAGCTAAGAGAGTAGTTATATCTGCTCCAGCTAAAGGCGATATGAAAACTATTGTTTATAATGTAAATGATGAGATTCTTGATGGAAGCGAAATAATTGTATCTGGTGCTTCATGTACAACTAACTGTTTATCACCAGTGGCTAAGATTTTAGATGATAATTTTGGCATTGTAAAGGGTCTTATGACAACAGTTCACTCTTATACTAATGACCAATCTACATTAGATTCGCCACATAGTGATTTAAGAAGAGGTAGAACAGCAGCTCAAAATATTGTTCCAACAACAACTGGAGCAGCTGTAGCAGTAGGTAAAGTTTTACCACAATTAGAAGGTAAGCTAGATGGTGGAGCTATAAGAGTTCCAACACAAGACGGTTCATTAGTTGATTTGGTAGTAGAACTTAAAAAGAATGTAACAGTTGAAGAAATTAATAAAATTATGAAAGAGTCAGCTAACGAAACTTTAGGATATACAGAAGACCCAATCGTATCAACTGATATTATAGGAATTACTTATGGTTCATTATTTGATGCTGGATGTACTAAAGTTTTAGAAGTAGATGGAAAGCAAATGGTTAAATTAATTATGTGGTATGATAATGAAATGTCATATACTGCACAACTTGTAAGATTAGTTACTAAAATTTCTTCACTAATTAAGTAAAATGTTTTAAAATAATTATAAGAGAATTTAATATGTAGATATAAAAATGTCCTAATTCAAAAATATGAAATAGGACATTATCTGCAACTTGATATAATAACGGAGGCTTAAAATGGCTAAAAAATTAGTAACAGATTTTGATGTAAAAGGTAAAAAGGTTCTTGTTAGAGTGGATTTTAATGTTCCTATGAAAGATGGAAAGATAACTAATGATAATAGGATAGTTCAGGCTTTGCCAACTATAAAACATTTATTATCAAATGGAGCAAAAGTAATAGCGTTTTCACATCTTGGGAAAGTAAAAACTGAAGAAGATAAGAAAACTAAGAGTTTAGAACCTGTGGCAAAACGATTAAGTGAATTATTAGAAATTCCAGTTCAGTTTGTTGCTGAAACTAGGGGAAAAAACTTAGAAGGTGCTATTGAAGAACTTAAAGATGGAGAAATATTAGTATTTGAAAATACTCGTTTTGAATCTGGAGAAACTAAAAATAACGAAGAACTAGGGAAGTATTGGGCTTCACTTGGTGAGTTATTTGTGAACGATGCATTTGGAACTGCACATAGAGCTCACGCTTCTAATAAAGGAATAGCAAGTAATTTAGATACAGCAGCTGGATTTCTTATGGAGAAGGAAATTAATTTTATAGGTGGGGTTGTTGATTCTCCTAAAAGACCTTTAATAGCTATTCTTGGAGGGGCAAAAGTTTCAGATAAAATAGGAGTTATTGAGAATTTAATTGAAAAATCTGATAAAATATTAATAGGTGGAGGAATGATGTTTACATTCCTTAAAGCTATGGGCAAAAATATCGGAAAATCTTTATTAGAAGAAGATAAACTTGAATTAGCTAAAACGCTTATTGATAAAGCAGAACAAAAAGGCGTGAAATTAATCTTACCTATTGATACAGTTGTCGCAAAAGAATTTAAAAATGATACTGATTTTAGAGAAGTTAATATAGATGATATAGAGTCAGATGAAATGGGATTAGATATTGGTTCTAAAACAGTTGAGTTATTTAAAAAAGAGTTAAATGGAGCAAAGACTGTGGTTTGGAATGGACCTATGGGAGTTTTTGAGATGTCTAATTTTGCAAATGGAACTATTGGAGTATGTTCTGCAATAGCTGAACTTAACGAAGCTATTACTATAATAGGCGGCGGAGATTCAGCAGCAGCAGCTATGGAACTTGGTTTTGCAGATAAATTTACTCATATTTCTACTGGTGGTGGAGCGTCATTAGAGTATTTAGAAGGAAAATTACTTCCAGGTATTGAGTCTATATCAGATAAGTAGGATATTTCGATAGGGAATAGTTTATAAAAAATTAATGGAGGTTTTATATGAGAAAACCAATTATTGCAGGAAACTGGAAAATGAATATGACAATAGCTGATGCTATTTCATTTGTAAATGATATTAAAGAGCAAGTTAAGGATACGGATGTTGAAGTGGTTATAGCTGCTCCATTTGTGATGCTAAAAGATTTAAAAGAAGTATCTAAGGGTACAAGGATTAAAATTGCTGCACAGAATATGCATTTTGAGGATAGCGGGGCATTTACTGGCGAGGTTTCTGCTGATATGCTTAATGAATTAGGAATTGATTATGTTATTATTGGTCATTCAGAAAGACGTGCTATGTTTAATGAAACTGATGAAACGTGTAATAAAAAGATAAAAAAAGCTATCGAAAAAGGAATTAAGCCAATATTATGTTGTGGTGAAACTCTTGAAGAAAGAGAAGCTGGAAAAGAAAAGCAGATAGTTAAATCACAAATTGAAAAAGGGCTTAACGATATAGCTGCAAGTGATATATCTAATTTGGTTATAGCATATGAGCCTATTTGGGCTATAGGTACTGGTAAAACAGCTACAAGTGAACAAGCTAATGATATTATTGCTTATATTAGAGAAGTTGTTAAGGATTTATATAGTGATGTAGAATCAGAAGAAATTAGAATTCAGTATGGTGGTAGCGTAAAACCTGCTAATGTAGAACAAATTATGAACGAGAGCGATATTGATGGTGCTCTTGTTGGTGGTGCAAGTTTAAAAGCAGATAGCTTTGTAGAGCTTGTTAATTTTTAAGGAGAAATTTATGAAAAAACCAGTTGCATTGATAATTCTTGATGGTTGGGGTGTCAATGACAGAGAATATGGTAATGCTGTTTTAGCAGCAAAAAAAGATAATTTTGATATGTTATGGGAAACTTGTCCTACAACTTATCTGAATGCGAGTGGATTAGAAGTTGGACTTCCTGAAGGTCAAATGGGAAATTCAGAAGTAGGACATTTAAATATCGGTTCTGGTAGAGTTGTTTATCAAGATTTCACTAGGATAACAAAGTCGATAAAAGATGGTGACTTTTTTGAAAAGCAGGAGTTTATAGATGCTCTAAATAACGCTAAAGAAAATAATACAGACATTCATTTAATGGGATTACTTTCTGATGGTGGAGTGCACTCTCATATTGAGCATGTAAAGGGGCTTATAGACTTTTTTAAAAAGCATAATTTTGATAGAGTATATATTCATCCATTTTTAGATGGTAGAGATACTGCGCCTACAAGTGCTATTAAATATCTTGCTGAAATAGAAGAATATATGGAAGAAGTAAAAGTAGGTCAGATTGCTAGTATTTCTGGTAGATATTATGCAATGGATAGAGATAAAAGATGGGATAGAGTACAAAAGGCTTATGATGCGATAGTTAATGGCATTGGAAATAAGGCTAAGAGTGCTGATGAAGCTATTAGAGTTTCTTATGATGAAGGCATTAATGATGAGTTTGTAGTTCCAACTATTATTGAAAAAAATGGTGAGCCTATAGCTACTTTAAAAGAAAATGATAGCGTTATTTTTTATAATTTTAGACCTGATAGAGCAAGGGAAATAACTAGAGCTATTGTTGATCCAGATTTTAAAGATTTTGATACAAAATATTTTAAAACAGAATATATTTGTCTTACTACTTATGATGTGACACTTCCAAATGTAAAGGTGGCTTTTAAACCAGAAAAGCTTTATAATACACTTGGGGAGGTTTTAAGAGATAATGGTATGAAGCAGTTAAGAATTGCTGAAACTGAAAAATACGCTCATGTGACATTTTTCTTTAATGGAGGAGTAGAAGAACCAAATGAAGGAGAGGATAGAGTGCTTATTCAATCTCCAGCTGTTGCTACTTATGATTTACAACCAGAAATGTCTGCATATGAATTAACAGATAAACTTGTGGCTGAAATTGAAAGCGATAAGTATGATGTGATTATTGTTAATTATGCAAATACTGATATGGTTGGTCATACAGGTGTGTTTGAGGCGGCCAAAAAGGCGGTTGAAGCAGTTGATATATGTCTTGGTAGGGTTTCAAAAGCTATACTTGATAAAGGTGGGGCTTTTATGATTACTGCGGACCATGGTAATGCAGAAGTTATGATAAATTATGATACGGGTAAGCCTATGACTGCTCATACTACGAATTTGGTTCCTTTAATTCTCGCGGGAATGGGCGATGTTGAGCTTGTAGAAGAAGGAAAATTATCGGATTTAGCACCGACAATTTTAGAAATATTAGAAATAAATCAACCCGAACAAATGACGGGTAAGAGTTTAATAAAAAAATAGTGGAGGTAATAAAATGTTAATTACAGATGTGTTTGCAAGAGAGATACTTGATTCAAGAGGAAATCCAACAATAGAAGTAGAAGTAATTTTAGAAGATGGAAGTATGGGTAGAGCTGGTATTCCATCAGGAGCTTCTACAGGAGCGTTTGAGGCTGTTGAATTAAGAGATGGAGATAAGTCAAGATATTTAGGTAAGGGTGTTCAACAAGCGGTTTACAATGTTAATGAAATTATTGCGCCTGAGTTAATTGATATGGATGCTTCTAATCAAGTCGGTATTGATAGACTTATGATTGAACTTGATGGCACTCCAAATAAAGCGAAGTTAGGTGCTAATGCTATTTTAGGAGTATCATTAGCAGTGGCTAAGGCTTGTGCAATGTCAAGAGGTCTTGAGTTATTCCAGTACATTGGTGGAACTAATGCTAAAACATTACCAGTGCCAATGATGAATATTTTAAATGGTGGTTCACATGCTGATAATAATGTGGATATTCAAGAGTTTATGATTATGCCAGTTGGAGCAGAAAGTTTTAAAGAAGCGTTAAGAATGGGAGCAGAAATTTATCATTCACTTAAAGGCGTTCTTAAAGCAAAAGGTTTATCTACTGGAGTAGGTGATGAGGGTGGATTTGCTCCAAACCTTGCTTCTAACGAAGATGCTCTTAAAGTAATTATTGAGGCTATTGAAAAAGCTGGATATAAAGCTGGAGAGCAAGTTATGTTAGCAGTAGATGTTGCTTCTAGTGAGATTTATAATAAGGAAGATAAAAAATATCATTTAGATGGTGAAGGTGTTGTAATGGATTCTAAGGAATTTGTTGAATACTATGCTAAGTTAGTTGATAAATACCCAATTATTTCTATTGAAGATGGTCTTGATGAAGAGGACTGGGAAGGCTGGAAGTTAATGACTGAAAAGCTTGGAAATAAAATTCAAATAGTTGGAGATGACTTATTTGTAACTAATGTTGAAAGATTAGAAAAAGGAATTAAAGCTGATACAGCAAATTCTATATTAATTAAGTTAAATCAGATTGGTACATTAACTGAAACTTTAGACGCTATTGAAATGGCTAAACGTGCTGGATACACTACAGTTATTTCTCATAGGTCTGGAGAAACTGCAGATTCGACTATTGCTGACGTTGCGGTAGCTGTAAACTCTGGTCAAATTAAAACTGGAGCTCCTGCTAGAATTGATAGAGTTGAAAAATATAATCAATTACTTAGAATAGAAGAAGTTTTAGGTGAAGATGCTGAATACAATGGATTAAAATCTTTTTATAATTTAAAGTAATAATCAAAATTTGTTGTTGTAATATGAGCATGGCTGTGTTAAAATTAGTTTGTTAAGCTTGTATAAGGGGGTCGTGAAATGAGCACGTTCTTGACAGTATTATTTGTTCTGTCATGTATTGTTCTGATTGTGAGTATTCTAATGCAGTCTGGAAGTAGAGCTGGATTATCGGGTTCGATAGGCGGTGGAGCTGAACAGATTTGGGGAAAGCAAAAAGGAAGAACATATGATAGTTTATTTGACAAGATTACAAAGATAGCAGCTGTCGCATTTATATTGTGTGCTATCGCACTTGTATATCTTCAATAATAGTATATAAATACTGCTATTAATTTAGCAGTATTTTTGATGAAATTATTATTTACAATTTATTTAGGAGGAGAAAAAGATGGAGAATATGGCTAATTTAACAATGGTAGCCGCAGGAACCGGTCTTATTGCATTAGTTTTTGCTTATTATTTAGTAACTTCTAAAATCAATAAGGTAAGCGCTGGAAATGAAAGAATGGTTGAAATTTCAAATTATATTCATGAAGGGGCTATGGCGTTTCTAAAAAGGGAGTATAAGACACTTGTTATATTTGCGGGTGTACTTGCAGTAATCATCGCAGTAGGACTTAATCAAAATGGAACAGGAGTTAAAACTGCTATTGCATTTTTAGTTGGAGCGACTTTTTCATCTCTAGCTGGATTTATTGGTATGAAAGTTGCCACAAAAGCAAATGTAAGAACTGCCAATGCTGCTAATGGTGGTGGAATGAACAAAGCTTTATCTGTTGCTTTTTCAGGTGGAGCAGTAATGGGGATGTCAGTTGTTGGACTTGGTTTAATAGGTCTTGGCGTATTATTTAAATTATTTAATGATCCTCAAATTTTAACTGGTTTTGGTTTAGGAGCATCATCTATTGCTTTATTTGCACGTGTTGGTGGTGGTATTTACACTAAAGCTGCTGACGTTGGAGCTGACTTAGTTGGTAAGGTAGAGGCTGGTATCCCAGAGGATGACCCTAGAAACCCTGCTGTTATCGCTGATAATGTTGGTGATAATGTTGGTGATGTTGCTGGTATGGGTGCTGACTTATTTGAGTCTTATGTTGGTTCTATTATTGCGGCTATTACGCTTGGAACTATTGCATATCAATCAGCGGGAGCTATTTTCCCATTAATGTTAGCAACTGTAGGTATTGCAGCATCTATTATTGGTACATTCTTTGTTAAAGGAAATGAAAATTCAGATCCTCATAAAGCTTTAAAGAATGCTACTTATGTTTCTGGTATTATCGTTGTTATTGCAGCGTTTGTTTTAAGTAATAAGTTCTTTGGTTCTATTAACCCTGCATTTGCTATTGCTGCTGGACTTGTTGCTGGACTTGCTATTGGATTTATTACAGAAGTTTATACTTCTGGAGATTATAAGTCAGTTAAAAAGATTGCTCAACAATCTGAGACTGGACCTGCTACTACAATTATTTCTGGTTTAGCGGTTGGTATGTACTCTACTGCTTGGCCGATATTATTTATTTCTGTAGCTACTCTTATTGCTTATAAGTTTGCTGGACTTTATGGTATAGCTCTTGCAGCGGTAGGAATGTTATCAACTGCTGGTATTACTATTGCGGTAGACGCTTATGGTCCTATTGCTGATAACGCTGGTGGTATTGCAGAAATGTGTGAATTACCTGATAGTGTAAGAGAAATCACTGATAAACTTGACTCAGTAGGTAATACTACTGCTGCTATCGGAAAAGGTTTTGCTATTGGTTCCGCTGCACTTACTGCACTTGGATTATTTGCATCTTATTCACAAGCAGTTGGATTAACTAATATTGATATTCTTAATCCAAATGTTGTAGTTGGTTTATTTATTGGGGGTATGTTACCTTTCTTATTCTCAGCTATGACTATGGAGTCTGTTGGTAAGGCTGCGTTTGAAATGATTGAAGAAGTTAGACGTCAATTTAGAGAAATTCCTGGTATTATGGAAGGAAAAGCTACTCCTGAGTATGCAAAATGTGTTGATATTTCAACTGGAGCTGCTCTTAAAGAAATGATGGTTCCTGGTCTTATGGCTGTTGCTTCACCTATCGTTATAGGTTTAGTATTAGGAGCTGCTGCACTTGGTGGAATGTTAGCTGGGGCGTTAGTTACTGGTGTTCTTATGGCTATATTTATGTCAAATGCTGGTGGTGCTTGGGATAACGCTAAGAAATATATCGAAGAAGGACATCACGGTGGAAAGGGCTCTGAAGCTCATAAAGCTGGAGTTGTTGGAGATACAGTAGGTGACCCATTCAAAGATACATCTGGACCATCTATTAATATCTTAATTAAACTTATGACTATCGTATCATTAGTGTTTGCACCATTATTTGCTTCAATGGGCTCATTATTATAAGATTTATAACTGAATAAGTTTAAATTATAAAAAAAATAAACTGTGTGATGGAAGTTTTCTTCTAACACACAGTTTTTATTTTGATTTTAATTTTATTTTTTAGATTTTTTATACATTATATTCCACAGTATAATTGAAATAATTATAAATGCTATACTTATTACTTGTGCCATTCTAAATGAGCCGAGCATTAAGCTATCTGTTCTAAGTCCTTCAATAAAGAACCTTCCCAAAGAATATATGGCTAGATAGATTAAAATTAGCTCTCCTTTGAATTTCTTGCGTTTAGAATACCAAATTAAGAATATACATAATAAAACATTCCAAATTGATTCATAAAGGAATGTAGGATGTACCTTTTGTCCATCAACGAGTATTGCCCAAGGTAAATCTGTTACACCGCCATGTGCTTCTCCATTTGTAAAGTTACCCCATCTACCTATTGCTTGTCCAAGTGGAAGTAGTGGTGCTGCGATGTCGACTAATTCAAAAAAATCTAAGTTCTTTTTTTTAGTTATAAAGTATGACATTATAAAGCCTGCTAAAAGTCCACCATGTATAGCCATTCCGCCGCCTCTGATATTTATTATTTTCATAATATCACCAGAATAGTGATTCCAATTAAAAATAACATAATATAACCTAGCGCCTATAATTGCGGCTGGAATTGAAAATAGGATTATATCGTATAGGTCATCTTCTTTGTAGCCGTGTTTTTTTGCAATTTTCAAAAAAACTAAAGAGCCCATTAGTAATGCGCTTGATATAAAAATTCCATACCATCTTATATCAAAGCCAAATATAGTAAATGCAACTGGATTCATTTTTTCACCTCTTAAAATATATTAATTCACTTAGCTTTTATGATACCATAAATAAGCTACTATAATAAGTTTTTCTTATGATTTTATGGTTCTATGTTAAAATCATATATAATAATAAACAAATTTATTAAAAATAGTATAAAAATAGTAATTTTAATCATAATAAACTATACATTTTTATATTAAAAAAGTATAATTAGGTTAGATGTGATATTTTGACATATAATCTATGGAGGGCGTATGATAAGTAAAATACAAAAAGTGAAATTATCGAGTCATTTGGATTTACATTTGATAAAATCAGATAAGTTTAAAACTGATTTAATATCGGTTTATATTAAACGACCATTGAGAGAATTTGAAGTAAGTCAAAATGCCTTGCTTATGAAATTATTAAGGAGAAGTACAAAAAAATATCCTACCTTTAAAGAGCTTGCTATAAAGCTTGAAGAATTGTATGGATTAGTTGTTGTTTCTGAATCATCAAAAATGGGTGATTTTAATGTGTTATCTATGGAAGCACAAGTTCCAAATTCTAAATTATTAGGAAATGATGATATTTTTGATGAAGCGGTTAAGTTGATTTTTGAGTTACTTTTTAACCCAGATGTAAAAAATTCTAAATTTAATGAGGAATATTTTAATAAAGAAGTTGAAAACTTAATTTCAGATATTGAAAATTTAATACATGATAAAATAGGATATACATTTTATAGAATTTTGGAAAACATGTGTAGTGACGAAGTTTATAGATTAAATGAAGATGGTTATATAGAAGACTTTAAGAAAATAACACCAGAATCTTTATATGAACACTATCTTAATATAATTAATTCATCTCATATTGATATTTGTGTAGTTGGTGATATTGAATTTGATAAGGTTGTAGATAGTGTAAAGAAAAACTTTAATGTTGATATTAAAGAATGTGTGGACTATCCTGTAGATTTACAAAAAAGAATTCCTAAAGAGGTAAAACAAATATACGAAAAAGACAATACTTCGCAATCTCAATTAATTTTAGGATATAGAAATGGTGTTAGATATGGCGATAAGCTTCATGCTGCAAGTGCTTTACTTGGAGATATTTTAGGCGGAGGAGCGGTTTCGAGATTATTTGTTAATTTAAGAGAAGAGCAAGGGCTTTGTTATAGAGTTTTTTCTAAGGTTTCCAATTTTAAAGATATAATGGTTGTTATGGCATCTATTGATGCTAAAAATAAAGATAAAGTAGTAGAACTTATAGAGGAAGAAATACAAAAGATAATACAAGGAGATTTAACAGAACTTGAAATTGATAGAATAAAGAAACAGAGAATATCTGGTATTGATTCTTCAACTGATTATCAAAGTACGATTTCTAATTATTTTTATACAAAACTTTTAATTGGGCAAGAGTTTAATATTGAGGCTACAAAGCAAAAATATCTTTCGGTGACTAAGGAAGAAATTGTTGAAGCTGCGAAATTATTAAAGTTAGATACTGTGTATTTTTTAAGTGGGGAGGTTAGTGATGAGCATAAATAAAAGATATGAAAAAAGTATAAATGAAACTCTATACACTAAAGTTCTTCCATCAGGATTAACTATAAAATTTATACCTAAGAAAGATTTTTCTACTAAATTTGCATTTTTTGTTACTAAATATGGTTCTACTCATAATTCAATGAAAAATATTGAAACTGGAGAAATTGTTAATATGCCTAAAGGTATTGCACATTTTTTAGAGCATAAACTTTTTGAATCCACTGAAGAAAATGCTTTTAATATATTTGGTGATATGGGCGCACATGTTAATGCCTTCACTAATTTTTTTGTTACCGTATATCATTTTGAAACTGTAGATAATTTTTATGAAGCTCTAAAAGAATTGGTAAATTTAGTTCAAAATATAAACTTAACAGAAGAAAGCGTTGAAAATGAAAAAGAAATAATAACTCAAGAAATAAATATGTATTTAGATAATCCTGATTGGAAAGTGTATTCTAATTGTTTGAGTGCTATGTATAATGACTATTCTATAAGAGATGATATAGCTGGAACGGAAGAATCTATAAGACAAATTGATAAAGAAAAA
>PDWI01007265.1_pt1 | contig 13551 bp, 17 predicted proteins | sample 1430891 | NCBI WGS metagenome assembly PDWI01 (sample SAMN01162508, study PRJNA174530) | Oral metagenome, whole genome shotgun sequencing project. | biome: Marine environment; feature: Marine mammal; material: Swab sample of the gingival sulcus; isolation source: swab sample of gingival sulcus...
GAAAACCATCTTGAATCTCTTATTTGTTCTATTTTTTCTATTATAGTCATATTTATAATCCTTTTGTGGATAAAATTTTTTTGGGATTATATCAAAAAATATTAAAAATCATTTAAATCAGAACTAAGCATATCTTTACCATTGTTTTTGGAGATATACAAATACTCATCTACTCTTTTAAAAATACTATCTATGGTATCTTCTTTTTTTATTTGACTAGCCCCTAAAGAAACTGTAACTTCTCTATCTTTAATACACTTAAGATTGTCTTTTATAGTCAATCTTAACTTTTGGGCAAGTTTACTAGTCCCTCCTATATCCATCTCAGGGCAAAGTATGACAAATTCTTCTCCACCAATTCTAAAAAATTTATCTAAATCTTTTCTTATATTTGAACTTACTATTTTAGATAGTTCTACTAGAACTTTATCTCCCATATCATGGCCATAAGTGTCATTGATTTGTTTAAAGTTATCTATATCAAACATTATCATAGAAAAATAGCTTTGATATCTTTTATATTTTTTCAATAATTTCGATATCTCTTTGTTGTAGGCTTTTCTATTTTTTACTTTTGTTAGTTCATCTATTAAAGAAAGCTTTACTTTTTCATCGGCTTCTTTTTTAAATATAAAAATCAAATATAATCCAAACAATATAAGTAAAGATATAAAAACATAAATACCATTTTTAATATTAGAGTGAATAGTATAACTTTCATTGAATTTTTTTAAAATATATGCATCTATTCTTTCAATTTTATCAACTAAATAAAATACATTTTCCTCAAATTTTTCATCTGATTTTATAATATCTTTTTGATTTAGCCTATAATTCTTTGCTTCTTTTACTTTTTCAATCATATTTTTTATATTTACTAATTTATTGTTTATTTCCAAACTATTGTAAGAATTATCAAAATAATATCCTTTGAAATATCCACCTTGAGTTAAAATATCTATAGTTTTTTTAGCTTTATTTATATTTTTATCTATTTTACTGTATTCTTTCTTATCCCCGTGTAGATATTCTTCTAGCCATAGGTGGGATTTAATTATGGAAGTTCCTATTGTCCCTACAGCATTTATCAGGATTCTTTTATGTCTTAAAACTTTAGTGTCATAATGACTTAGATAAAGAAATAATACAATAATCATAATATTGAAAAAAATTAGTAAAGTATAAATTATATTTTTATTTGATTTTTTCAATTTATTTTTCTTTTTCCCTAATATTACTTATAGTTTCTCCACCTATAGCATAATTGTCTGTTGAGACCTCATCTATAACAACTACGGCACTTTTTGCTCCACGCCCATTAAAAACCTTAACAAAAACTTCTGTAACGCCCTTTGCTAGTTCTTCTTTTTGCTCTTTTGTAGCCCCTCCATCTTCGTGGGTCATTTTTATATTTATTATTGGCATTTTAGTCCTTTAAAACTCTCTTTTTCGCACCTGACATTAATCTCTCTTTTGATACTATTGCCCTTGTATGCGTAGCTTCTCCAACTTTTCCTGCACTATCATAAGCTTGAACCAAAAACTTGTATAATTTACCTTCCATTCCTTCAAATTTTGCTGTAGCTTTTACTATATCACCTTCTAATGTGGGTGCAAGATGTTTTATATTTACTTCCACACCAACTGAAAATTCACCTTCTTTAAATAAAGGGATAAGAACTTTAGCAGATGCTGCTTCCATAAGTGCAGTCAATCGTGCCGTTGCAAAAACTTCTGGAAAATCATCTTCTTGTGAAATACCTAAATTACTTGCTAAATCTGAAGATTTAACCTTATATGATATACTTTCTTCTTTTCCTATTTCCAATAACATATTTCTCTCCTTAAAATTTATTCTTTTACCATATCTAACTTTTTAGCTAAAGTCAATAAACAAATGGCAAGAAATACTATAAATGCCGTTACATATAAAGCATAATCATAAGAATTATACTTTTCATAAAAATATACACAATAAAGTGGAGCTAAAATCATACCAATACTGTAAGCACTTGTAATTGCACCCATTAATACAACGGGATTTTTTGCTGATAACTTTCCACCTAAATTCATAAATAAAGCAACTAATCCTATAAAAGTACTTCCGTATAAAACTCCTGATAGGATATTTAGCACTATATTATTAGTAAAAGTAGGGATTAAAATCCCTACAACTTGAAGTAATAAAGCAAGGATAATCATATTTACACTACCTCTCTTGTGGGCTAATCTCATCCAAATTATACTTGAAGAAATGCCAGCAAATCCAACAAACATCCAAGTTAAACCACCATAACCTTCTAATCCTTCAAGATTATTGATAATATCAGGCAAAAAAGTAGCTTGAACCACAAATCCTATACCTTCACAAAAATAAGAGAACATCACAATCAAAACAAAAGGAGTAAAAAGACTTATATCAAAGGAAACTTTGGTATTTTTATATTTTACTTTTTTATCAAAACAAAGTACATTCCAAGGTAAATAAAGAAGAATAAAGGCAAAGCAAACTAAAACAAACCAAGATATTTGCCATAGATTCTCATTTATATTTACACTTTTTACTATAAGGTCTGTTACAAATATAGAAAAGCCAATACCTGAAAAATATATACCCATTACCTTAGTTTTATTTTCCATATTTAGCTTAAGCATAACCAAAGATGAGCCTACAACCACACACATAGCAGTACCAAGTCCAGCAATAAAACGAGAAATAATCCACAAAGTTTCATTTGTACTTAAAGATAAAACTAAAGTAGAAACTATAGATATAATCCAACCAATCCTAAGAAAATAAACTTTTTTATAAATATCTTTGATAAAAATGGCAAAAGCACAACCAAGAAAATATCCTATGTAGTTAATTGAAGCTAAAAAACCAGCAAGTTTAACGCTTAGTTGCTCTTCTAACATCAAAGGTAAAAGTGAAGTAAAAGCAAACCTAGCAACACCCATACCTATAATCAAAGATGAAATACCTGCAAGGATTATGAGAATATTAGAATTTTTATTTATAGATATAGGTTTCATAATAAGCCTTATTTTTTACATATATTGTACATAAATTTAGATAAAGAAAAGTATTTAAAAATCTATAATAAGCACATTAATATTTAATCTTTGCTAAATACAAACCATTTGGCAAAGCAGGTACTCTAAAACATTGTTTTTCTTTATTTAGTTGTTTTTTTAAATCTTCACAAGAGAGTTTACCTTCGTTTATTTGAAGTAAAAATCCTACCATTAGTCTTATTTGACTTCGCAAATAAGCATTTGCACAAAATTTAAAAACATATATATCTTTATATTTATAAAAACTTGTACTATATATTTCTCTTACAGTACTTTTGTTATCACTTCCTAGTTTATGAAAATATTCAAAATCATAAATTCCTACAAACTCTTTGATAGCTTTTTTCATCAAATCTTCATCTACTTTTTCTACATAAGTTACATATCTTGCATTAAAAGGGCTTAAAGGTTTTGTACTTATGATATACCTATATTCTCTACTTTTTGCACTAAATCTTGCATGAAAATCATCACAAACTTTACAAATATGTTTTATTTTTATAGAAAGAGGTAAGAGCCTATTTAATACTTCTTTTAATTTTTCAAACTTATCTTCCCAAAAGGTAGGAACTACACAGTTAAACACTTGCCCGCTTGCATGAACATCCCTATCAGTTCTACCACTTAGAACAATCTTTGTTTTTATATTTATTTTAGAAAAAGCTTTTATTAGTTCATCTTCGATAGTATTACCACAAGGCTGTTTTTGACTTCCTTTAAAAGAAAATCCATCATAAGATATAGTAAATTTTAAATTCACTTAGTACTCTTTTCTTGTGGTGTTAAAATATAGTATATAAGTTCCTAAAAGCCAAATAATTGGTAAAATATACAAAGCATGTAAAAGTATCTTATCACTTAAAAATTTCATGACAATATAATATACTACAACAGAGATTAGTGAGTAAGCCACTGCTCTATTTTTCTCATATCTAGGATTAAAATATCCAAAAGTTATAACTAAAAATAGTGAAATAAGAGGGAAAATAGATGTCAATATAAAAAATGACAAATCATCTAAATCATCATTTGTTTTTAATTTATTTAACCAATATTCAATAGAATTTTCAAACTCTCCTAATTTATAATCTTTGATAGTATCATTTATATACATCTTATCAAAATCTATCTGATTTATTTCATCTTTTGTTATATAAAAAGCCTTACCACTATCAAGCTTGAAACTTAGATTTCCTTTATCATTTTCTAAAACTGCTGTTTTACTTAAGATAAATTGTTCTTTATCTTTTTGAGTTTTAAATAACTTTATATTTTTATATGTAGCATCTTCTTTACTTTGAATATATATCAACCAATCCCCAAATTTTTGTCCAAATTCACTAGCTTTTATATTGAAGTTGGCTTCTTTTTTCTTAACAGAAATAAATTGCTTAGTTAAATACTTAGTTTTGGGTATCAAGCCAACAGAAACTACAAGTAAAAAACAAGATAAGATAAAAGTTACAGGTAAAAACACCTTTAAAATCTTCACAGGATTTAAACCAAAAGAAGTAATAACAGTCAATTCATATTCGCTTGATAACCTACTTAAAGTAATAACTAGTGAGATAAAAAAAGATATAGGCATAGTATAAAATATAATCTGAGGCATCACATAAGAATATAGCTTAAACAATTCTAAAAAATTGATAGTTATAACTGAAGTTAAAGATGCAATTTTTACTAAAAATATAACTGAAGTTATAAAATACAATGCTAAAAATATAGGGAAAAAACTCAAACTCAATTGAGCATATAAATATTTTTTTAATTTCAATAAAGCCCCTTTATCATATCTTCAAAATGGAAAAAATATTCAAAACAAAATCCTAAACTCAAATAAGGAATAAAAGGAGTTTGAATATCTTTCTTTACAAAACTTGCATATATAGATGGTATTATAGCAAAAACTGCTGCTAAAAATATAGCTACCAAAGTACCCTCTACTCCCAAGATAACACCAAAAGCTGCAATGATAGGAATATCTCCTTCTCCTAGTGCCTCTTGTGTTTTTAAGCTTTCATCTTTTAATATTCTTGCTTTTATATTTTGCACATAAAAAGTAAGCACAAAGTTTAGTAGCACAAAAGCACCAGCGAATAAAAAGGCATTTTTAAAACTTTCTATCATATTAAAACTACTAGCAAAGAAAGAGAAAATAAAAGCCAATAAAAGCAAGATATCAGGAACTGCTTTAAACTTAAAATCTATAAAAGATAAAGAAATCAAAAGATAAAAAAACAAAGAAATATATAAAAACTCATAAGACAAACCAAGTTTTAAATACAAAAACAAACTTATAAAAGCACTTAAAATTTCTACTAAAAAATATTGAAAAGATATTTTTTCTTTGCAAGTGGCACATTTTCCTCTTAAAAAGACATAAGAGAAAATAGGGATATTGTGATACCAAGAAATAGGAGTTTTACAAGAAAAGCAAAAACTTCTAGGCATCACGATAGATTTTCCCATAGGCAATCTCAATATCAAAACATTTAAAAAAGAGCCTATAACTGCACCAAAAACAAAACTAAATACTACCAAATCTTCTCTCTCTTGAAGTATAATCACTTATAATATCATCTAATTCATTGCTATTAAACTCTGGCCAATACGTTTGAGTAAAAAACATCTCTGCATAGGCATTTTGCCATAAAAGATAATTTGATAGTCTAACTTCTCCACTAGTTCGTATAAGCAAATCAACATCTGGAATACCTGCTGTATCAAGACAAGATTCTAGATTTTCTTCATTTACTTCTAAATTCTTTTCATTCATCTTTTTAACTGCTCGAACTATTTCATCTTTTGAACCATAGTTCAAAGCTAGAACCTGTGTTAAACCTGTACAATGAGCAGTTTTATTTTCTATATCTTTTATAACTTTTTTTAAAGATTTTGAAAACTTTTCTATATCGCCTATGGCTTTAAATTTTACATTTTCTTTTAGATAAACGCTTAATTCATTTTTCAAATATCTTTCCAATAGTTTCATCAAAAATTCAACTTCAAGTTTAGGTCTTGACCAATTCTCAGTGGAAAAAGCATATAAAGTTAGATATTTTACACCTATGTTTGAACAATGTGTCGTAATCTCTCTTACAACCTCAGCACCTTTTTCATGCCCTGCTGTTCTTTTCAAACCTCGCTCTTTTGCCCATCTTCCATTGCCATCCATAATCATAGCAATATGAACAGGTATATTTATATCATTCATCATCAAACTCTTTTTCTAACTTTTCTACAATACTAAAAGATACATCTATTTTCATACCTTCAATATTATGTGAACTATCTTTTAAGATAAGTTCTATTTTGTTTTTATTACTACCAAAATTGTTATCTTCATTTAAGATATTTAAACAAACTGCATCTAAATTTTTCTTTTCAAGCATAACTTTTGCATTGTCTTGTGCAACATTTTCATCACACTCAGCTTTGAAACCAACACTTATCAAATCTTTTTTATTCAAAGAACTTAAAATATCAATATTTTGTTTTAACTCTAAAGTCCAAGAAGAACCAATATTTTCTTTTTTTGTCTTACCTTTAGTATAAGAAGGAATATAATCACTAATAGCAGCAACCATAAACAAATATGGCTTTTTCAAAGAACTTTTAATATTTTTTTGTAAATTATTGCTCAATTCCTTGAACATATCTTGAGAAGAATTTACTTTTATTAGTTTGATTTCACTTACTAAATCTTCATATCCCCTTGTAGATACCAAAGTAACATCAGCACCTTTGTAGTATAAAGCTAAAGACAAAGCATTTGCCATCTTACCAGATGAAAAGTTGGAGATATATCTAACATCATCTATCTTTTCAACTGTTCCACCACCACTTAGTAAAATTTTTCTATTTGTCCAATAATCTTGCTTTAAAAGTTCCCTTGCAGTAATATGAAAAATCTCTTCAACTTCAGCCATAGCCCCATCACCAAAATCTTTACAAACTAACTCTTTTGATACAGTTTTTATAATCTTGAAGTTATTTTCTTCTAGTTTTTGTAAAGAATTTTGAGTGATAGTATTGTGTATCATATTTGTATTTGCTGCTGGAGCTAGTATAATTTGTTTTGTAAAAGCAAGAACACTTTGACTTAAGATATTATCAGCTATTCCACAAGCTAGTTTATTTATAGTATTTGCACTAATAGGAGCTATCACAAACACATCTGCCCACTTACTGATATCTATATGATTATAATCTTGCGATTTATCCCAAGATTCACTATCTTCACATAAAACTTTGTTTTGAGAAATAGCCTCAAAAGTTATGGGATTTATAAACTTTTTAGCTCCATTTGTCATCACAACTCTTACACTTGCTCCTGCTTTTATAAAAAGCCTTGTTAATTCCAAAGCTTTATATACTGCAATTGAGCCAGTAACTCCTAAGAGTATTTTTTTACCTTCTAAAAGCACTATTTTTTATCCTCAAAATGTTTATAAAAGTATCCTTCAACTGTCTTTTTCTTTGCTCTATTCAAATATAACTGACCTTTCTTTATATCACTTGTCACAGTTGAACCAGCACCGATTAGAACATCATCTTCTACTTTTATGGGTGCAACAAACTGAGTATCACTTCCTACAAATACATTTTTCCCTATAATTGTCTCATATTTTTTAATACCATCATAATTGCAAGTGATAGTTCCACAACCTATATTTGTACCTTCATCAATAGTACAATCCCCCAAATATGATAAATGCCCTGCTTTCACACCAGATAACTTAGCCTTTTTCGTTTCTACAAAGTTTCCTATATGAGTATCTTTTATCTCACTATTTGGTCTAATTCTAGCCATTGGCCCTGCATCACTGTTTATCAAAGTTGAATCTTCTATTACTGTGTTTGTTTTGATATGAGAATTTACTATCTTTGTATTTCCAAGTAAAGAAACACCATTTTCTATAATACTCTCACCCTCAATTTGTACACCATCTTCTATGTAAATAGTATCAGGTAATCTCATAATCACACCAGAGCTCATAAAATCTTTTTTGATTCTATTTTGGTGTATCACTTCAGCATTTGATAAATCAAACTTAGAATTAACCCCTTTAAAATTTTCTTCATTTACATAAAGTGGTTTTAAAACTTTTCCTTGATTTATAGCCATTTCTACTAAGTCTGTTATGTAGTATTCTTTTTGGGCATTATCATTTGATAATTTTGGTAAATTTTCAAGTAAAAACTTAGTATCAAACTGATAAATCCCAGCATTTGCATCTGTGATTTTTAGCTCATCTTCATTTGCATCTTTTTGTTCAACTATCTTTTTAACTTCTTCATTTTCTATAACAACTCTACCATATCCATCTGCACTATCAAGTTTTAAAACCGACATAACAATAGTAGCATCACAATCAAACTTTTCTAACTCTTGAGCTTGGATTAAAGGCATATCTCCATTTAGAACTAAAACTTTATCATATTTTAGATCTATGTTCATAACTGCCCCTCCAGTACCAGGGTAATTTTCATGATCTTGAATAACATAGTTTATACCTGTAAAATACTTATCCATTTCTTCTTGAACCCTTGAAGCTTGATGATAAAGTACAACTGTTACATCATCACTTAGTTTTAAAGCTTCTTTTATAGAATAATAAAGCATTGGTTTACCAGAAATTTTATGCAACACTTTTGGTGTGCTTGATTTCATTCTCGTACCTGCACCTGCTGCTAGTATTATGATAGATTGATTCATTTTATATTCCTTTTATTGCATCGTTTATTTCATTTTTTGTGTTTTCGACCACCTGTTCCAAGGCATTTTTAAGCTTTGCATCTTTTATTTCAACAAGCAATAGCTTATCCATAATTTCTTCTTTTTGTTTTAGAAATAATGCAACTTTTTTATTTTTTATATTTTTATTATACATTAAAACACCTAATTTCAGTAAGGTTAAGATAAGATTTAGATGCCCAAAACAAGCTGCATAATTTAACAAAGAAAAACCAGAACTATCCACTTGATTCATATCAGCACCCGCGGCTATTAGAAGTCTTGCTATTTTATAATTTCCTGTCCATTTTGTATGATGTAAGGCCGTCTTCCCTTGCCTATCCAATAACTTTAAATTGGCTTTTTTTGTAAGCATCTTTTCTAGTACAACCAGGTCATTGGCTATAACAGCCTTATGATATACAGTTCTTCCTTTATGGTCTTGAGTGTTCACATCAACTCTAAATTTAAAGATAAATACTAATCTTTTTATAAATTCTTCTCTTTGTTCTTCATCTTTTAACCTAAGACCATTTTCTACTAAGATATGAATAGGAGTTTTTCCCTCATTGTCTGCTTCATTTAGATTGACCCCATAATTTATCAAAGAGGTGATAAGCTCATAGTCATTATAATCAACTATTCTAAACAAGATATTTCTTCCTAATTTATCTTTATAGTCTAATTTTGGATTAAAAGTAAGCATCTTTTTAAGTAAGATGATATAATCCCCATCTTCTTGTATCTCTTCAGTTTTTAAGATAGATGAATCTTGTTTATATCCACCATTTATCAAAATAGCCTCAACCAAACAATCATAGATACAATATCCTTCATCATCTCTTGTTTCGATATTTGCCCCTCGCTCAACAAGAAACTTTATCATCGCATGGTTAGAATTGCCTTTTAAAACTTCACGATATAAAACGGTTCTTCCTTTTTTATCTTTGATATTTACATCAGCTCCACATCTAATCAAAAAGTCGATATTTTCATAGTTTTTCTTTTCTATTTGGTTTTCTAAGATAGTGTTTCCATTACTATCTCTTTTATCTACATTCAAATCATTTGCAATCAAAAGAGAAGTTATCTTTTCATAAGACTTATCGATTATCAAGTCATACTTCCCTTCTAGATTTTTTACACTTCCTCTTTGTAGTTCTAAAATATGTAAAATCTCATCTAAGATACTTCTACCTTCTTTATCTACTTGATTTATATTGATATCTTTTTTTATCAAAAGATATATAAAATCAAGATATTCATCTCCTCTTAAAATAGCATTGAAAAGTACATTTTGTCCTTTTTCATCTAGATGATTTAGACTTATCCCATAAGAAACTAACATCTGTGATATTTCTATATCTTCTTTTAAAACCGCTAAAAACAACGCTGTTTGATTTTTATCATCACAAGTATTTATATCTTCGATATTGTTTATAACTTCTTTTAAAATTCTTGTATTCTCTCCATTTACTGCATCAAATAAAACAGTCTTACCATATGAATCTTTTAAATCAAAATTAGGATTATAAGTTGTTAGTATCTCAAACACCCGATAATCTCCCTCAAGGGCTACATCTTGCAAAGTGGTTCTGTTTGATGAGTTTTGATAATCCAGATTAAAACCATTGTCTATAAGAAATCTTATCATAATACCATCTTGTTTAGAGATAGCCTCATCTAAGACATTTTTCCCATAGATATCTTCAGTGAATAAATCAGCCTTATTCTTCAATAAGATTTTAATAGCTTCAATTTTTCTTTTATCTACTAGGGTAAAAAGGATAGTTCTACCCCTTTCATCTTTTTGATTTATATCGATACCCTTATCTAGAAATTTCTGAATTTTTTCTAAATCAAGTTTATCTTTTAGTAATTCTTTTTGAAAATTTTCAATATTATTTGAGCCAAAAATCTTTTTTAACATCTATTATCCTCAATTATAAAGATATATTTTATCTAAAACTTTATTAAAAAAAATTATTTATTTCAATTCTAGATGTTTTTTAACCTAAGTTATGTAATAATCTACAATGATATTTAAGTTTTTAGGATGATTATGGATAAGATGACTATACCAAGTGATATTTTGAAAATTCAGAAAAAAATCTCTACTTTTGAAAAAGGTAGTAGAAACTATAAAAAATATTCAAAAATATTAGCAAAACATATAAAGAAACATTCTATGCAAAAAAGAGTAAGTTCTCATATAAAAACCATAGAAAATATAAAAAAATTCACAGAAGAAGAAAAATAATATTACAATTTGTAATAAAATTTTATTCTTTATATTTTTTTTGCTAAAATTCTTCTAAATTACACAAACAGGATAAAAAATTATGGATGATAAACAAAAAAAATCACTAGATTTAGCTATGAAGCAAATCGACAAAGCCTTTGGAAAAGGAACTCTTATAAGACTTGGAGATAAAGAAGTAGTTCCAGTTGAAGCTATCTCAACAGGTTCTTTAGGACTAGACTTAGCACTAGGAGTTGGTGGACTTCCAAAAGGTAGAGTTATAGAAATATATGGACCAGAAAGTTCGGGTAAAACAACTCTTACTCTTCATGCAATAGCAGAATGTCAAAAAGCAGGTGGAGTTTGTGCCTTTATAGATGCAGAACATGCTCTTGATGTTGTATATGCTAAAAACTTAGGAGTTGATACAGATAATTTACTTGTATCTCAACCAGATTTTGGAGAACAAGCATTAGAGATACTTGAAACAGTTATAAGAAGTGGTGCAGTTGATTTAGTAGTTATTGACTCAGTTGCTGCTCTTACTCCAAAGGTTGAGATAGATGGGGATATGGACGACCAACAAGTAGGTGTTCAAGCTAGACTTATGTCTAAAGCACTTAGAAAAGTTACTGGTCTTTTACATAAAATGAATTGTACAGTTATCTTCATCAACCAAATTAGGATGAAAATAGGTATGACAGGATATGGAAGTCCAGAAACAACAACGGGTGGAAATGCACTGAAATTCTACTCATCAGTTAGACTTGATATCAGAAGAATAGCTACACTAAAACAAGGTGACAACTCTATAGGAAATAAAGTAAAAGTAAAAGTAGTAAAAAACAAAGTTGCTCCACCATTTAGACAAGCAGAGTTTGACATAATGTTTGGAGAAGGTATCTCTAAGATGGGTGAACTAATAGACTATGGTGTAAAACTAGATATCGTAGATAAAGCTGGTGCTTGGTTTAGTTATGGAGATAGTAAAATCGGTCAAGGAAAAGAAAACTCAAAAATATTCCTAAAAGACAATCCCCAAATCGCTAAAGAAATAGAAGAAAAAATCTTAAAAGCTATGGGTATAAATGATGAGATTATTCAGGCAGAACCTGAAGAAGATGCAGAATAGTTAGATATCATTAGCAAGAGAAAATCAAAGTATTTCTTTGGTTTTCTACTTATTGTATTAATCAAATGCCTAAGTATTATTTAAGTATGGTTAAATATCTTATATGCTATTATTTATCGCTATAATAGTATTTTATGAAAAGGTTAGTTATGAATGTTACTATCACAAATATAAACGACGATACATTGACAGCTATTGAAACACTGTTAAAACCATTTATCAAAAAAAATAAAATGAAAATCATAAAAGAAGATAGTGAAGTAGAAAAAGCTATAAAAGAGTATGAAAGCGAAAAAGAATCAAAGCAAACAAAAACTTATGATACATTTGCCGACTTTAAAAAGGCTATGAGTGTATAAACTTGAAACCTCATCAAGATTTGAAAAGCAGTATAAAAAGATATCAAAAAATACAAAAGATATAACCCTAGTTGATGAAGTTATTATCAAACTATTAAATGGCGAAAAATTAGAAACAAAACACAAAGACCATCTTTTAAAAGGTAATTTTAAGGGATATAGAGAGTGTCATATCAAACCCGATTTATTACTTATATACAAAAAACAAAATGATATTTTAGTTTTAACTTGTATAGCACTTGGTAGTCACAGTAAAGTTTTGGGAATATAAACCTAACATCTACTTCTTTTAAAAGTTCAAGTGCTTTTTTGGTATTTTGTTTATTTTATCTTATTAAGGTATCTCTAAAATGGATGAACTAATAGATTATGATGTAAAACTAGATATGGTGCTTGGTTTAGCTACGGGGATAGTAAAATCGGACAAGGAAAAGAAAACTCAAAAATATTCCTAAAAGACAATCCAGAAATCGCTAAAGAAATAGAAGAAAAAATCTTAAGTGCTATGGGTGTAAATGATGAGATAATTCAAGCAGAACCTGAAGAAGAGGATGCAGAATAATTAGCTATCATCACAAAGAGAGAATCAAAGTACTTCTTTGATTCTCTACTTAATATGTACTAGATATACTAAAACTATCTTGTAATCTTTGAATGTCAGATAAAATAGTCTTATGTACCCTCTCTCCCCTTAGTATCACTTGCATCTTATCATCTTGGAACTTTTTAGAATTTGTATAAGCTTGAATTTTTTTATAATCTTCTGATTTTTCAAACTCATAAGCTTCTTGCAAAACTTTTGGGTCAATATTTTGTTTTAGATACTCATCTATACTCATACGATTTTATCTCCTATTAATTTATAAAAATCTTCTTGACTTATATCTTTGTGCATTGTATCATTTTCTCTATCAAGAAGATTTAAAATGATAGCATTTTTATATATTGATTTTATAAGAAGTGTTGTATTAAAAGAATTTTTAAAACTTTTTTTGACTATTTC
>PDWI01007500.1_pt1 | contig 13550 bp, 10 predicted proteins | sample 1430891 | NCBI WGS metagenome assembly PDWI01 (sample SAMN01162508, study PRJNA174530) | Oral metagenome, whole genome shotgun sequencing project. | biome: Marine environment; feature: Marine mammal; material: Swab sample of the gingival sulcus; isolation source: swab sample of gingival sulcus...
GCACATTGCTGAAAAATTTGAAAAAAATGCAGATGAATTTATAGAAAATCAGTCAATTGTTGAACTTATTCTTTCTCTTGAACAAAAACTGACAGAAAATACAATAGAAAAACAAGAAATTGAGAAAATATTAACCCAAATACTCAAAGAAAAAGCAAACAAATCATTGCTAAAAGAAACAATTTTGCTTTGTCTGCAAGATAAAAATTTTCAAAAACAACTGATTGAAAAATTAACAGACAAGCAGTTTGATTCCATTGTTGGGCTATTCCTGAAAAATACACAGCAGCATTGGCGATTAACAATTCCCGCAAAGCAAAAAACAGGGAAAAAAATGGCAAAATATGCAGTCATTCAAAGAATTTCAGACGGATTATTTGAGTATGAATATTTGAGAGAAAATAAGGAAGAGTTAAATATTCTGAAGCAAAAAATCAGAAATCTAAAAAAATTATCAGAGCAAGAAAAGAGAATCAAAGGACACCAATCTGCAACAAAATTTGCAACAGAAAAAAAAGAAAGTGCATTTGAACGGAAAATAATTTTTGTTGAATTAATACATAAATATCTCGAAACGCTTGATTTTGGAGTTTTCAACGAATTTTGCGAAAAACAGAGCATAGAAAAAAGTTTTGAGGAAGTTCTTGACGAAGAAACAACGTCTGGAATAGTGAATGAACGAATTCAGTTGATGCTTACAAATCGTGTTGCTACGGGAGTGTTTGTGAGAGATTTTCCTGAATTGGTTTTTGAAAAAATAGTCAAACACCAAACACAAGCGGAAAGTTTTGCAAAATTATTTGAGATTGTTCGTTTTTTAAAAAGTAAAATCACAGAAAATGCTTACATTTTACTAAAAATCATCATACTACAAAAAGCATTCAGCAACACACAAAAAATGTTAGCACTGAAAGATGTCGAAGATATTTTGCTGAGTTTTTTGGCGCAAGCCCAAATAGAAACGAAAAGTATCAAAGATTCAAAAATTGTATTGTTGGAGTCTGTCGTAGAATATTTTGAAGCGGAAGAAAAACGAAACGCAGAAAAAATAAAGAAAAAAATATCGCAAAAAATTGCTTCTGCCGAAATTGAGCATATCGAAGAGCTTTTGAAAAAATTGAATCTAATTGACGCAAATAAAGAGTTCAGGACTTGGAATTTTTTTGCATTCATCAGAAATAACGAAAGAAAGATTGACATTGAAGGAGAAAATCAGGTTTCGCGTTTTTTTGAGCCAAAAGAGAAAGTAAAACTTGAACAAATACCGAAAAACATTCTCAAACAAATTCTTGCAATAATCAAAGAAAAATTAAAAAACGAAAAAATAATTCGGGATTTCAATATAAAAACTCATTCAAAGGAACTACAACAAGCGATAAGTAAAACTTTGCTGCAAGAGAATTTTATAGCCCAAACGACATTTGATTATTTGTATTCCCTTTCAAAAAGTAATTTTTTTTTATTTCTTAAAGTATTTTTAAATCAAAGAGATATTTTAATTTTTGAACATTTTACTTTAAGTGAAATAAGTGCTTTTGACAAACAAAAAACAGCATTTGTTTTATGCAAAAAATTGCTGCAAAGCGGCAAAAGCGATTTGATTTCAAGCGCATTTTCTATCGCAGACAAACAAACAAAACAAATGTTGGCAGAAGAGCTTGTTTATGTTTTCACGCACAAGGAACAAGAAGCGATTTTTAAAACAATGATAATAGAAGAAAATACCGATATTTTTACACTTTTGATAAAAAAAATAGCCTCATCAAATTCTGCCTCTTCGACGGCTGCCGCCAATGTTGTGTTGAAGTTGATAAATCTGTACTTCCCTGAAAAAATAATTGATGTTTTTATTGACATTATAGAACATTCAACACCAATTAATAAAAAACTGAGCAATATTAAAAACATTATTAATCAATATTATAAAGAAAATAATATTTCTAATAAAAGATTATTTTTATACTATTTCATACTTTCTGAATCTGCTCCGGATTTGGAAATACCGGGAAAAATCCTTAAAAATAAAATACAAAAAAATATAAATTTCAGCTTGTTTTTCTCAGAACAAATAAAGACAGGACAAGTTCAAAACAGCGAAATATTACAGAAATTGCTTGCGATAAAAGATTTTGAATTGATTGGGAAACTGCTTGCTCATTTCTCTTCGGAAAAAAACCAAGCGATAATAAATGATACAATTCGCTTTTTCTTAGACAGAAGACTTGAATATATTTTTGTGTTCAGGGAAATCATTTGCAAGCCGGACAACAGCGAGCTGCCGGAAAAACTGTTTATCAAGCTATTTGATGCGCCTCAAAAAACGATTTTGGATTTTTTGCATCTGATAATTCAATATCCTTCAGATAAATTGACCGATTGTTTTTTTGCGTTTCTGAAAAGACATAAAAACTACACTGAGAAATTTATAGAAAGCTGCAAATGGCATCGACTATTTGAAAAAATAGAACAAAACATCACGGAAAAAAACAAAGAAATTTATGCAAACTGCATAGAACAAAGCAATTACACGAAAAATATTAGAAGTTTGCTGCTTTCGGAAATTTCTTTAGATTTATTGGTAAAAAATCACAGCTTTGTTATAAAAAAGATTATACAAAATGTGATAAATTCAGATAAAGACAGATATTTGTTCGCAAGCAAATTGAATCGGAAAAATTTAGAACAGATTTCGGTTTTGCTTGATGAGTTTCACGAAGAAAAAATGCTTATTATCAATGAATTACATCAAATTCTATGGAAATCGAAGGTTTTTAAACAGTTTAGCAATACGGTCAAAAAGTTTCGTTTTGAGCTTTTTTGTGCGTATTTTGGGGAATCCTCGCCACAAAGGCTGCGGATAGAAAAAGCTCTTGAGATTTTCAAAGCATTGGTTTTAAAGCATTTTCCTCTACAAAAGAAACAGATTTTTGGGTATTTGTTTTGTGAAGACTTTGAGAAAAGTTCAACAATTTCGAGAAATGAGCTGAAAAAAGTATTTGCGGCAAACGAAATCGCCGAATTGGAGGAGCGTGACATGAAATCGAGATTTTCAATGCCGCAAACAGACGGCTCGATTTTCATAAAAAATGCAGGATTGGTTTTGCTTGTTCCTTTTTTAAAACCCTTTTTCAGCAATCTCGAATTGGTAAATAATCAGGGATTTATTGACGAAGAGGAAGTGGAAATTGCAATCTATTTGCTGCAATATTTGGCAGAGAAAAAAATATTAATTCCTGAAAATGAAATGGTTTTCAATAAAATTTTGTGTGGTGTTGATTTAGATTTTGCAATACCACGCAATGTAAATCTTGAAAAAAAATATATAGACGAAGCGGAAAAGTTGCTGCAAGCGGTAATAAGACATTGGACTGTCTTGAAGTCGCTGGGAACAGACAGTTTGCGTGTAATGTTTTTGATGCGAGAAGGAAAACTTATTGAAAAGGCTCAGGAATGGGAACTTAAAGTTGAACGAAAAGATTTTGATATGCTTGTAGAGCGAATTCCGTGGAGCATACACCGCGTAAAAACTCCTTGGATGGAAAAAATGCTTCATACGGATTGGATTTAGCGTAAATTGTGGTAAATTGACAAACAATAACAGATAAAACAAAAAAGGCATGATTTCATCGGTAATTGAAAGTATTGAAGAAAAGTTGGAAATGTATTTTGATTCTGTTTACGGCGGCTCTGCACCGAAAGTTGTGGCTTCGCAATTGATGAATCAGAACAATGAATTTGCATTGGAAACAACAGAAAAACAGGTTATTATCACATTAGTTAATATTGAAGAAGAAACATACGGGAGTGTTCGCGACTATACGAACAAGCCTCTTCATGTAAAACTAACGATATTATTCAGCGTACTCGCAGAAGACGATTATATTGAAGCTTTAGATTTTTTATCTTCGGTAATTCAATTTTTTCAGGCAAACTCGACCTTAGATCAAGATAACACGCCACAATTGCACGAAAATATTGAAAAACTGGATTTTAGCATTGTAAATTCAGATTTGCGAGACATCGGAGGGCTTTGGGGCGCATTGGGCGCAAAATATCTGCCTTCGGTGATTTTTACTGTCAGAGCGCTTACTTTCACAAGCGAAGGTCTTGGAATAATAGGACGCATTTAACCTCAAGGTAAGGTTTAGATGTGTTTTCTCAAAAAGCTTTTTGTCTGTATCTTACAAAACATCAACAAAGATATTGAAGAATTAAGCTCAAAAACGAGACGAGAAATAAAGATATCACCCCAAAAAAGTGTGTCTCGGATAAAGCAAAAAACAAAAAAAGAGAACTGGTTTCGTTCTCTTTTTCAAATATTTACAAAAAAACGTACTATTTCTTCACCACTTCTCCGCTTATGTACAATACGTGATAATTATCCTGCGTATTCAGATAAACGGTTACTGTTTTATTAAAACTTCCTTCGGAGGCAGCATCGTAGATTGTTTTCACAAGTCCTTTTTGTCCGGGAAGAATAGGCGTTTTCGGATATTCTATTCCGGTACACCCGCACGAACCAACGGCTTTCGTGATTATGATCGGCTTCTCTCCAGTGTTACTCAGCTCAAAAACAGCGGTTTGTGGCTTGTTGTATTCAATCACGCCAAAATCGTATTTGGTCTTGTCCCATTGGAAGCCTTCGCTTTTTTCGGTAGTAAGTTCAACCGCTTTTGTGTCGGTCGGGCTTATCCAGCTTTGCGCGTTTAGGGAGAACCCAACCAAAATTGTCAACAAGATAAGTGAAATTTTTTTTCTCATTTTTCCGATTATTTATATGTTAATTCTATTTTGTTGTATATTCCAAAACTTTGTCATATATAAGATAACAACACAAAGTTAAAAAATATTGTTTCGCATACTGTTAATAAAAAGCCAAGAATTGTTAATGAGTTGTTAAACGTTTTTCTTTTCCTTTTTAAAACTTTAATTTAGAAACATTTAATTTGGAAAATTATTTATAAAAAACATTGCAAAGTGCTTAGAAAAAACAGCAGGCACAAAATTATATTTTATGAAAAGAAATTCAATACGTGCAGTCATTGTACTTGGTATCATCTCGATAATAGGCGTTTTTATAATTCAAATTTATTGGATACGAAAGGCATGGAATATCAACGAGAAGCAGTTTAACCAAACCATTCATGTTGCACTGCAAAATATTGCAGAACAGATTGCTCAATACAATAAAAGCATTTTGCCGACATACGATTTAATCATTCAGCTGACCTCAAATTATTACGTTGTAAATATTGAATCTGAAATTGATGCTGAGTTGTTGGACTTTTTTCTGCGAAAAGAGTTCAAGACCTTACACTTAAACACTGATTTTGAGTACGGAATATACGATTGCTCAACCGACGAAATGGTTTACGGGAAATACATCAATCCGGACGGCGAAATACAAACCGACGAAAAAGCCAAATTCTTGCCCAAATGCGATGAATTTACCTATTATTTCGGCATACGCTTTCCCTCGAGGACAAAATACCTTATTCAGGAAATGAACATCTGGATTGTATTTTCGCTGATATTGCTGCTTACGATTGTTTTTTTTGGCTATGCCATGTTTACCATTTTGCAACAAAAACGCCTGTCGGAGTTGCAAAAAGATTTCATCAACAATATGACACACGAATTTAAAACCCCGATTTCGACCATTCATATCTCAACCAACGTAATTCTCTCTTCGGAAATCCACAAAACACCTTTGCGCTTGGAAAAATATGCGAAAATCATAAAAACACAAAACGAACGCCTGAACAATCAGGTGGAAAGAGTTCTGCAAATCAACAGAATAGACCGAAAAAGTTTTCAAATCAAAAAAGAACCCGTCGATGTGGAAGAGATTATCGACGATATTCGAACAAATTATAATTTAAGAATAAAAGAACTCAACGGAAAACTCTCAATAAACAACACTGCAAAAGGAGTGAAAATTTATGCCGACAAAGTCCACTTTGCGAATATTATTTACAATCTGGTGGACAACGCAATAAAATATTCGCCTGAAAATCCGGAAATAAAAATAAATATTGAGAAAACAAAAGAAAATTTTATTATCTCTGTAATAGACAAAGGAATAGGAATAGAAAACGAATACAAGAAAAAAGTGTTCAAGAAATTTTTCAGAGTTCCTACCGGAAACCGGCACGATGTAAAAGGTTTCGGATTGGGCTTATATTATGTGATGAATATTTGCAAATTACACAAATGGTCGATACACCTTGTCAGTAAAATTGGCAAAGGAAGCAAATTCAGTGTGTTTATTCCTGTAAAAAAATTAAGTTTGTAACTTGAATATTTACTGTTCCTCTCGCGGAAAATTAAATCATTGTTATAGAATATTTTGATATTATGAACCAAAGCAAGCCCCGCATACTTTACGTAGAAGATGACTTGGCACTATCTTTCGTAACCAAAGACAATCTGGAGCTGAAAGGTTACGAAATACATCATTGCGAAAACGGCGAAAGCGCAATTGAAGCCTACAAAAGCACGGCTTTTGATCTTGCTATTCTTGATGTTATGTTGCCCAAAGTTGATGGATTTGCCATTGCAAAAAAAATCAGGGAAACAAATAGCGACATTCCGATTATTTTCCTCACGGCAAAATCAACAAAAGAAGACAAAATTCACGGACTGAAAATCGGCGGAGATGATTACATAACAAAACCATACAGTATCGAAGAGCTGACGTTAAAAATAGACGTTTTTTTGCGCAGAAGCAAAATAACACAACAAAAGGAATATACAACGAAAATACCAATCAAGGATTTTACGCTCGATACGGAAAACCTGCTTCTGAAATACAAAGAAACGGAAAGAAAACTCACGCTGAAAGAATCCGAATTGCTGAAATTTCTTGTGATTCATAAAAACAGAATCTTAAAACGCGAAGAAATCCTTACCAAACTTTGGGGAAACGACGACTATTTCAAAGGTCGCAGCCTTGATGTTTTTATTTCGCGTCTGCGCAAATATCTCGCGACAGACAAAAGCATAAAAATCGAAAATATTCACGGAGTGGGCTTCAAATTTAAAATCGAAAGCTGAGAAATTTCCCCTTGTTTGAACAAGATGAAACAGGCATATTTATTCGACGCTCAGGTAAATGACATATTTTTCGTCAAAATACGCATCGCCAAAGTATTTTTTGATTGGGAAGAGACTTGTTCTTTTCGAAAAGGGAGCAATTTCCGCGTCGATATTTCCGCCTTTGAGGTATAAAATGCCGTTTTTAATCTTGTTGAATGATTGTTTTTTAAGCAAGTGTTTTGTGTCTTGAACAAATTTGGGCAATGCCGTAACGGCTCTGCTTACGACAAAATCGTACTTTCCTCTCAGTTCGTTGCTTCTGATTTGTTGTGCCGAAGCATTTTTCAGCTCCAAACTTCGGATTACTGCCTCAACGACCTGAATTTTTTTCCGAATCGAATCTATCAAGTGAAAACGTGCTTCCGGATACAATATGGCTAAGGGAATGCCAGGAAAACCTCCGCCTGTGCCAACGTCTATGATTTGCGTATCTTTCTCAAACACTACAACTTGTGAAATTGACAAGGAATGCAAGACATGATTTCTGTAAAGATTGTCAATGTCTTTTCGCGAAATTACATTGATCTTTGCATTCCAACTTTCGTATAAAGCTTTCAATTGCCCGAATTGCGCAACTTGCTTGTCGGATAATTTGGGGAAATATTTTTTAATCTGTTCCATAACAACACGAACCGCAATTAAGGAAAGGATTCGAGATGTTTTATCCCGAATCCTTCTTCGATGCTTATATTTTTTCGAGTCCGTTCAGTATTTCTGCAATATTTTCTGACGGACGTGGTGCATTTACATCAATAATTTCGCCTTCGGTTCCCACCAACACAAAGCGAGGAATTGAATTGACGTTGTAATCTTGAGCAATAGAAGACGACCAACCGCCGGCGTAAAGTTGAATTCCTTTTAGTTCGTTCTTTACCACCATTTTATGCCAAGTCTGCCGAGTATCGTCAAGCGAAACACCCACGAAAGCCACATTTTTTCCGGCAAACTTTTCTATTAGTTTTTTCATCTCCGGAATTTCACGAACACAGGGTCCACACCATGTTGCCCAAATATCAATATATACATATTTGCCTTTCAGGCTGCTCAACGACACTTCGTTGCTGTCGGGAGTAAAATATTTAAAATCAGGCGCAGGATTCCCGGCTTTCAGGTGTTGCCATTTTTTGTATTGTTCGTCGAGGCTTGCAGTAAAATCTTTATTCTTGCATTCTGCCTTGAATTTATTCAATATTCCGTCAAGTGCTTTTATTCCCGAATATTTTATATAATCATGAATTACTGAATATTTTACAAATTCACGTATGGTTTCGTTCTCAAAATTTTCATTTGCCAATTGCAAGGATATATCCAAGGCATCTTTTGCATCAGTCTCTGCTTCAGGACTATTTTCTTCCTCCTTTTCTTGTGCAAGAATGTTGTGGTAGTTCAAAATAAACGCCCGATACATTTCCAAAGAAATCAGAGAAGAGTTGTTAAAATCTACTTTTTTCAGATAGTCATTGAAATTTTCACTAACCTCAAACGAATCGTCTTTCGTCAGGTAGGCATGATACATTTTAAAGTTTGCCTTTTTATTTGCCCACGCATAAAGAACCGAAGCTCTCTCAAATTCAATAAATTCCTTATCAACAGAAGGATTTTCTTTGACAAATTTGTCGATTCTCTCATTTAACACTTCTTTCATGCTGTCGATTTTGGCATTAAAAGCCTCCTCGTCGGCTTTATACAAGGTTTTTGGGTTTCCAAAATTTATTGCATTCAGTTTTGCCAAGTCTGCAATCAACTTATTGGCAGCAGCAGCGGTTCCGGTAAAGTTTATTGAGTTTTCAAGATCGTCGGCATCAAACGATATTTTCAGCAAATCGCCTTGTTGCAAAAAGAGTGTGATTCGTTCTTTGTTGTAAATCAAGGTATAATATCCTCCGGCATCTAACTTTTGTTGCAATGTAAACGCACAATCTTTGACAGGAAACGTATCCCTGACATCTTTGGTTAAGGTGTTCTTTATTAGCACTATTGTTTCTGAGTCGCAATTTGATATTTTGCCTTCAATAGTAAAATCTGTGGATTTTTCAACTTTCGGAGCAGAGCAGCCGATGAGTAAAAACAGTCCCACAATCCATGTAAAATTTCTCATATTGTTAAATTTTATGTTTTATAGATAATTTTGATATTAATATTTAATATTTTTGCCTCGTGTATGATAAAAACGCCATTTCAAAGATAATAATTCGAGTGATTTATTATTAAATAAATATAAAAAAAATCAGAATAATTGAAAATAGGCTAAAAAAAATGAAATAAATGTTGATTATTTGAAAGAAATATTTACTTTTGCAGCCTGATAGAAAATATATTAAAATTGAAAAAGAAATGTATTTAACAACAGAGAAGAAAAAAGAATTTTTTAGTAAATACGGTAATTCAGAGGCCAATACAGGATCATCTGAAGCTCAAATTGCATTATTTTCATACCGCATCAGTCATCTTACTGAACATTTGAAAAAAAACAAAAAAGATTATAGCACCCAGCGTGCTTTGCTCAAACTTGTAGGAAAAAGAAGAAGTCTTTTAGATTATCTGAAAAAAAATGACATTGAGCGTTACCGTGCAATTATTAAAGCTTTAGGATTAAGAAAATAAAAGAAGAAAGGGCAATATTTCTATTGCCTTTTTTTTTGTATGATATAATTCAAATTTCGCCTGCCTTAGAATTTATCTCTTAATTAATTCTTTATTAATATCACTTTTTACTACTTTCGGAAAATTATAATGCCCAATTGGCATATAAAAATACATCTCTGTAAATAATTTAAAAAAAATAAATATGTACAAATTGTTTGAAAAAATAATTGACTTAAAAGACGGTAGAGAAATCTCTATCGAAACCGGCAAATTAGCCAAGCAGGCAGACGGCTCAGTTGTTGTGAAAATGGGCAAGACAATGCTGCTTGCCACAGTTGTTTCTGCCAAAGAATCGAACCCCGAAGTTGATTTTATGCCTTTATCCGTAGAATATCAGGAGAAATTTTCAGCCATCGGGCGTTTCCCGGGCGGATTCATGAAAAGAGAAGGACGACCCGGGGAAAACGAAATTTTAGTCTCTCGCATTGTCGATAGAGCATTGCGTCCGTTATTCCCCAAAGATTATCATGCCGAAACTTTTGTAACAGTACAATTGATTTCCGGCGATGTCAATGTTCCGCCCGACGCATTGGCAGGTCTTGCAGCATCAAGCGCGCTCACACTTTCAGATATTCCGTTTGACGGACCTATGTCGGAAGTGCGCGTTGTACGACTCAACGGCGAATTTTTGCTCAACCCCACAATAGAAGAGATAGAAAATGCAGACCTCGACCTGATTGTCGGGGCAACAATAGAAAACATCTTGATGGTTGAAGGCGAAATGGCTGAAGTTTCTGAAAAAGAAATGGTCGAAGCACTAAAATTTGCCCATGAAGCCATAAAAGAACAATGCCAAGCCCAACTTGAACTTGCCGAAAAAGTAGGCGTGAAACAAACCCGCGAATATGCTGCTGAAAATACTGACGAAGAACTAAAAGCAGATATTTTCAAAAACACATACGACAAAGTTTATACTGTGGCAAAATCTGCCTTGCCAAAGCAGGAACGAAAAGAAGCCTTTGAGGAAATCTTGACCGCATACAAAGAAGCATTGCCCGAATTGGAAGATACAGAAGACGAGAAAGTTCGGGACAGCTTGTGCAACATGTATTTCCACGATGTTGAGAGAGATGCCGTAAGAAACCTTATTCTCGACGAAGGGATTCGCCTCGACGGAAGAAAAACAGACGAAATTCGCCCGATTTGGTGCGAGGTTGATTATCTTCCTTCAGCACACGGCTCAGCCATATTTACACGTGGCGAAACACAATCTTTAACAACCGTAACGCTTGGCTCGAAACTTGACGAAAAAATTGTTGATAATGTTTTGGAACAAGGCAAAGACAAGTTTTTGCTTCATTACAATTTTCCGCCATTTTCAACAGGCGATGCCCGTCCGTCTCGCGGAACAAGCCGCCGAGAAATCGGACATGGAAATCTGGCACACAGAGCCTTGAAAAAACAAATCCCGACAGAAGAAGAAAACAATCCGTATGCCATCAGACTTGTTTCCGATATTTTAGAATCAAACGGTTCGTCGTCAATGGCAACAGTATGTGCCGGAACATTGGCTTTAATGGATTCCGGAATAAAGATAAAAAAACCGGTTTCCGGAATTGCAATGGGCTTGATTACAGATTCCGAATCAGGGAAATATGCCGTACTTTCGGATATTCTCGGCGATGAAGACCACCTTGGCGACATGGATTTTAAAGTTACCGGAACGGCTGACGGAATTACAGCTACACAAATGGACATCAAAGTAAAAGGATTGTCTTACGAAATTTTGGCAAAAGCACTCGAACAAGCCCATGCCGGACGTTTGCACATTTTGAACAAAATGCTTGAAACCATGCCGGAAACGCGCGAAGACTATAAACCTCATGCTCCAAGAATGCTTAGCATGTCAATACCAAAAGACATGATAGGTTCCGTTATTGGACCGGGTGGAAAAATCATTCAGGAAATTCAATCAAAATCCGACACCATAATCGTTATTGAAGAGGCTGATGGAAAAGGAGTTATTACAATTTCCGGAACAAACAAAGAAGCGATTGACAAAGGAATAACAATGATAAATGCCATTGTAATAGGTCCTGAAGAAAACCAGATTTACAAAGGCAAAGTGGTTTCTACGACAAATTTTGGTGCTTTTGTTGAAATTTTGCCCGGAAAAGAAGGCTTGCTTCATATTTCAGAAATCGACTGGAAACGAATCAATAAAGTTGAAGATGTGCTAAATGTTGGCGACGAAGTTGAAGTAAAATTAATAGAAATTGACAAAAGAACAGGAAAACTTCGTTTGTCGCGAAAAGCACTGATGAAACGACCTCCGAGAAGACATTAATATTTTTTCCCCCTTTATAAAAGAAGAGCTGTCAGAAATGGCAGCTTTTTTCATTGCAAAATCATTTTTTTTACTCCGTCAGACGACCAAGTGGCTGTTTTTCCGTCTTTTTCAAAGATAAAATACGCTTCGATATTTTTATTTTTTATTACAATTTTCATGCTTTTGTCAATGCCCAATACCATAAAAGCCGTTGCAAAGGCATCGGCAGTCATGCAATCTTTTGCAAAAACCGATGCGCTTAAAAGACTGTGTCGTACAGGAAAACCTGTTTTCGGATTTATCGTATGCGCATATTTTTTCCCGTTTTCAAAATAAAAACTTCTGTAATTTCCCGATGTTGCCACAGCGAGGTTTTCCAACAGAACGACTTCCTGAATTTCTCGATTTTTTGCTGCGGGATCATCAACCGGCTTGTCGATGCCTATTCTCCAAAGTTTTCCATAGGGATTCATTCCCTTTGTCCGGACTTCGCCGCCAATCTCAACCATGTAGTTTGCAATGTTTTCCGAATCGAGGTATTCTGAAACTTGATCTACGGAAAACCCTTTTGCAATTGCGCTCACATCTAATATGGTTTGCGGATTGGATTTTATCAAACGATTATTTTTTATTTTCACTTTCTCGAAACCAACATAGTTTTTCAGGCTATCAATCAGCATACTGTCCACTTTTTCTTTGTTTTTAAAACCAAAACCCCAAGCATTTACGAAAGGCGCAACCGTAATGTCAAAAGCTCCGTCTGTTTTCTCGGATATTTCTATGGCTTTGTCGAAAACCGCAACAAACAAAGTATCCACTTCAACATCAGGCTCGTTGTTGTTGATTTTTGAAATTAACGATTTTTTTTCGTATATGGAAAGCGAAGCATCAACAGCACGCATGACGGTTCGGATTTTCGAATGCAAATCGGTCGGCGCATCATAACTGATGTGGTATGTTGTTCCGTGTATAAACCCCTCGTTGTCTATGTATTCATTTTTTTTTTTGAAATTGTCGTATATATACCCGATAGAAAAAACGAAGAGCAGCGCAAGAATAAAGTGCAGTTTTTTTTTCATTTGTTTAAGTTAGGATTAGGGCAAACACATGGGGTTGCCCTTACGGTTTATTTATTGTCAATTGATTAACAAAAGGTTCTTTTCCTGCAAAAATAATTGGTAATTTTATGATTCGTTCTGCAAACTTTTTATCGGTTTCTTTGCTTCTTTGAGCAGGAATGCTTTTAAATTCGATGACAATTCCGTGTCTGTTTTTATCGTAAGGAATTAGCATGATGTCGTATCTGCCCTCGCCGCTTTCACGGTTTGATTTTATTATGTAATCATTGCTTAAAATCGATAGCAATCCAAGTGTGTAAACATGGAATATTTGCTCTTTTATTTTTGTATTATCATTGTCGGATTGATGAGCAGTGTCAAAATAGCTTAACGAGTCTTGCATAATTTCTTTTAATCCCATTTCAAATTTAATTAAATCATTGTTACTGAGATAATTAAAAGTTTTAGCAAGCAAACTT
>PDWI01007266.1_pt1 | contig 13547 bp, 12 predicted proteins | sample 1430891 | NCBI WGS metagenome assembly PDWI01 (sample SAMN01162508, study PRJNA174530) | Oral metagenome, whole genome shotgun sequencing project. | biome: Marine environment; feature: Marine mammal; material: Swab sample of the gingival sulcus; isolation source: swab sample of gingival sulcus...
TAGCTTTTTAAACCGAGTGAAAGGGAGTAAAAATTGGCGAAGTTTATTGTAAGACCAGCAGATAAAATAGCCGGCGAAATTGTCGTTGACGGTGCAAAAAATGGCGTGTTGCCGGTGATGGCTGCCGCTTTGTTAAGCGACGGCGTTTGTCAGATAGAAAATGTACCAAATTTAAAAGACGTCAGCGTAATGGTCGAAGTGATCAGTGCGCTCGGCGCAGAAGTTAAGCGTTCCGGCGACAAGATGACCATCGAGACGCCTCAAATAACCAGTAACGAGGCGCCCTATGAATTTGTCAGCAAAATGCGTTCTTCGTTCGACGTGATGGGCCCGCTCTTGGCGCGTACCGGTTTGGCGCGCGTGCCGATGCCGGGCGGCTGTGCAATTGGCGAACGGCCGATCGATTTGCACATAAAGGGCTTTAAAGCGCTCGGCGCGGAAATATCGTTTAGTCGCGGTGCGGTTGAGGCGAGGGCGGATAAATTGGTCGGCAACTCAGTTTATTTGGACTACCCGAGCGTCGGCGCAACTAAAAATATTATGATGGCTGCGACCATGGCAGAGGGCACCACGTTGATAAACAATGCGGCAAAAGAGCCAGAAATAATTGATTTGGCGAATTTTATAAACAAAATGGGCGGTAAAATATCGGGCGCCGGCACCGATACGGTTAAAATTGTCGGCGTCGAAAAAATGGCAGGGGCATCGCACAGCGTATTGCCCGACCGCATCGAAGCGGCTACTTATTTGGTCATGGCGGGATTGCTCAAGAGCGACGTAATGATTAAATCGGTCGAACCCAATCACGTGCGCGCAGTCGTCGCAAAGCTAAGAGAATGCGGCGTCGAAATTGACGAGGGCAACGATTATATACACGTGTTGGGCAATGGTGAATTGGGCGCTACCAATATTACGACGCTGCCACACCCCGGCTTTCCAACCGACGTACAGGCTCAGTTTATGGTGCTCTTGACTAAGTCAAACGGCAGCAGCGTCGTGATGGAAACGCTATTTGAAAATCGCTTTATGCACGTTAGCGAATTAAATAGAATGGGTGCAAATATAAAAATTGAAGGCCACAGCGCCATTATCAACGGTCCGATCAGCCTGCAGGGGGCGCACGTCAAAGCAACCGATTTGCGCGCCGGTGCAGCCTTGATTTTAGCGGGATTAATCGCCGAGGGCGAAACGCATATTCACGATATCGAACACATTGATCGGGGCTATAATAAAATTGAAAATAAACTCAGCGAGCTGGGTATTTCGATAACTAGAATTGTCGATTAACAAGGGGGATTACATGTTTGGTTTTGGTGCGGAAATTGGCATTGATTTGGGAACCGCCAACGTTTTGGTTTACATTAAGGGAAAGGGTATCGTCCTACAAGAACCGTCAGTTGTAGCGATCGATCGAAATACAGATAAAGTTTTGGCGGTTGGCGAAGACGCCAGGCGCATGTTGGGGCGTACGCCCGGCAACATCGTGGCGATTCGCCCATTGAAGGACGGCGTAATTTCCGATTACGACGTCACCGAGCGTATGCTCAAGCACTTTATCAACAAAACTTGTGGTAAGCGCCGCTTTTTTAGACCGAAAATTATGGTCTGCGTACCGAGTGGCGTAACCGAAGTAGAACGACGTGCCGTTATCGACGCGTCGATGGAGGCGGGCGGTGCCAAGACTTTTATTATCGAAGAGCCAATTGCTGCGGCGATCGGCGCAGGGCTCGACATCGAAAAGCCAGATGGCAATATGGTCATCGATATCGGCGGCGGTACGACTGACATCGCCGTAATTTCGCTCGGCGGCGTAGTCGTCAGCAAATCGATTAAAATCGCCGGCGATAAACTGGACGAGGCAATTATTCGCTATATGCGGAAAAACCACAATTTGTTAATCGGCGAACGCACTGCTGAAGAAATGAAAATTAACATCGGCACCGCTTATCCGCGCGTCAAATCGGCTTCTATGGATTGTCGCGGGCGCGATTTAATCACCGGCTTGCCGCGCTTTAAGACAGTTTCTTCAGAAGAGATGATGGAGGCGATTTTAGAACCGGTAAATGCAATTAGCGATGCAGTCCACGCCGTATTGGAAAAGACGCCGCCCGAATTGTCGTCCGATATCAGCAACTGCGGCATTGTGATGACCGGCGGCGGTGCACTTTTACACGGTCTCAACAAATTGTTGGAGTCGCGCACTGGTATCCCGGTCTATATAGCCGAAGATGCCGTGAGCTGCGTCGCCAAGGGCACGGGCATGTCGCTCGATCATATGGCTATGTATGAAAAGGCGCAAGAAGGCGGACAAAGGCGCCGCTTTTAGAAATTTTCTTATTTTTATTAAAGTCTTTACAACCTTCTGCCGATAACAGTATTGGACTAGGTATTGGAGGACTTTATGCTAAGAGGTTTATACACGGTTTCTACGGCATTAGAACAGAATACACACGCGATGGACATCATGTCCAATAACTTGGCGAATATCAATGCCGTCGGGTATAAGCGCGATATTGCTCAATATCAGGAATTTAGCAGTGTGTTGCTTTCCAAGGTAAACGGACAGAACCCCCCGTTAAAAAAGGGCGCCGCTCAGGTCATGGTCGAAAAGACCACAAATTCACATATCTTAACGACTGACAACGGCTTCTTTAAAGTCGCTGCGCCGGGGCAGACATCTTATAATCGCTCGGTTGAATTGCGCGCCGCCGAAGACGGCTTCTTGCGCACGCTTTATCGCAATGGCAATCACGAAATAATTAAAGATGCCGGCTACGCCGTGTTGGGCGAAAGCGGTCCTGTAAAAATCGGCGACAAGCCATTTGAAGTCGATCAAGCTGGCAATGTTACAGTCGATGGCAAGGTCGTCGCCAATTTGTTGCACAGTCAGCCGGTTGACGTATTGGGGACGACGAGCGGTGGCGTCAAGATGAACCGCGTCGTCTCGCTTTTCGAACAAGGCACCTTGCGAAGTACCGAAAATCCCTATGACTTGGCACTTAAGGGCAAGGGCTTTTTCACTTTAGAGACGCCCTACGGCGTGCGCTATACGCGAAATGGGCAGTTTAAAGTCGACGCCGAAAATCGCCTCGTCACTGACGACGGCTTTGGCGTAGTCGGTCTAGAGGGTCCAATTCAACTTTCTTCAAGTGATGTTTCAATTAATAAATATGGCGAAGTAATCGAAAATGGTCTTGCGGTGGACAAGCTAAAAATCGTCAACCCGAGCAATATCGAGCGCATGAAAAAAGCTGGTTCGGCGCTCTTTCGATTTGACGGCGAAATGCAGGAAACGCCCTTTGCAGGCACCGTCTCGCAAGGATTTTTAGAAAACTCAAATGTAGATAATTTAAAAGAAATGATTCAATTAATGGAAACCTACCGCGCCTATGAAAGTGCGCAGCGCGTGGTAAAGTCTTATGATGATATCATCGGTAAGGCAGTTAGCGAAATCGGACAGCTTTAAACCTACTCGTAAATAATCCAGGTTTAATATTAGGAGGGTGAAATGCGCTCACTATGGTCAGCGGCTACCGGCATGAAGAGTTTGCAAATGGCAATCGACACGGTGGCGAACAACTTATCAAATGTCAATACTGCGGGGTTTAAGCGCCAACGCATTGAATTTAAAGATTTGCTGTATGAAAAGTTGGACTTTACAGACGGCGAAGCGGGCTTGGGTGCACCGGTTAATTTAGAACTCGGTCACGGCGTAATGCCTTCGGCGACTGTAAGACAGTTTAGTCAGGGCAGTATCGCACCAACTGAAAACGATTTAGACGTCGCCATACAAGGAGAGGGCTTTTTTGAAGTGGTCGATCCCGAGGGTAACTTGCTCTATACGCGCGATGGCTCTTTTAAATTCGGCTTGACCGAAAGCGGTAAGCGCTTGGTGACATCTTCCGGTTATTTGGTGCAAGGCGTCGACGGTCCGATAGATTTAGATGGTGATTACAGCGATATTTCGATCGATCAAAGCGGTATCGTATCGGTAAAGTATTACGATTCAGAAGACGCTGAGTTTACGCAAGTCGGACAGCTCAAGCGAATGAAAATTGCCAATCCCGCCGGCATGCTCAGTCAGGGGCTAAACCTTTACAAGACGACTGCAGCATCGGGACAAGCAATGCTCGATGAAGACGCTTCAGCGGGCAAGATGATGCAAGGTTATATCGAGTCATCCAATGTTCAGGTCGTAGAAGAAATGATCAATTTAATTACAATGCAACGCGCCTACGAAATCAACTCTAAGGCGATTCAGACATCCGATCAAATGCTCGAATTGGCAAATAATTTAAAGCGTTAGTTAGGTGATAAGCGTGAGAATAAATGATATTGATAGCGCGCTGCAAGCGCAAGCTGTGACCGGGCGCTCCAATTTAGAAGATAAGAGAATAGGTGATTTTGAAGCCGCCATTAAGCGCGCCGCTCAGTCAAATGACGTGACGGAATTAAAAAAAGTGGCGTCTGATTTCGAGGAAATCTTTCTCAATATGATGCTCAAGGCAATGCGCCAGACGGTGGGCGATGGCGGACTGATTGAAAAGAGCAATCAGGCGCAAATTTTTGAATCGATGCTCGACGAAAAGTTTGCCGAGCAGTTGGCAGATGCCGGCGGTCTTGGCATTGGCGATTTAATCGTCGAACAGATGAAGGCTTATGCAAAGCAGCCGAGTGACGCGCGGCAGCCGTCAATCGATATAAAAGGATAATCCGCAATGCCGGAGAAAAGACTAATCAACAAAAGATTAGTCTTTTTAATAATTTAGAAAATCAAAAATTTGAAATAATTCTTTGTATGCTGTATAATTGTATTAGAGGGTTTTTGATCGTTTGCTGTTTTGAAAGCGTTCGCAGTGGGCGTTAAAACTCTCAGAAATCGTAATGTGTTTTAGAGGCGCTTGTGATAGACGTAAAGGTTGCGATTGATGATAGTTTTATGTAATGAGCGCTAATGTGAGGAGGAATAAATGAAAGGTTATGCAATGTTGGGAATTGGTAAGGCGGCTTGGATAGAAAAAGAAAGACCTCAGTGCGGGCCGCTTGATGCAATATGTAAGCCGATTTCATTGGCGCCGTGTACTTCTGATATTCACACGGTTTGGGAAGGTGCAATTGGCGAGCGTCACAATATGATTCTCGGTCATGAAGGCGCCGGCGAAATCGTAGAAGTAGGCGAGTTGGTCAAAGATTTTAAACCGGGCGATCGCGTGCTCGTTCCGGCTATCACACCGGATTGGAATTCTTTAGAGGCGCAAGCCGGTTATTCAATGCACTCTGGTGGCATGTTGGCAGGCTGGAAATTTTCTAACTTTAAAGATGGCGTGTTTGGAGAATTCTTCCACGTCAACGACGCCGATGGCAACTTGGCACTGATTCCGGAGGGCGTTGATCCAGTATTGGCACCGATGCTTTCTGATATGGTTCCGACAGGTTTCCACGGCGTAGAATTGGCAGACGTACAATTTGGCGACGAAGTCTTAGTCGTCGGCATTGGTCCGGTTGGCTTAATGTCTGTAGCGGGCGCTAATTTACGCGGTGCATCGCGCATTTACGCAGTCGGCACGCGTCCGAATTGTGTAGAAGCAGCTAAATTTTATGGTGCAACAGACATCATCAATTATAAAAACGGCTCAATTGACGCGCAGATTATGGAATTAACTGACGGCAAGGGCGTCGACAAAGTCGTCATCGCCGGCGGTACAGTCGACACTTTCCAAGAAGCTGTGCGCGCGCTTAAAGCCGGTGGTAAAATTGGCAACGTCAACTACTTGGGTAGTGGCGACTACGTCAAGATTCCGCGTGAAGACTGGGGCGTCGGCATGGGCCACAAGGCGATTATGGGCGGTTTGACGCCGGGCGGCAGATTGCGACTCGAAAAGCTGGCTAAGCTAGTTGCCACTGGCAAGTTGGATTTATCTAAGTTAATTACGCATCGCTTTAATGGTTTTGAACACATTGAAGAAGCGTTGTTGTTGATGAAGGACAAGCCAAAAGATTTAATTAAACCGGTCGTCATCGTAGCAGAAGATTTAATGGAAAAATAGATGAAAATACTGATTTTATCCGGATTTTTGGGTGCGGGTAAAACAACTTTTTTACAGCAATTGGTAAAACATTTTAAAGATGTTGTCATTCTTGAGAACGATTACGCTCGCGATGTAGATCGCGAGCTTCTTTCTCGCCAAAACAATACCACTTATGCAATTGATGAAGGCTGTGCTTGTTGCGTTAAGGGCGAAGAACTCGAGGGCGCGATATTGACAATTGCCAACACCTTAGATCCGCAGTACTTAATTATTGAGCCGACCGGATTGTGTTCGCTCAGCGCATTGATTAAGCGCGTAAAAAAAGTTGAATACGAACGCATTCAGTACATTGGCAGCATCGCCATAATGGAAATCAATCGCTATAAAAAAATTGAAGAGACGTATCCGGAACTCTACTTAGACAGCATCCAAAACGCTAATTATATAATTGTTTCAAAGTCGGAAACTGCCTCTAATAAGGATTTTGCCGCAGCGGCGGACTATTTTTCAAAGCACAGCAACGCACAAGTAGCCAACAGGCACTACAGCCAATTTGCCGAAGATGACTGGCAAATGGTGATAAATTCGCTGTCGCCACTCGACCAAATCGTGGAAAGTCACTATCATTACCACGCCAAAACGTTGACTTATCAAAATGTCGTATTTGATGATTTTCAACAGATGGGAACTTGTTTTAACGCAATTGTAGGCGGTCGTTTTGGCAAAGTAATGCGCGCTAAGGGCGGCGTTTTAATCGCCGAAAAGCCTTATAAAATAGATGTTGTAGACAGCCAGTTTAACATTGAACCGCTCGACGCGGCGATTGACAATTTAATTTTTATCGGTCAAAACTTAGACGAATTGGCATTTACGGTGATGTTTGAAAAGCATTATAGCAAAAAATAAATACTAGTATCAGCGGAGTGTCGACAAAAGTCGGCACTCTTATTTAATATGAAGCGATTAGCCTATGATTAAGCGGGTAAAAACAACCTGAGAGGTGAAAGATGAAAGCTTTAGTATTTGGTGGAGGTGGCGCCAAGGGCGCTTATCAAATTGGCGCTTGGCGCGCTTTAAATGAATTGGGTGAAACCTTTGACATTGTGACCGGGACGTCAATTGGTGCAATTAATGCCGCCTTGTATGTACAAGACGACTACGAATTGGCAGAACACCTCTGGTCGACTTTGACGATTGACGATTTAATTATCGCCGAGGGCGACATTTTGGAAAAAATAATTAATTATGACGTGCGCGGCGAGGACATAAGGCTCGTAGTTGATTTTTTTAAAAAGACAATCGATCAAAATGGTTTAGACACTACGCCCTTAAAGGCGCGCTTACGAGAATGTATAGATGAACAGCGGGTGCGCGCCGCAAAGGTCAAAATGGGCATAGTCACCGTTTCGCTGACCGATTTAAAGCCGCTAGAATTGTCAATTGACGACATTCCGGAGGGCGAATTACACGATTATTTAATTGCCAGTTCAAACTTGCCGGTATTTCAAAATTCGCGAAAAAACGGAAAAATAATGATAGATGGCGGCTTTTATGATAATATACCGATAGAGCTCGCCAAGCAGATGGGCGGAACTGAATTTACGGTTATCGACCTCAAGTCATTCGGTCTCGGACCGGGCAATAAGCGCGGCGAAAAAGTCAAACAAAAACGCGTGATTTCTTCCAAGGTCGACATCGGTGGCATACTCGAGGTCAATCCGCAAAAGGCGGTTCAAAATATTCAGCTCGGCTACTACGATACGCTAAGGTCCTATCGCGGCTATTGCGGCAGGGACTATTATATCGAGTCCAAGGCGACCGCGCGCGACATCGCTCAAAAAATAATCGCTGCAGACAGTGCCGGCATTTTGGAGTTACAACAATTATTTGCAGGCACCGACAGCGATCAACTGCGATTCGTAATGGAAGATTTAATTCCGATTTTGCACAAAAAACTCGATTTGCCAGAAGCGGCAGGTTACCTGGAAATATATGTTGCACTACTCGAAGAAATTGCCAAGAGCCAGCAGTTAGAAATCTATAAAATATGGCAGTTAGAAGAATTTGAAGCTGCAATAAAAGCGCGTTATCAAAGCGGCAATACGTTGAATAAAGGCGTGTCGACGATGCGCCGAATATTCGAACTAATAAATCCCTTAAACGGCAGTAAAGACATACAGTTTTACAATACCGTCTATGAACAATTAATGAGGTGAAACATGGATTATCGCGAAATTTATCAAAAGTGGTTAACTGACCCTGCGTTTGACGAAGCGTTTATTGAAGAACTAAAAAATTTAACAGACGAAAAAGAAATTGAAGATCGCTTTTACAAGGCGCTTAGCTTTGGCACTGCCGGCATGCGCGGCGTCATTGGCGCCGGCAGAAATCGCATGAACAAATATAATATTCGCCGGGCGAGTCAGGGCTATGCCGATTACTTGTTAAGTAAAAATGCCGAGGCGACTTGCGTCATCGCGCACGACAATCGTCGCTTTAGCGACTTCTTTGCGCGCGAGGCGGCTGCGGTATTTGCCGCCAACGGCATCAAGACTTATTTGTTCGAAAGTCTGAGGAGCACGCCGGAACTGTCGTTTGCAATTCGCCATCTCAACACCACTGGTGGCGTCGTCGTCACCGCCAGTCACAACCCGCCGGAATACAACGGCTACAAAGTATATGGTTCGGACGGCGCGCAGCTAATGCCGGTCGAGGCAGATAAAGTGACTGCGGCAGTCGATGCGGTAACCGATTTTGCGGCAATTAAATACGTCGACTACGCCGCTGCCGAGCGCGACGGCATGGTCGAAATTATCGGCGAACACGTCGACGAAGCCTATCTGTCGGCAGTTTGTCAACAGATTATCAACCGCGATATTTACAGCTATCCCTTGACGATGACTTATTCGCCCTTGCACGGCGTTGGCGGCATGATCGTCAAGCGTCTAATGGATCGTCTAGCAGTTAAGGGCATGAACTATATCGACGTTCAAATGCAACCGGACAGCGAGTTTAGCACGATAAAAAAACCCAATCCGGAAGAAGAACAAGCGTTTGCGTTATCGCTTGAAAAGGCAAAAGAAATTGGCGCCGAACTATTGATAACGACAGATCCGGACGCCGATCGCATCGGCATCATGGTCAAAGGCGACGACGGTTACGTAAAACTCGACGGCAATCAAATTGGCGCCTTACTGACGCATTACGTGCTCGGCTCTAAGCGCGACATGCCGTTAAATGCGACGATTGTAAAAACAGTTGTAACCAGCGATTTAGGGGCGCGCATCGCAGCTGCCTACGGCGTCGATTGCGAAGAGACGCTGACCGGGTTTAAATTTATCGGCGATCGCATAAAGGCGTATCAGGCGGACGGCAGCCATAGTTTTATCATGGGTTACGAAGAGAGCTACGGCTACTTAGTCGGCACGCACGCACGCGATAAGGACGCCGTCGTCAGTTTAATGCTAATCGTCGAAATGGCGAAGTATTATAAATCGTTAGATATGACATTGCTCGACGTCATGGCAGAAATCTATAAGCAGTTCGGCTATTATAAAGACCGCGCCATTGCCAAAGTGCTCAAGGGCAAGAGCGGCATGGAAAAAATGCAGAAGATTATTGACAAGTTTCGCACGGCAGAGCAGATTGGCGATTTGCAAATCGTAAAAGTTGCCGACTTTCAGGCTGGTACCGTAAAAGACTTGACAAATGGTCAGGTTGCGCAATTGACGCAGCCCAAGTCAAATGTTTTAAAATACTATTTAAAAGATGGCACTTGGTTTGCACTGAGGCCGTCCGGCACCGAACCGAAGCTTAAATTCTACATATCGGGCGTCGCCGACAGCAACGCTTTGGCAGAGCGAAAATGCGACGCCATCGACGCCGTAATCGACGACTTTATAGCGGAGTTTATTTAAACAATTAGCATTTTGGAGGTAGCATGGCGACTTGTTATATGACAAAGACGCGCCTGATGGGGGCGCTAGTCGGTTATATTGACTATTTATTCGACGGTCGTAGGATCGTCGAATTTTATCATATCGAAATAGAGGAGTATGGCATCGATCGCTTTGAACAATTGGTTGAACCGACCGACTATGACGTCCTGCAAATGCGCCACGAAATGCTAGGTCGCATGGGCGGTGCCGCGGTGCCGCTCAGCGAAGATGAGTTTTTACAAATGATTACATTTGGCGTATCGATTAACATGCGCGCCAAGACGTTGAATCAAATTATAAAAAAGTCGCATTGGTTTCCGACCAACCCAAATGTCGATCTGCAAGTTTACCAGTCGGCATTGTTAAAAGTAATCGAAAACATAAACGGACCGTATGCCTTCATTCACTACTTTTTAATGCGTTATTTGGCGCAAGATAAAATTTATTTGCATATGACAAAGCTCAAAATAGCAATGCGCGACACCTATTATACACTATTGCGCAATCAAATCGAAGAACGCAATGGCATCTACTACTTTTCCGGCTTGCTCTTGGCAGATCGCCACTATACGATGCGCGGTGCGGTTAAGTTAGACGGTGGTCTGATTGCGGGTTTTAAAATTAAAGACATTACAAAGGCCACCGATTTAGAGGCGGCAATGCTGTTGAGGCGCGCCGAATTCATCAACGTCTATAAAATAGGCGATGAAAATTTGGAAAGTCATTTGATTCGCGAACACAAGTATCTGGCGCCGACGCTCTATCCAAACGGTCGCCTGTACATTAAATATCGCTCCGACGATCGCCACGTCAGTCAAAAGCTGTTCTTTCTCAACGGCGACGTCGAAGTTTATATTTACATTACGGATAGTCGACAATTAATTTTGGCGGGCGACAAAAGCGCCGATATCGAGTACTGGGATGAACACTTAAAGACGCGCTTTGCAGCGGTTTTACAACACTATGAATCGTTTCACTTTGAATCGTCAATACTGTACGATTTCATACTGTCTGATTACGATGATTTTGATGATTTCGTCGGGGAATACGGAGAATAATATGGCGGTTTTAAATCAAGTATTTGTTTTATTTTCATTAATATTGGTCGGCTATGTCGTCAAAAAATTAAACGTCGTCTCCGACGAATTTCAGGCTGGCATCGCGCCCTTGATTATGAATGTCACATTGCCGGCTTTTATTCTGTCGTCGATGAACTTTGAGTTCTCGGTCGAAACCTTAAAGTCGAGCGGTCTGTTGGTGGTAATATCTTTTGCCCTCTACGGACTCGCCTTTATCTTTTCCAAATTGTATTCAAAAGTCGTCAAAAACGACGACGGCAAGCGCGCCGTCATCGAATATACCATTATGTTTTCCAACACCGGCTATATGGGCTATCCAGTCGTCGCGCAGTTGTTTGGCGAAAAGGGCGTGTTTTACGCCGCCGTCTATAACCTCAGCTTCAATATACTCATTTGGACTTACGGCGTCGACTTGTTGAGCGGTAAAAGTAGTAGTGGACTGCCGCTTAAAGAGCGGCTAAAAGCGTTGATTAACCCCGGATTAATCGCCGTCGTGCTGGGCTTTGTCATATTTGTTTTAAACTGGTCGTTTCCAAAGCCGGTCGCCGATTTGCTCGCCATGATAGGGTCGACGACGACGCCGCTGTCGATGATGTTCATCGGCTTTATACTGACAGAAGTCAACGCCGACGACATCCTCAAAAATCATCAACTCTGGCTAGTCAGTGCAATCAGATTAATCGCCTTGCCGGCGGCATCCTACTTTGTGTTGCTGCTATTCGGCTTCAGCGGTTTAACGCTTTATATTCCAGTCGTTATCGTCGCCATGCCGGCTGCCGTCAACACCGCCATATTCGCATCGCGCTACAATGCCGACTATCGGCTCGGTTCGCTGTTAATTTTTGCCTCGACACTGTTGTCAATTGTGACGATTCCCGTATTGATGATGCTGATAAATTAGCGCCGGTATTGCACTGCTTTCAACTGGATATTAAACTAATTTCGACTGCCTTTACGGCGAGTTCTGTGCGATTTTTACAGCCCGTTTTATCGAGGATGGTGTTAATGTATTTTCGTATTGTATTATATGAATAGTTAAGCGACTCCGAGATTTCGTCGTTTCCCTTTCCCTCGGCAATTAGTCTAATGATTTCAATTTCAATTTTACTCAATTCTTTAACTGAGATGCATCCCAATGCAATATCCGGTGGATCGTGTGGATAAATATTTTGCCCTGCCAACGTCAAATCCATCACTTCGATTAATTCTTTTTCGCTGGCCTCTTTGTACCAAAAGCTATCTACGCCAATTGATCTAGCGCGTTCCACAAAATTGTAATCTGCCATTGAAGTAATCAGGACAATCTTTATTTCAGGGTACTTTTCTTTGACACGCTGCGCCGCGTCAATGCCACTTTCGCCCATTGCCGTGTAAATGTCCATTAAGATAATATCGACTTTATTTTTAATTAAATAGATATCGACTAAAGCGGCGTTATCCGTCGTGCCGACAATTTTATAGCGACTGTAGTTTTGAATATATAGTTTAAACAATTCACGTTGTAATGGCTGATCTTCAACGATTATTACATTTTTGCATTCCATTTAAGCCTCCTAATAATCTATTGGAAAAGTTGTGGTAACTGTAAATTGCGGCGCTTCGATGACTTCAAAGCTGCCCGATACCTCATCCAATGTCTTTTCGATTGACATAAATCCGCCACCGCGCTGAATGGGTTCAGACGGCGCTTTGCCGTCGTTGCTAAATGCGATTTTATAATCCGATTTTGTCTTTGCAATTTCTATGTACATTTGTTTGGCGGCGCCGTGCAAATAGGCGTTGATTAGACATTCGCGCCCAACGGCGATAATTGTCTTTTCGGCTCTTGGGTTGTTTTTGGGCCATTTGCCCACTATGTTTAAAGTGACGCCAATAGACTGTGCCGCTTGCTGGAAGCTCTCGTATAAATCTGTGTTTTCATAGCTGTCGCTATTGACGAGCAGTTCAATGGAGCGCCGCCAAATAATAAGCGCTCTGTCGAGATCGCCCTTTCCGGTTTCTAAATAGCGCCGGACGGAAGCTAACCCCATGCCCATGCTATTGTGTATTTTAAGTTTGGCGTCTAGCATTTCTTCTTGGCGCGTTACTTTTTCTAAGTTTGAGCTAGTTTCGAACATCTTTTGGCGCAGTGCAATTAATTTTTCGCGCTTTGACAATTGCGTTTGCTTGAGGTGGTGGAGTTCGCTTATATCGACCGCCTCAATTTGGATAACGTGTTTACCGTTTATTTTAATTGTGCGTTTGCTAAAGCGATACACCTTATCATTGGCAAATTGTAAAGTGGGGGTCTCGTCCGCTTCGATTAAGCGAATGTGCGGATGCGCCACTGTCAAACTGTGCCAAAAGGCGTGTGCGCTTTGCAATGTGCTATTGCTCAATTGGTAGTATAAATCATACATTAGCGTATTGGCGAGCATAATCACGCCGTTTGACTTGGCGTAGATAATACCGGTCGGCAAATTGTCAAAGCTCTCTTTTATCATTTTCTTTTGTTTTGTGCC
>PDWI01007267.1_pt1 | contig 13547 bp, 10 predicted proteins | sample 1430891 | NCBI WGS metagenome assembly PDWI01 (sample SAMN01162508, study PRJNA174530) | Oral metagenome, whole genome shotgun sequencing project. | biome: Marine environment; feature: Marine mammal; material: Swab sample of the gingival sulcus; isolation source: swab sample of gingival sulcus...
AAATTCGCACTTTGTGCTTTGGCATTTGATAAACAATTAAATAAAGTAGATTTTCCTACGTTAGGTAATCCTACAATTCCTGCTTTCATATCTTAATTATTTTTTGAACTATCTATAATTTATTTTACGCATTCTCAATGATTCTGGTGTAACCTCTAAATATTCATCATCTCTGATGTACTCCATACACTCTTCCAAAGAAAAGTCTACTTTTGGAGCAATTTTCACACTATCATCAGAGCCTGAGGCACGAACATTGGTCAATTTTTTTCCTTTGATAAGGTTTACACCCATATCCTCTTGTTTGTTATTCTCTCCAATCACCTGTCCTTTGTAAATCTCTTCATTAGGACCTACAAAGAAACGTCCTCTATCTTGCAATTTATCAATAGAATAAGCCGTTGCTTTTCCTGTTTCTGCAGAGATAATTGCTCCGTTGGCAATCGTTGAGATTTCACCTTTATATTCATCAAAATCTCGTAAACGGTGGTTGATAATCGCCTCACCAGCAGTTGCCGTAAGTACTTTATTTCTCAATCCAATCAAACCACGAGACGGAATGTCAAATTCCAGGTGTTGTAAATCTCCTTTTGGCTCCATTACTAACAAACTTCCTTTTCGTAAAGTAACCAAATTAATTACCTTACTCGCCGATTCCTCTGGAACATCAACAACTAAAGTTTCGTAAGGCTCACATTTTACACCGTCAATTTCTTTGATAATTACGTGAGGACGACCTACTTGTAGCTCATACCCTTCACGACGCATCGTTTCAATCAATACGGATAAGTGCAAAATTCCACGACCATACACCATAAATTTATCCTCTGAATCCGTATCTTCTACACGAAGAGCCAAGTTTTTTTCAGTTTCTTTGTACAATCTATCTCTTAAGTGACGTGAAGTTACAAATTTACCTTCTTTTCCATAAAAAGGCGAGTTATTAATGGTAAACAACATACTCATTGTAGGTTGGTCAACTTCGATACGCTCTAACATTTCAGGATTTTCTAAATCGGCAATCGTATCACCAATTTCAAAATCATCAATACCTGTAATCGCACAAATATCACCACTTCGAACCGATTCTACACGGTCTTTTCCTAAACCTTCAAAAGTATGTAATTCTTTAATTCGTACTTTTTTAGTTGTTCCGTCTGCTCGGCAGATCATATAATCTTTTCCTTCTTCTAAATCCCCACGGAATACACGTCCAATCGCTATTCTTCCTACAAAAGAAGAAAAATCTAAAGACGTAATTTGCATTTGTGGTGTTCCTTCTCTGTAAGGAGCCTCAGGAATATTTTCCAAAATGGCATCCAATAAAGGAATAATGTCTGTTGTTGGCTTTTGCCAATCCGTACTCATCCAACCATTTTTTGCTGAGCCATATAAGGTTTCAAAATGTAATTGCTCCTCTGTTGCATCCAAATTGAACATCAAATCAAATACTTTTTCGTGTACCAAATCTGGAGTACAGTTTTCTTTATCTACCTTGTTAACTACCAAAATTGGAGTCAATCCAAGTTCTAACGCCTTTCCTAATACAAAACGAGTTTGAGGCATAGGACCTTCAAAAGCATCTACCAATAATAATACACCATCAGCCATTTTCAATACTCGCTCTACTTCTCCACCAAAATCGGCGTGCCCAGGAGTATCAATGATATTGATTTTTACACCTTTATAGTTTACAGAAACATTTTTAGAAACAATGGTAATTCCTCTCTCTCGTTCCAAATCATTGCTATCCAACAGTAAATCTGTTCGTTCTTTTCTTTCGTCCAATATCTTTGCTTGGTCGATGATTTTATCTACTAATGTTGTTTTTCCGTGGTCAACGTGTGCGATAATCGCAATGTTTCTGATTTGATTCATAAAATTTTTATTATTTAAAGCGTACAAAGGTACGGCTTTTATTTGGATTTACGAGTATTCTTTTGTGAAGTCGTTTAAAATGTGCTTTATAATGTTATGTGCTGTTCCTATAAAAATGATAAAAACTTAGACAATTCTTCTGTCTGAATAAAAAAAAACCATTCCAAAAAATGGAATGGTTCTCGCACTAATATTACTAAGATTTCAGGTCTATCGGAGTCTATCTACTGATTTTACAAGATCTTCGTCCCTCTTTATGGCTTTATTTGCCATAACAATAAATAAGATGGTAAAAATAGGGATAAGTAGTCCAATACCCTTCTCAGAAACCGTAATTTCTCCGGATAAATTTAGTACATAATACACCAATATTCCTAGTAAAATAAGGTTAATCAATATGGATAATCTTCCTAATACAAATTGTGTCTTTCGAGTTTTATACTTGAAAATAGCAATGAATGTTATAACTGCTGATACGACAAACAAAACGGCTATCGATTTCAACAAAATACTATCCGTGTTAAATACGTCTAAAATAGAAAACACCTTGTGCTTAGCCGTTTCCCACAAATCAACGAAGAACACTACAACACCAGATAAAAGGGTTGCGATGAATAAATATAATGTTTGTACTCTCTGTATCATTACTTTTTTTGTAAAAGGTGTGGCAAATGTAATACTTTTTTTCAAAAAAATATCATTTTCTGAAAAATTAATCCATTCTTTAACTCATAATGTAAAAGTTACAACTAAATAGCAACCTTTACTCTTCGTGACTTCCCTTTACAGGCGAAGCCTTGTCTGGTAAAATAAGATTCAATATCACTCCTACAATCGATGCCAATCCTATGCCTGCTAATGAAAAATTACCAAAATTCAATTGAGCACCGCCAATTCCAACAGTCAAGACAATAGAAATAATGACTTGATTTCGAGTTTTTGATAAATCTGTTTTTGCTTCAATAAGTGTTTTAATACCAATACTTGCTATCATACCAAATAATAGTAACATAATCCCTCCTAAAACGGCTTGTGGAATCGTCTTTAACAAAGCACTAATCTTACCTATCAAAGAAAATATAATCGCTGTTACTGCGGAAATACGAAGTACACGAGGATCTGTAATTTTCGTAAGAGCCACCGCTCCTGTTACTTCTGAATAAGTTGTGTTTGGTGGTCCTCCAAAGAATCCTGCGATTGCTGTTGCTACACCATCTCCTAAGAGCGTTCGGTGTAAACCAGGGTCTTTTACGAATTTTTTGTCAGCAACACCTCCAATGGCGTACATATCTCCAATATGCTCAATAATCGGTGCAATCGCCACAGGAATCATATAAAGAATAGCACCCCAACTAAATTCTGGTCTTGTAAAGTTTGGGAGTGCAAACCAAGGTGCTTTTTCTACTGATGAAAAATCAATCTTATCAGCACTAATTACCAAACTGTCCGTAATAGCAATAGGAAATTGTCCTATCAAAAAGGAAATAATGTATCCTACCACAATTCCTATAAATATAGGTATCAAACTCGCCAGACCTTTTCCGTACATTACAACAAGTATCGCACTCACAAGTACTACAAGGGCAATGAGCCAATTGGTCTTTGCCATATCTACTCCCACAGACGCCAAAGAAAGTCCAATAATCATAATCACAGGACCTACTACCACAGAAGGAAATACTTTCTCTATAATCTTAAGTCCCCACAATTTAATAATTCCAGAAACAACGCTATACACGATTCCCACAGCAATAATACCTCCTAATGTACCGGGGTACCCATATAATTTCGTAGCGGCCACAATCGGCGCTATAAAAGCAAAACTACTTCCAAGAAATACAGGTACTTTTCCTTTAGTAATAATGTGAAAAATAAGTGTTCCTACACCAGCAGTAAATAATGCAACCGCAGGGTCGATATCAATCAATAAAGGAACTAAAACTGTAGCACCAAAAGCTACAAACAAAAATTGAATCCCAATAATAACTCTTTTTACAGGATTGTTTAGATTCGTCGATAATTCAGACATAGAATAAAATGTGTTAGTTAATATTGGGATACAAAGAAATAGAAAATTATTGTAGAAAACAACGGTTGAGAGCAAAGATTATTAACATCTTTTCAACTACTGTTTTTGACCAACTAAAATTCCATTATTTTTTTACAAATCAAATATTTTTTAGTTACAACTTTATTTTTTAGATTTGGAAATTGAAAATTGAATCAGCTTTAACAGTCAGTAATTTATCTCAAATAGTTGAATTACTCGATGGTAATAATTTTATAAAAATGAAAAATACAATGAATTTCAGAAACACTAAAACATTGTTAAACAACTTTCTAACGCTACTCATAGTTAGCACACTTATAAGTTGTGGTAATAATAAAAAACTATCCTTACAAGACTTAAAAAAAGGAACTTTTAAGATTGAGGATGAGCCAGATGTTACGATTATCAGAAAAGGTAATTTGCAGATTGAAAAATACGATAATGGTGTGGAAATAGACAGTTTTTCTATCAGATGGGAGAATGACAGTATTTATACACTCAAGGCAATCCGCCCTAAAACAATTATCGATACAGATGTCATCACCTACAAAATCAAAGAATTAGATAAAAACGGTTACACTTTTGAATCCACTATAGGGACCTCAAATTATGTACAAAAAGGAAGAATTTATAAAAAATAACAACTAATGGAATTATTACTTCAAATAGACACTTGGGTAGCATTACTAACCCTTACATTTTTAGAAATTGTTTTAGGAATTGACAATATTGTATTTATCTCTATCGTTTCCAGCAAATTAAAAGAAGAAGACCAACCGAAAGCAAGAAATATCGGACTTGCTTTAGCAATGATTTTCCGTATCGTATTATTATTTGGAATCACGTATGTTTTAAAATTGCAAAACCCACTATTTCACATTGATTTTTCGTGGTTAAAAGCAGGGGTTTCAGGACAAAGTATCATCGTTCTTTTAGGAGGTATATTCCTGTTGTACAAAAGTGTTTCTGAAATTCATCACAAGTTAGAAGGAGAAGAGGAAAACTCTCAAAACAAAGCAAGTAGCACCGTAGCGAATGCTATTATGCAAATTTCTTTGTTGAACTTGGTATTTTCCTTTGACAGTATTTTAACGGCTATTGGTTTGGTAAGTTTAGACAATCCACCAGCAGGTTTCGGATATACTGGAGGAATGACGATTATGGTTATTTCCGTAGTATTATCTATTGTGATTATGATGTTATTCGCAGGTCCTGTGAGCAAGTTTGTCAACGAGCACCCTACTATTCAGATATTAGGACTTTCATTCTTAATTTTAATCGGTGTAATGCTATTAGCAGAGGGTTCTCATTTAGCACATTTTGAACTATTTGGAGCAAAGGTTCACAGTATTCCAAAAGGTTACTTATATTTTGCTATTTTCTTCTCGTTATTCGTAGAATTTTTAAATTTAAGAATGAAGAAAAAAGGGAAACCAGTACATTTACACAACTCTAAAATCGTTAAAAAATAGCGACTTAACTAATTTAATGTTCAGAAGATGATAGAAGTACTTATTGTAGGCGGAGGCCCTATGGGAATTGCAACAGCCATTGAAGCAAAACAAAATGGTTTATCTCATCTAATTTTAGAGCGAGGAACATTGGTCAATTCATTGTTTCACTTTCCTAAAAATATGACTTTTTTCTCTACTTCTGAACGTTTAGAAATCGGCAACGTTCCTTTTATCTCTCATTACGAAAAACCGAAAAGAGATGAAGCTCTGGAGTATTATAGACGTGTCGTATCCCACTGGGATTTGAATATCAAAACTTATGAAGAAGTTACAGATATTACTAAAAAAGATGATTTTTTTGAAGTAACATCTTCGAAAAACAGCTATAAAGCAAAACACGTAGTCGTTGCAACAGGGTTTTACGACCAGCCTAATATGCTCAATGTAAAAGGAGAAAACTTACCAAAAGTACAGCATTATTTTACAGAACCTCATCCCTACATTGGAACAGATGTCGTTGTGGTGGGTTCGGCGAATAGTGCTACGCAAGTTGCTTTGGAGTTGTTCTACAAAGGAGCAAATGTCACAATGATTGTTCGTGAGGGTAGAATTGGTGACAATGTAAAATATTGGATCAAACCAAATATCGAAAATAGAATTGCAGAAGGAGGAATTAAAGCTTATTTCAATGCTAAAATTGAAGAAATTACCGAAAATGAAGTGATTTTTTCTTCTCCTAAAGGCAAACAATCCATTAAAAATGATTTTGTATTTGCGATGACGGGCTACCATCCAGATTATAATTTCCTAAAAAAAGTTGGTATTGACTGTACAATGGATGAGTACGACACGCCTTTTCATCAGTCAGAAACACACGAAACAAATATCAAAGGATTGTTCGTTGCAGGTGTTGTTTGCGGAGGAACACATACCAGTCGTTATTTTATTGAAAATTCGAAAGACCACGCAGAACGAATCATAAAAGAGATATTACAAACATCTTGATGACATTTTAAAGTAAGGCATTATTTTTGATACTTTATTTTAAAATTGAAAGATGATGAAAAACAAATTAATTCTCTTATTCGCTTTATTTTCAATTGTTTTTGTGTATTCACAAGAAAAAAACAATACTACTTTCCATCAAAAACCTCGTTATTTTGTATCTGTCTGCGGAACTTTGGTTAAAAACCCTTATTGGACTCTTTCTAATTCAGCTCTTTTTTATGATGAGGGAGGAGAATATTTTTTTAATTTTGGAGGCTTTTTAATCCGAAATGGATTTGAGGTTGCCTATACAGAAGATATTTTATTTGGAATTGGATTTGGCGTTGATTTTCAATTCAATGAACCCTATGGAAAACTATTTACAGCCCCCGTTTATTTCCAAACAAGGACTTATTTACCTTTCAAACGTGAAAGCCCATTTTTTCTACAAGCAGGTATTGGTAAACTTCTAAATTTAGGTGGAGCATTTGAAAAAGGAACTTATTATAACTTTGGTTTAGGCTATGATTTCATTGATGAATTTGAAAAGTATGGTATTTCTCTTATCTTAGAATTTCATCATAAACGAATCCCAAATATTATCTCAGGAGAAGTAAATAGTGTCTCTATTGGTGTTGGATTTCGTTTTTTATAACCTCAAAAAAACAAAGGGAAAACTGTTCATCAGTCTTCCCTTTGTTTATAGAATATTCATTGGTCATTAGTTAAAAACTACTCCCAATTTTCCTTATTTAATATTTCACTATTTATTTATCGGAATAGGCATCCAATAATTTTTATGTGAACTATCGTCAGGCATATTTGCCGAATCTATTGGAAATTCATCATTATGGCGATTGCTATTTGCCTTTGCTAAAGTTTCTGTACGAAGTAAATCAAACCATCTTGCTGCAGGCTCAGGTCCTGCAAATTCCCAACCTCTTTCTTGAATAACAGCATCTCTAAATTGTTCCTTAGAAAGCCCTGACGTAAGATTTGGTAATCCTGCACGATTTCTTACTTGATTAATAGCATGATAAGCAGAGGCATCAGGAGCAGTAGCCATCGCTTGTGCCTCTGCATACGTTAATAACACTTCAGCATAACGTATAATCGGTACCGTAGCACTTCCCCACCAATTAGTTGCAGTATGTGTTGTCCAATTATAATTATCATAACGATATTTCAAGAAGAAAGGGTGTTTTACCTTTGTTTTTGTAAAATCTCCTTTCTCAATCACATTACCATCGGCATCTTTCTTCAAAAAATACTCTTTTTGATAAGTCGCATCTTTTCGAGGTCCCTCTGGAAAGTTATAATAGAAATTTAACTCTCCATATCCGTCTTCCCAACTTCCCTCTTCATCGCAACCAAAAGAATGAGGCCCTAATTGACTTCCATTTTCCCAAGACCAACCAGCAATATTTACATTGTAATAACAACCGAATACTGTTTCAGGAGTAAAACGTTTACGCCACAACTGATGAATATCTTCTAAAGCATAACCGTATTTTACTTTATTATCAATCACTTCTTTTGCCTTTTGAGCCGCCAAAGCATATTTGTCTACCTCTTTTAATGGCCAACCTGCCATTGTCAGATACACATTTGCTAACAACGCTTTTGCAGAACCTTTTGTTGGGAACACGTTGATACCTTCTTGTTTATATGGAGATTCCCAATTATCAGGGAGCAATTTTTCTGCCTCTTTCATATCACTAAGAATCAAATGGTAAATGTCTTTTACCTTTGCATTTGGTCTGTCTTTCATAATACTTCCATCGGTATTAATAGGAACATTACCCCAAGTACGTGTTAAAAAGAAGTAAGATACTGCTCTGTAAAAATAAGCAACTCCCACAAGGTTATTAATCTCCTCTTGATTTGCTCCTTTGATGTTTTTGCCATTGGCAATAATAGGATTTGCTGCTTTTATTGTTTTATAAAAATAAGCCCACCAGTTTGGAATACGATCATTTGATGCATTATGACTAAACACATCTATTTCGTGAAATCCTTTCTTATTTCCTGAATTTTTAGAAGTTATATCATCTCCAGCATATACGGCTCCCCAAGTTTGGTTAAATGCTCCATTAAATTGCAATGCTATTGCTGGAACAGAAAGTTCTAAATCTTTATAATCTTTGTAGTAAGAATCTATGGTAAGATCTCCTTTCGGATCTTCGTCGAGAAGATTACAACTCGTAAAAGTAAACACTATAAAAAGTGTTACCATATATATAATTCTATTTTTCATCTTAAAAATTTTTATTTGTTAAAAGTTATATTTACACCAAGTGTAAAAGTCTTGTTGCTTGGATATGCTCCAAAATCAATACCTGCATCAGCATCACTATTACTTGATGTTGAGGAGTTTTCAGGATCAAATCCTTTGTACTTTGTGATAGTAAATAAGTTTTGTGCACTAATATAAAATTTTACACCATAGTCTTTCGTAATATTTTTAGGAAGTGTGTATCCCAAACTAATGTTTTTCAAACGAGTATAATCTCCACTTTGAAGAAACTGGGTAGAGGCTAAATAACTCTTTCCTGTTTTATTCTTAGGATTTGCCCATTTACCTCCCTTATTACTTGGCGACCAGTAATCTAAGACATCTTTCATTGTTGGATAAGCAACATCACTCGTAGGCATTGTTGCTGCCGCATAGGTTACGTTAAAAATCTTATGTCCGTAAGCCCCTTGTATCAAAATATTTACATCAAAATTCTTGTAAGAGAATGTATTATTGAATCCTAAAGTTACTTTTGGCATCGCTGAACCACAAACCGTACGATCTTCAAAACCAATAGATTTATTCTTATTCGTATCCGTATATTTATTATCCCCTGCTTTGAAACCTAAAGTTGAATCGTCCTTTTGGTAAATTCCCTCCCAAGGAATCAAATAAAAAGTTCCCAAAGACTCTCCTACCTTTATGATTTGAGTTTCTGTTCCCATAAAAGCACCTCCCATTCGTGGTCGGAAGATTTCTTCATCTTCTCCAAGGTCTATCACTTCGTTTTTGTTATAAGCAATATTAAAGTCCGTATCCCAATTAAATCCATCGGCGTTTTTCAAACTATATCCAATAACTGCCTCAATACCCTTGTTATTTACAGAACCAACATTAGCGAGTTTAGAACCTCCTCCATCATATTGATTGATTTTAGTTTGTAATAATAAATCCTTAGTGTCTTTATTGTACAAGTCAACAGACAAAGTAAGTGCATTTTCCAAGAAACTCATATCGAAACCGATATTTGTTTGGTAAGAAGTTTCCCATTTTAAATCTGGATTTCTAGGGTTTCCAGCCATATAGAATGATTGTGCATTACTTGTTCCAAATGAATAACTTCCGTGTGCAAGCGTTCCTAAAGTACCATAAGGTTTGATGTTTTGACTTCCTGTAACACCCCAACCAGTTCTCAATTTCAAAGTATTAAAGATCCTTTGGTTTTTCATAAAATCTTCATTTGCAACATTCCAACCTAAACTAAATGAGGGAAAAGTTCCCCATTTGTTATCGCCTTGAAATTTTGATGAACCATCACGACGAACCGTTGCTGTAACGAGATATTTATCATCGTAACCATAAGTGAAACGTCCCATAAAAGACATCAATGCTGATGATAAATAATAAGAGCCAATTCCTTGAGTTGTATTCAAACCTAAATTGTCGTAGCCATTTTTCAAAGTTTTTAACCCTGAGCCATTTGCGTTAAATCCTCTACCTGTATTTTTCAACACCTCAAACAAACCTACTGCACCAATATTGTGTTTTCCTATCTCTTCTTGATAAGTAAGCACATTACTATTTTGTACTGTGAAGTTTTCAGCGTAATTCTGAGAAGATTTTAGATTACCTTGTGAAATCCAATTGTTAGCAACACTTCCACCTCTATTTAAAAATCCATCAACAGATACATTAGATTCTAATTTTAAGTTATCTGAAAATTTATATGTTCCTTTTAAACTTAAAAAGGTCGCCGTTTTATATCCCTCACTCAATTGTTCCTTAAGTATCATATATGGATTAGGAAATATAGGAGAATTGATGTTTCGAACGTAACCTTTAGAAGGATTGCCATCAATATATACTTCTGAAGTAGGATTCCAAGTTAATGAGGCCATTACAGGGTTTCCTTTACTTCCTATGTCGCCAATATTCTTTGAGCGCGAACGCTCTATATAAGAAGTCAAACCAACCTTAAAACTATCACTAATCTTAAAATCTAAATTACTACGCAAACCACCTTTGGTAAGATTGGTGTTCAAAAGCGTCCCCGGTTGGTCTTGTGCGAATGCAGATACAAAATAACGAACAGATTCGTTTCCTCCCGTAACAGATAATTGATAGTTTTGAGTTACATTATCTGTATTAAACATTAGGTCTTGCCAATCTGTATTGGCATTATGAAACCCTGCAGGAAAAGCAGTACCATTTGTTAATAAATTAGCATATTTAGCATATTCTTCTCCATTCATTAAATCATACTTACGAATAGGTTTTGTAAAACTTGTATAAGATTTAAAGTTTACATTGATTTTATCTGATTTTCCTGTTTTAGTAGTAACAAGGATAACTCCATTAGCACCACGAGCTCCATAAACTGCTGTTGCAGAAGCATCTTTCAGTACATCAATAGATTTTATATCATAAGGGTTAATATCTTGTAACCCCAAACTTCCCATAGGAACTCCATCAAGTACAATTAAAGGAGAGTTATCATTATTAACAGAGTTCGCCCCTCTTACACGTATTTTAATTTCACCTCCTGGTGCTCCAGATGTATTAGAAATACTAACTCCAGCAACCCGACCTTGCAATGCTGAAGAGGTATTAAGTACTGGTTGGTTCTTAAAAGCTGTTGCTTTTATTTTAGATACAGCTCCTGTCAAGTCTTTTTTTCGTTGAGTTCCGTAACCTACCACCACCACTTCTTCTAAAGCCTCTGTATCTTCTTTTAAGATAATATTTACCACAGAGCCTATTACTTTTACCTCTTTGGTCTTAAAACCAACATAAGAAAACTGCAATACTGCATTTTCTGCAACATTAATGGAATAATTTCCATCAAAATCGGTCTGAGTACCTACTGAAGTACCCTTAATGACCACATTCACTCCCGGTAAAGGAGTTTTATCACTTTCAGCGGTTACTTTCCCTGTAACCGTTTTGGTTTGTGCAAACAGTAGCATCGGCACAAACAGTAAAAAATACATTACATTTTTACGCATAGCATTTTGTTTTTGATTAATTAAATTTGTGTTCTATTTATAAAAGTATTACTACTTTGACAAATCTTAACCTATTGTTTAACAATATCTAAAACGTTATCGTAATCCGCTAAAAAAATAGTCATAAACGATATGACCACTGAATGATTAAAGCGACAAACAAATTTAAAAAATTAAAACTATTTATGAAAGTTTTTTCAGCTATTTATTTTTTAAGAATTTTCAAAAATCCTCAAAAACCCCTAACCCAAAAAGTGCATAATCATATTTTACAGGGTCTTTTGGGTCTAATTTTCTCAAATTCGTATCCAACTCTTGTAAGGCTTTGGCATCATTTTGCTTTCGTGTGAGCAGACCTAATTTTCGTGCAATATTACCGCTATGCACATCTAATGGACACGATAATATAGAAGTCGGGATTTCTTTCCAAATACCAAAATCAACTCCTCCTCTATCTTCACGAACCATCCAACGCAAAAACATATTAATTCGCTTTGCGGCAGAACCTTTTTGAGGATTGGAAATATGTTTTTCAGTTCGTTGTAGATGTGGTAACTCAAAAAAAGTATTTTTAAAAGTCGTAATAGCTGGTTGCATTGAAGTAGTCGTTTGATTTTTAGTAAAAATCGTTTCCAAACCGCCGTGATTGTTATAAATATGCTGTAAAGCCTTTATAAAATATTCAAAATCAAAACCGTTGAATGTACGATGTACAAATTTATTCAATGATTTTACATCTTTTGACTGATGATTACAGACAAAATCATATGGCGAATGCTCTAATAATTCTACCATTCTTTGTCCGTTTCTTATAATCATTTTTCGATTTCCCCACGCAATCGTAGCGACCAAAAAACCTATAATTTCAATATCTTCTTTCTTGGTAAACTGATATGGAATCTGAATTGGGTCTGTTTCGATAAATGACGGCTGATTGTAGTAAATTACTTTTTCCTCCAAAAAATCTCTTAACTCTTCTAACTCCATAATTTACAACATTTTTTCAATGGACTGACAAATCAATTTTGGGTTTTCATCGTATTCAAACCAAGTAATTTCCGTATCTTTTCTGTTCCAAGTAAGTTGTCGTTTAGCAAAACGACGCGTGTTCTTTTTAATTTCTGAAATGGCAAAATCTAACTCAAATTTTCCGTCAAAATAATCAAACAACTCACGATAACCAACGGTTTGTAAAGCGTTTAATTCTTTATGCGGATACAACTCTTTCGCCTCTGCTAAAAGTCCGTTTTGCACCATTATATCCACTCGCTGATTGATACGATTGTAAATGATTTCTCTGTCGGCCGTCAAACCAATTTTAATAGTCTTGAAGTTCCGTTTTTTCTTAGGTTTATTCTTAAACGAAGAATAGGTTTGACCTGTTCCAATACAAATTTCCAATGCTCTTATCAATCTGTGTGGGTTGTCAATCTCAATGGATTGGTAACTTTCTGGATCTAATTCTTGTAGTTTTTTTTGTAAAAATGCTATTCCTTTTGTCTCTAATTCTTGGTTTAATTCCTCGCGAATGGAAGGCGAAACTGTAGGAAATTCATCCAAACCTTTGATAACGGCATCAGCATATAAGCCACTCCCTCCTACCATTACTTGAATAGGATTTTTGACAAATAATTCGTCTAATTTTTGCAAAGCATCTCTCTCGAAACTTCCTACATTATACTCCTCAAAAATGCTTAAATTTTGGATAAAATGATGTGGTACTGCGTCTAACTCCTCTTGATCAGGAACTGCCGTACCTATGGTCATTTCCTTAAAAAACTGTCTACTATCACAAGAAATAATCTCACAACCAAAATGTTGTGCTACTTTTATGGAAAGGGCTGTTTTTCCAATTCCTGTTGCTCCTGCTATGTAGATAAGCGTATTCACTACGAATGATTTAATTTTGCCCCACATTCTTGACAGTAGTGTGCTCC
>PDWI01007268.1_pt1 | contig 13546 bp, 9 predicted proteins | sample 1430891 | NCBI WGS metagenome assembly PDWI01 (sample SAMN01162508, study PRJNA174530) | Oral metagenome, whole genome shotgun sequencing project. | biome: Marine environment; feature: Marine mammal; material: Swab sample of the gingival sulcus; isolation source: swab sample of gingival sulcus...
TACGTAACGAAAAAAGAAGATTTGAGCGTCTTTACTAAAATTTATTGATTTCTATCCTTGATAATTAGTTTTCTTGTTGTTTAATTTGGGAATTTTACTAATATGCCATTGAAAAAAGCAGTTTTAGAGGAAACGAAAGCTGCCATGAAATCTGGAGATAAGGCCAGATTGACAGTTTTGCGTGGCTTTTCTGCTGCAATTAAACAACGTGAGATTGATGAGCGAGTTACTCTGTCCGAAGCTGAGCAGCTGTCTGTACTTGATAAGCAAATCAAACAGCGTAAGGATTCTGAAAGTCAGTTTCGTGAGGCAAACCGAGAGGACTTAGCCGATAAAGAGGCTTTTGAGATTAAAGTGCTATCGGCATTTTTACCTAAACAACTTGATGAATCTGAGGTTCTTGCTATTGTTGAAAAGGCCATTGCTGAAGTCGCTGAAAGTGGACAGACAGGCATGGCAGCAATGGGTAAAGTGATGGCGTTGGTCAAACCGCAAGTACAAGGTAAAGCGGATATGGGGATGGTTAGTCAATTGGTAAAAGCAAAATTGTAGTCTCTATCTTTCCTTGTCACCAAATAGAATAAAAAATCGGGCTTTTGCCCGATTTTTTTGTTACATTACGATTTTATTATCTTCATTGTTAAGTAGAGCACATTTAAAATGTCAAAGCGTATTGCCAATGCTTTTATTGACTCATTACTCAGTCGCGTTGATATTGTCAACGTCATTCACTCTCGTGTTCCACTGAAAAAAGCAGGTAGGAACTTTCAAGCCTGTTGTCCCTTTCATAATGAAAAAACCCCTTCTTTTAGCGTTGCTCCCGATAAACAGTTTTACTATTGTTTTGGTTGTGGGGCAAAAGGTAATGCCATTCGTTTTTTAATGGAATATGAACATTTGGCTTTTGTCGATGCGGTAGAAGCCTTAGCCGAGTCTGCGGGTATCGCTGTTGAATACGAACATGTCGATGAGGCTAAAGCCAAACGTCGTAAAGATTTATATGACGTTTTGGAAGAAACAGCAGAACTTTATCAAAAGAATTTAGATGCTGATATCGGGAAAACAGCTCGTAGCTACCTATCAGAAAGGCAACTTGATAAGGAAACGGCAGATTTTTTTCGGCTAGGTTATTCGCAGACAGGTAATCATTTGCAACAATACTTTGCTCCTGAAATTTCTCATGTTGAGCTGGAAAAGGCAGGTCTGGTTTCTAGGGGAGATAATGGTGTATACGATCAATTTCGCAACCGTTTAATGTTTCCAATCCGCGATACTCGTGGACGTGTTGTTGGCTTTGGGGCACGTGCCTTAGGTGATGCTAAGCCCAAGTACCTCAACTCTCGAGAAACTGAAGTCTTTTCTAAGCGATTTGTGTTATACGGACTTTATGAAACATTACAATCAACGAGGAATATTGAGCATTTAATTGTTGTTGAAGGTTATATGGATGTTATTGCCTTGCAACAAAAAGGATTGACGGGTGCAGTTGCGGCACTAGGCACAGCCTTTACACCTGAACATCTTGCTTTGGTTAAAAAATACACGAACAAAATTTTTATTTGTTTTGATGGTGATAATGCAGGTCGAAAGGCGGCAGAGAGGGCGATGAATACTATTTTGCCCGCAATGGATATGGCACTGGAAATCCGCTTTGTCTTTTTACCAGAGGGAGAAGATCCTGATACTTTAGTGCGAAAAATTGGCAAAACAGCTTTTATGGCACTATTTGAAAAAGGCCTGTTGTTTAGCGAATTTGTTTTTCAATCGTTGGTTGGTGATAGTGATCTGGCTTTTGTTGAAGGGCGTGGTGAAGTGGCCTCTCGTGCAAAAACTTTATTTGATGAATTGCCGGAAAGTGCTTATAAGGCCTTGTTGTACCAAGGTTTGACAGAGCGAGTTGGCATGGATATTTACCAGCTGGCACAAGGCGTTAATCCCAATATTTCTGAGCCGGTAAAAGTAAAATCTAACTATCGAGTAAAATCTAGAAATACGAATCATCGCAGTGCAGAAAGTCGGCTTATTCGTTTATTGATTGCAGCACCTGAATTGGCAGGTTATGCCGAGCATGTGGAAGCCTTACAAGAAAGCGAAGACGTCGATGCAAAGTTACTTTGGTGTTTGATTAATTGGCTGCAGACGAATTATCGTCACGATCAAAGTAATTACTACAATGAAGTTATTCATACTTTCGGTAATGATGACAAGCAGAGACTGACCGTCATTCTGTCCGATGAATCTTTTATAGAAAAAACCCACAGCTCAGAAACCCTAGAAGAGCAAAAGCAACGATTAAAAACTGAGTTTATTGAGGGTTTCTCAGTTGTTCTTAAACGTCTTCAAAGAAAGATTAGTTGAATGACTTGAATTCTAAAAAATGATACCCATATGTTTAGAGTATATTGGGCGTGTTGTATTTAATTTAAGGGTGTGAGCAGAAATGAGTGAATTTATAGATCAGGATCAAGAGACAGAATTTAAAGAGCTTTTGGTTAAGGGAAATGAGCAGGGCTTTTTGACTTATGCTGAAATTAATGAATTATTACCCGAAGAGGTTATGGAGCCGGAGCAAATAGAGGAAATTATGGAATCTATTGCTGAGATGGGTATTGATATCTTGGAGCGTCCTGAGGATAAGGATGGCTTGGGTACAGATGTTATTCAAAATGAGGTAGAGGAAGAAGCACCAGATATCAGTAATGTTGCTGAAATAGGTAGTACAACAGACCCGGTACGTTTATATATGCGTGAAATGGGTTCGGTCAATTTGCTGACTCGTGATGGTGAAATTGAGATCGCTAAACGTATTGAAACAGGACTAACACAAGTCCAACAAGCTTTATCTGCTTTTCCTCCCTGTGTTGATATCTTATTAGATCGACTGGCAGAAGCGGATGAAGGTGAAGGCAAAGTTGCTGATTATATTAGCAATTATGGTTTTATTGTCGATGAAACAGCCGTTGAGAAGGGTCAGGACGCAGATAATGATGCACAAGAGGACGCTGCACCCGCCAAAGATACGGAAGAATATCACACTATGATTGCCGAGCAAATTGCAGTACTTCGCGATCTGGTGGACAAATGGAAGGCGGCACTTTCTTGCGGTTATGGAAAGGATAAGGAGATTGCTGCTAGAGAAGCTGTTTGTAAGCAGTTTATGGAATTTTCTTTCCCTATTTCAGCAACCGAAATGATGATGCAAGGGTATGCAGAACCTGTGGCAAAGATTCGTGAGGTTGAGCGAAAAATTCGTCATATTGCTATAGAGCTATGTGCAATGCCACGAAAAACATTTCTTGATAAATTTGTTGGTCATGAAGAGGATATTGACTGGGTTAAAAAAGTCACAAAAGGCAGTCGCACCAAATATGCTGAAAAGTTGAAGCAACACGAGAGTGAAATTATTGAGTTACAATTACAGCTTAAAACGATTGAAGAACAGTTTAATATTCCTGTTTCCGTCATCAGAGCATTGAATCGTAGCATGAGTCAAGGTGAAGTTATTGCTCAGCGTGCTAAGCGGGATATGGTTGAAGCCAATTTGCGTTTAGTTATTTCCATTGCTAAAAAATATACCAATCGTGGTTTACAGTTCTTGGATTTAATTCAAGAAGGTAATATTGGTTTAATGAAAGCCGTGGATAAATTTGAGTACCGTCGGGGATTTAAATTCTCGACGTATGCCACTTGGTGGATTCGTCAGGCGATTACTCGATCGATTGCCGATCAGGCTCGCACCATTCGTATTCCTGTGCATATGATTGAAACGATTAATAAGTTAAATCGTATTTCTCGCCAAATGTTACAAGAAATGGGACGAGATCCGACACCGGAAGAATTGGCTGAGCGTATGGAGATTCCAGAAGATAAAATTCGTAAAGTCATTAAAATTTCTAAAGAACCTGTTTCGATGGAAACGCCGGTTGGTGATGATGAGGATTCAAGTTTAGGTGACTTTGTTGAAGATGCTAACATTGTGTCGCCTTTGGAGGCGGCAACCAATGCGGGCCTGCAAGAGGCGATGAAAGATATTCTTGGTGGTTTAACGACGCGGGAAGAAAAAGTTTTGCGTATGCGTTTTGGTATTGATATGAATACAGACCATACTTTAGAAGAAGTAGGCAAACAATTTGATGTAACCCGAGAACGTATCCGTCAAATTGAAGCAAAAGCTTTACGCAAACTGCGACATCCGAATCGCTCTGAGATTTTAAAGGCTTTCTTGGACAAAAATTAAGTACATTTATTCGCAAATGGTATAAAAAAATCCCTCATAGTTGCAGTTGGTAACTATGGGGGATTTTTATGAGCATAATTATTGGGTAGAGTCATTAAGTGCTTTTGTACCGTCATTCTGCGTTAGTAACGAGCGGTTGCTTTTGCTTTTTGATTACCCTAACGATAAGATAGGCTTTTTTCACTACGGCGGTCGCCCAATCAATGTTTAAAAAGGTTGCTTCATGTTACGGCAAGTTGTTTCAATCGGCGGGGCAAAAATTATTTGCTCAGACCTGTTTGTGTTGTCAACGCCGGGTAGAAGGTTCATCGATTTTGTGTCATTCTTGTTTAGTCGGCACCCCAAAAAGCAAAAATTGCTGTGAAACTTGCGGGCAGCGGTTAATTGGAGAAACCACTGCTAATCGCTGTCGAGCGTGTATAGAGTGTCCTTTAGCAATTGAAGCGCTGGATTTTGCTGTGGATTATCAAGGTGTGGTACCGGATTTATTGGTTGCCGCAAAATTGGCAAGGCGTGTTGATGCTTTGTCAGGGCTGCAACAATTATTACATTATCATTTGAGATATTCTCAACAAAGATACCGTCATTCTGAAACTTATCCTTCTTCACCGCTATATCAATATTGGCAATCGGATTATGTTTTGTTACCGATGCCGATACCTAAAGGACGATTATTACAGCGGGGATTTAATTTACCTTTAGTTTTTGCCAAGCAATTATCGCAGCATTTGCAGCTTCCTATTTTAGCTTCCCATCAAATTTGTTTACCTGAATTAATACAAAAACACCAAAAACAAGGGCGATTATCCCGCAAAGAACGGTTAAAAAATCATCGAATTTATCAAATTAACCACAAATTACCTGCAAAAATTATCATTATTGACGATATTTTTACCACGGGGACCAGTATTAATGATTTGGCCAAACAACTGCGGAAAAAAGGCGTTAAAAGTGTTGCTGCATGGGTGTTTTCAAGGAGTTTTCTTGATTAAAAATTAATAGTTATTTGAGATTTCTGTGGTAAAAAAACAACATTTTTTAACTTTTTTTGCGTTATTTTGTTGTTTTTTTACCAAAGGGGTGTAGAATACGCATTAGGAGATATTCCTGATTTAAGAATTTCATAATCAATCTAAATAGGAGATTTAAAAATGAAAAAATCAATTATTGCATTAGCAGTTGCTGCTAGTTCGTTTGCCGGTATCGCTCAAGCTGACGGTACTACTTTGTATGGTTCTGTTCGTATGGCTTACACTTACGACAGTAAGGGTGCGGTTAGCATAAAAGATGGTAAAGAGAAATCAACATCAAAATTTGGTGACAATAATTCACGTTTTGGCATCATGGGTTCTGATGATTTAGGTAATGGTTTAGAAGCCTTCTACAAGTACGAAAACCGTATTGGTGGTGGTAACGCTAAAACTCATAAATTGTACGGTGGTTTAAAAGGTGCTTTCGGTACGGTTTCTTTAGGTATGCAGAATACGCCACGTGATAACCTAAGCAACTTCTCTGATCCGACTAACCAATTTGAAACAGACTATGGTCGTAATGCCCTTACACGTACTGACAATTCTGCGGCTTACATTACACCTGATATGGGTGGTTTCTCTTTCCAAGCAGCAGTTGTTGCTGATGGTGAGGGTGCGGGTACTCAAAATCGCCACGTTGATGCTTACGATGTATTGGCTCAATACGAAGCGAATGGTTTCTACGCAGGTTTAGGTTATCAATCAACTAATCCTAAGGATGATTCTACAACTGCTGAGAAAGTTTCTAGTTTAGGTTTAGGTCTAGGTTACGGTAATGACCAGTTTGAAGTTGGTTTGTTAGCTGAAAAAGACAAGCATAAGGATGCAGATCTTGATCCGGTGTTTGTTCGTTTAGGTGGTTTATATAATGTTACACCAATGGATGCAGTTTACGCTTCTATTTCATACCACGATTCAGACGTAGACGATACTAAGAAAACTAAAGGTGCTACAGTTGGTTACCAACATAAGTTCAGCAAACGTACTCGCGTTTGGGCTGAGTATGGTTACCGTAGTAAAGGTACCTATGTTGATGGTCCTAACTCAGTTTCCACAAATGATAAGGCAAGCAACAAGTTTGGTTTAGGTCTACGTACAGACTTCTAATCAATTACAGTTAAACTGTAAAAATTTAAAGCGGAATTTCGGTTCCGCTTTTTTATTTTTGTGTCATTAGTGTACCGTCATTCTGAACTAAGCAATTACATATTAGAGTAGTTCGGACCACTGCCACCTTCCGGTGTAACCCAAGTAATATTTTGAGAGGGGTCTTTAATATCACAAGTTTTACAATGCACGCAATTCTGGGCGTTAATTTGTAGTGATTTTTCACCTTTTTCATTATTGACAATTTCATAAACGCCGGCAGGGCAGTAGCACTGTGCCGGTTCATTAAATTCTGCAAGATTGTAACTAATCGGTTTGTCATTATCAGCCAATTGTAGGTGAATGGGTTGGTCTTCATCGTGGTGCAAAGCTGATAAGTAAACTGAGGATAAACGATCAAAAGTCAGTTTCCCATCAGGTTTTGGATAGTTGATAGCCTTTGATTCGCTGGCTTTTGTCAGTGTGCTAAAGTCGGCTTTTTTATCCTTGAGCGTCCAGGGTAATTTGCCATTAAAGAGGTTGATATCGACAAAGGCATAGGCTGAACCAATTAAATTACCCCATTTGTGTTGAGCCGGTCCAAAATTGCGTTGTTGATAAAGCTCTTTGTATGCCCATGAAGCCTTATAAGCCCTGTTATATTCAACTAAATCATCGTGTTGGCGACCTTCGCTAATGGCTTTGAGTAACACTTCAGCAGCGATCATTCCCGACTTCATCGCGGTATGTGTGCCTTTGATTTTGGCAAAGTTCATGGTACCGGCGTTATCACCAACCAGTAGCCCACCTGCAAAGTGCATTTTAGGTTGTGATTGTAAACCGCCCTTACAAATAGCTCTTGCACCATAACCGATACGTTTTGCACCTGCTAAGTGTTTTTTAATCAATGGGTGTGTTTTATAGCGTTGCATTTCCTCGAAAGGCGCAACATAAGGATTGCTATACGATAAATCGGTAATTAGCCCAACAGACACTAAATTTTCACCAAAGTGATAAAGAAATCCACCACCGGCAGAATGGCTTTCTGATAACGGCCAGCCGGCCGTATGTACGACTAGTCCCGGCTGATGATTTTCTGTGGGAACTTCCCAAAGCTCTTTGACGCCGAGTCCGTAGTGTTGCGGGTCTTTGTTGGTAGCTAATTGAAATTTATCAATGAGCTGTTTACCGAGATGTCCTCGGCAACCTTCGGCAAAAACGGTGTATTTGGCGTGTAGTTCGATACCCGGTTCATAGCTTGATTTTTGTTCACCGTTTATATCTAATCCCATATCGCCTGTGGCAATACCATAAACGTGTCCTTTTTCATCATAGAGAATTTCAGCACCCGTAAACCCAGGAAAAACATTGATACCCAGATTTTCAGCGTATTCTCCCAGCCATTTACATAAATTACTGAGTGAAATAATATAGTTACCCTTGTTGTGCATAGTTTTTGGTGCGGCCCAACTGGGAATAGAAAAAGATTTTTCAGGCGAACGCAGTAGAGAAATTTCATCTTTGCTGACAGCAGTTGTAACAGGAGAATCCAATGACTGCCAATCGGGAATAAGTTCATTTAAAGCGGTAGGTTCGAAAACGGCACCCGAGAGAATATGAGCACCAACTTCAGCCCCTTTTTCAATTAAACAAATTTCCAGCTCTTGTTCTGCTTTATCGGCAAGTTGTTTTAAGTGAATGGCCGTAGATAGTCCTGCCGGTCCCGCACCAACAATGACAACATCAAATTCCATAGATTCTCGTGCTGTACTCATTTTTTGCCCCGTTTTTTTAGTCTATTTTTGTATTTTTCAATGATTGTACTGAAAAAAACAGGGCTTGTTTAGCAGAAATTAGCCTTTTTATTGTACTAAACGCTACCAATTGATAAGAAAAAGAAAGGGCAAGAACAAGATTTAAATAATTTTTAATGGTTATGCTAAAAAAATACCGTCATTCCAGATATCCAGAATGACGGTACTATTTTTGTTTTTATACGTTTATTTTGACTTATTTTTGACTGACTTTAAGGGCTTGTAAAAGATCTTCTGGACTGAGGTAACCCGGGCTCATTTCTCCGTTTTCAAAAATAATGGCAGGTGTACCGTTAATGCCTAAATTATTACCGAGAATATATTGTTCTGCCACTTGTGTTCCTTTACAAGTTTTCTCAGGTGGCTGATTGTTAATTTTTGCTTCAGTTAATGCCGTCGTTTTATTTTCTGAACACCAAATATTTTGCATGACTTTCATGGTATTAGAATTTTTACCCTCACGAGGGAAAGCTAAATATTCGATTGTGATACCTTTATCATTATAATCAGCTATCTGGCGGTGGAGTTTTCGACAATAACCGCAACTAATATCGGTGAAAATAGAGACTTTATATTTCTCATCTTTGGCTTTGTAAATGATTTTATCGTTGTCGGCAATTTTATCTACAGCGGCTTTGCGTAGTTTTTTGTTACTATCCTCGGTGTAATTGATTTTATTTTTGATATCGTAAATTTCACCGTTAATGACCTTTTCACCATCGGCACTAACGTACAAAATACGGCTATTAAGAACAACTTCGTAAAGGCCTGGGATAACCGATTCTTTAACATCGGCGATTGTATCGCTTGGCGAGAGAAACTTTTTAATCAAAGACAGATTAATTTTGTCATTGGCAAAAGTTGCTGTTGCTACCACGAGAGTGATAAGGGTAAAATATTTTTTCATCAGTAATTTCCTAGTAGTGCATTCAATATAAAGCGCTCATTATACCGTAAGTTTTTACTTTGAGTTTTCAAAAAAATGAATTTTATTTGCCAAGCAGATGAAGTGCTGATAAAAAGCACTTATCTCAAGCGTTTTTTGAAGTCAACAAAGTCGCTTTTGTGGTATCATGTAAAGATTATTTTTACTATAACGCTTTACAGATACAATACGAGGTAAATGATGAGTAAGTTTTACAATGATTTGGACCCTCAAGAAACTCAAGAATGGCTAGATTCCCTCGATTCAATTGCAAAGATTGATGGCCATGATCGTGCTGAGTTTATTATTGAGCAACTGCAAAAACGTATTTCAAAACACACTGGAAAAACCTTATTCAGTGCCAATACGCCTTATGTGAATACGATTCCTAAGGAATTAGAGCCGGAATTACCGGGCAACCTCGAATTAGAAGAAAAAGTGACGGCGTTGATTCGTTGGAATGCCATGGCGATGGTTGTTAAAGCTAATCGTACTTTATCAGAATTAGGTGGGCATATTGCCAGTTTTGCCTCATCGGCGACACTTTATGAAACCGGATTTAATCATTTTTGGCGGGCACCGAGTGAAAATCACGGTGGAGATTTGGTCTTTTTCCAAGGACACACTTCACCCGGTATGTATGCCAGAGCGTATTTAGAAGGGCGTTTAAATGCTAGTGATTTACATAATTTCCGCCAAGAATGTGGTGGTGAAGGCTTGTCTTCTTATCCGCATCCATGGTTGATGAAAGATTTCTGGCAGTTTCCGACGGTTTCTATGGGACTTGGTCCTATTATGGCGATTTATCAAGCTCGCTTTATGAAATACTTACAGCACCGCGGTTTGATTAGTGAAGAAGAACGCAAAGTTTGGTGCTTTATTGGTGATGGTGAAACGGATGAGCCTGAAACATTGGGCGCAATTTCCTTAGCATCACGTGAAAAATTGGATAATTTAATTTTTGTCATTAACTGTAATTTACAGCGTTTGGACGGTCCCGTTCGCGGCAACGGCAAAATTATCCAAGAATTAGAAGCCAATTTCCGTGGTAATGGCTGGAATGTTATCAAAGTCCTATGGGGCGGTGTTTGGGATGACTTCTTAGCAAATGACAAAGATGGGTTATTAAGAAAACGTATGGAAGAGGTCGTCGATGGCGAATACCAAGCTTATAAAGCTAAAGGTGGGGCTTATGTACGTGAAAATTTCTGGGGTGCTTATCCTGAATTAAAAGAGCGTGTGGCTCATTTAAGTGACCAAGATCTTTTCTACATGAAACGTGGCGGCCACGATGCCAAAAAAGTCTACGCAGCATTTGATGCCGCGTCAAAAACAAAAGGATTACCTACCGTCATTCTAGCTAAAACAGTAAAAGGCTATGGTATGGGTGAAGCCGGCGAAGGACAAAATACGACCCACTCACAGAAAAAAATGGGGCATGATGCTTTGGTCAAATTTCGTGATAGGTTTGCCATTCCAATTAGTGATGATGAGATTGATGATGCACCTTTCTATCGCCCGGCAGCAGATAGCCCGGAAATTCAATATTTACAGGGGCAACGTGCGGCCTTGGGTGGTTATTTGCCATCACGCCGTCACGAAGTTGCACCACTAGAAATTCCATCGTTAGATAGCTTTAAAGCGTTGTTGGAGTCAACGGGTGACCGCGAAATGTCCACAACGATGGCGATTGTCCGTATTATGAGTACGTTGGCGAGAGATAAAAAAATTGGCAAGCGTATTGTGCCGATTGTACCTGATGAAGCTCGCACTTTTGGTATGGAGGGCATGTTCCGTCAAATGGGCATTTATGCACCTTCCGGGCAGCTTTATGATCCTGAAGATGCTGACCAATTGATGTGGTACAAAGAGCAAAAAAATGGACAAATTTTAGAAGAGGGTATTAACGAAGCGGGAGCAATGTCCGAGTGGATTGCTGCGGCAACAGCTTACAGTAATCATAATATTCAAATGATTCCATTTTATATTTACTACTCGATGTTTGGTTTCCAACGTATTGGCGATTTGGCTTGGGCAGCAGGTGATATGCAGGCTAAGGGTTTCCTTATCGGTGGTACCGCCGGGCGGACAACGCTAGCAGGTGAGGGTTTACAGCACCAAGATGGTCATTCATTAATTCAATCTCATACCATTCCAAACTGTTTATCTTATGACCCGACATTCGCCTATGAGTTGGCGGTGATTGTGCATGAAGGTATGCGACGTATGTATGTCGAAAATGAGTCACTTTTCTACTACATTACCACCATGAATGAAAACTATACTCACCCAGCTATGCCAGAAGGCGATGATGTCGCTGAAAATATCTTAAAAGGTATGTACCTGTTTAAAGAAGCCGGTAAAGGTGGTGTTACTGCTCAATTAATGGGTTCCGGTACGATTTTACGTGAAGTAATTAAGGCAGCAGAAATTCTCGAAACAGAATATAACGTTGCCTGTGATGTTTGGTCTGCTCCGGGAATTAATGAGTTGCGTCGTGATGGTGAAAACTGTGACCGTTGGAATATGTTACACCCGGGAGAGCCTCGTAAAGTACCGCATATTGAACAGTGCTTAGAAAATTATGAAGGTCCGGTCATTTGCGCCACGGATTACATTAAGCTCCATGCTGATTCGGTACGTCCTTATGTTTCTCGTCAGTTTGTTGCTTTAGGTACTGATGGCTTTGGTCGTTCAGATACGCGTGTGGCGTTGCGGGAGCATTTTGAAGTGAGTGCAAAATGGATTGTTATAGCGGCTTTGCGTGCTTTACAAGAGGAAGGAAAGATGGATAAACAAACCGTCAAGTCTGCTTTTGAAAAGTACGGTATTGATACAGAAAAAGCCAACCCGGTACAGCTGTAAATAAACAAAAGATAACGGGGCAAGTAGCATTACCCCCTAACTGATTTTTTTAAAGAGAAAAAACATGAGTATTGAAATTATTATCCCCGATATTGGTGAAGGCAAATTTCCCATTATTGAAACTTTAGTCGCTGTTGGCGATACGGTTGCTGAAGAAGAGGGCATTTTTGTTATGGAATCGGACAAAGCCACAATGGAAGTGCCTGCTCCTGCTAGTGGTGTGATTGCCTCGTTAACTGTTGGCGTTGGTGATGAAGTAGGTACGGGTGATGTCATTGGAACAATGACGGCTGAGAGTGGCGAAACCTCTGTGCCTGAGACTGAAGAACCTAAAACTGAAACTGTTACTGATAAGCCGGCTGAAAAAACTGTTGAAAAAGTTACTGAACCTGTAAAATCAGAACCAACTGTTTCTACATCAGCGGTAGCAACAGCTGGCTCGGTTGTTGATGAAAAAGCTTTTCGTGAAGCTCACGCATCGCCGTCTATCCGTAAATTGGCACGCGAACTCGGCGTTGACTTAGGGAAAGTTCAAGGTAGTGGTCGCAAGGCACGTATTACGGAAGAAGATATTAAACAATTTGTGAAATCAGCGATGAGTGGTCAAACGGCGACTACGGGTGCTGTTGGCTCAGGTATTCCCACCATCCCTTCACAAGATTTCAGTAAGTTCGGAAGTGTGGAAGAGCATAAACTCTCAAAAATTAATACGCTAACGGGTGCACACATGACCCGTTGTTGGCTGAATATCCCGCACGTTACTCAACATGACGAAGCTGATATTACCGATTTGGAAATCTTCCGTAAATCGTTAAAAGCAGAAGCAGAAAAACAGGGCATTCGTGTGACGATGCTGTCTTTCTTAATGAAAGCCTTAGTTTCAGGCATGAAAGCTTTCCCTAAGTTTAATTCTTCACTGTCCGCAGACGGTCAATCACTGATTATGAAAGGCTATTACCACATTGGTATTGCCGTGGATACACCAAATGGTCTAGTTGTTCCCGTCATTCGCGATGTTGACAAAAAAAGTATTTATCAGTTGTCTGAAGATTTGATGGCAATGAGTACGAAAGCTCGTGATGGTAAATTAACGCCTGCGGATATGTCGGGCGGGTGCATGACGATTTCTAGTTTGGGTGGCATTGGGGGAACGGCCTTTACTCCGATTGTTAATGCCCCCGAAGTGGCAATTTTGGGTGTTTGTCGTTCAAAAATGGCACCTGTTTGGAATGGTAAGGAATTTGAGCCTCGCAATATGCTGCCATTATCACTGTCTTATGACCACCGCGTGATTGATGGTGCTGATGCCGCTAGATTTACCCAACATCTATCAATGATGTTAAGTGATGCTCGCAGAATGTTACTGTAGTAACTCGTCAGTAATTTAGTATGCAATTAGGAATGCCATACTCAGCAGTAAGTATGGCGTTTTTTATGGTTATAAATCATTGATAACATAAAGCCGGAATGACGGTACTAAATTAGCGATATTTCGAGATAAATTAAATACAGTTGCATCTTGTGATAAATACTGTACTATCATTGTTTCTTTTTATTCTACGGTAAATCCATTGACACAATTTAATCA
>PDWI01012297.1_pt1 | contig 13546 bp, 9 predicted proteins | sample 1430891 | NCBI WGS metagenome assembly PDWI01 (sample SAMN01162508, study PRJNA174530) | Oral metagenome, whole genome shotgun sequencing project. | biome: Marine environment; feature: Marine mammal; material: Swab sample of the gingival sulcus; isolation source: swab sample of gingival sulcus...
ATGATAACCCACCAAACTTGGGAGCAATAGTGCTTTTTTTGTAGAAAGTTTTTATTACCTTTATCCCATTGTATTGATTGCTATGTACAGAGGTTTTCTTTTAATATTATTTTTGTTGTCTATCAATTTGATTTACAGTAAAGATGCTTGTTCTTCTGAGCATTTAGGCTTCTATGTAACGCATTTCAATGCAAATTCATCAAGCGATACCTCTTTTACGGAACATCAACAAAAAAAGCCTATCAAGCCACATAGCAACCCTATTTTTAGCGTAGGAGTTGGTGTTATCAAGTTTTATGGAGATGTAAAAGATGCTTACAGTCAAAACCCTATTATGGGAAACCGGGCGGTCAGTTTAGGAATTTCTCATCGTTTAAATGATTATTTATCAGCTCGTTTCGATGTGGTTTTGGGTACTTTAACCGGAAATGCGACTTTCCAAAATGCCAATTTGAATTTTAAGACGCAGATACTTAATGGGTCGGTAATGTTGTCGTACAATTTTTACCATTGGTTGCATAAGCCGGAATCTACTGCTAATTACCGCAAACAACGCAGGTTGATACCAATGATTTCGGTTGGGGTAGGGGCTTTTAACTTTGCTTCCAAAGGCGATTTTTACGATGCCAACGGCTACAAGTATCATTATTGGAGCGATGGTACCATCCGAAATTTGCCAGAATCTCCCGATAATGAGTTCAATAGCTTGGTTTTAAACCGAGATTATGAATACGAAACCGACTTAAGAAGGTTAGATGCAGATGGCTTGGGTAAATACTACAAAAGTGCCTTAAGTATTCCTATCGATTTAAGTGTAGAATACAATATTCATAGAAGGGTAATGTTAAAATTCGGCTCAACATTTTATTGGGTCATTAACGATAATATAGATAATATTTCTAAAGGAGAAGGCGTTCGAAAAGGAAAGCGAGGAGGAGATAGTTATTTGTACACCTATGCTTCTGTAAAAGTTGATTTGTTTAGAAAAGAAAAACAAGCTCAAGAGTCATCGACTTATGTTCCATCTGATATTGTAGCGGCTATTTTGGCAGAAGATGAGGACGGAGACGGCGTAACGGACATTTGGGACAAGTGTTTAGGAACACCGAAAGGAGTCGCTGTAGACAATGACGGTTGTGCTTTTGATGACGATGATGATGGTTTTGCAAACTATCGAGATAAGGAGCTTAAGACAGAAAAAGACTCTATCACCAATTTAGAAGGAGTTAAGTTGACACCACAAGAGTGGCAGGCTTATAGCGATACGAGTTTAGCCATTAGCTACGATGCTATTTGCGATTATTATCCTAATACTTGTTATGAGAATGCTGCCGAGCGTTATCGTAATTTATCAGCTGAAATACCGGAAAAATTTGCATATTTAGATGAAGACAAAGACGGCTATTTATCGTTGGAAGAGGTAAGTAAGGCTATTGACGATTTCTTTAATATGACATCCGACTTAACAACAGAAGATGTTTATGAGTTAACAACTTTCTTTTTTAGTCAATAAATTTTCGTTCGATAAACAATAATAAAATGAAATATAAAAGAATACTATTAAAATTAAGTGGAGAGTCCCTAATGGGGGATAAAAAATTTGGGATTGATGAAAAACGATTAAGTGAGTATGCAACCCAAATAAAGAAGGCGTATTCTTTGGGTACAGAGATTGCCATAGTGATAGGAGGAGGCAATATCTTTAGAGGATTAAGAGGAAGTTCGGTTGGTTTCGATCGCGTAAAGGGAGATTCTATGGGGATGTTGGCTACCGTGATAAATGGTTTGGCTTTAAGTTCAGCTTTGGAACAGGTTAATTGCCCAAACAAGGTGCTTACAGCTATCAAGATGGAGCCTATTGGAGAGTTCTATTCTAAACAAAAAGCCATTGACTATTTAACAGTAGGTAAAGTTGTCATCATAACTGCCGGAACAGGAAATCCTTATTTTACAACCGATACAGGCTCTTCTTTAAGGGGCATTGAAATAGAAGCCGATGCTATGCTTAAGGGAACGAGGGTAGATGGCGTTTATACCGCAGACCCCGAAAAGGATCCGACAGCTACCAAGTACGACGAAATTACTTACGATGAGGTTTATAATAAAGGCCTGAAAATAATGGACTTAACAGCAACAACGATGTGTAAGGAGAATAACCTTCCAATTGTTGTGTTTGATATGGATACACCCGGCAATTTAGAGAAATTGCTTTCGGGAGAGAAAATAGGAACATTAGTAAAAAATTAATCATAAAATCAAGTTATTATGCAAGAAGAGATACAATTTGTTTTAGATACTGTAGAAGAACATATGTCTGCCGCTATAGAACATTTAGAGAGAGAATTAACAGCGATTCGAGCCGGAAAGGCAGATCCTAAAATGATAGCTTCGGTTACTGTAGATTATTACGGAACAGAAACGCCTATTCCGCAGGTTGCCAACGTTAGTGCCCCTGATGCAAGAACAATTGCCATTCAACCTTGGGAAAAGAATATGATAGATCCTATTGAAAGAGCTATTATCAATTCCAATTTAGGATTTAACCCGGATAATAACGGAGAGATTATTCGAATCAATATTCCTGCTTTGACAGAGGAACGTCGTAAAGATTTGATGAAGCAAGTGAATCAAGAGGCTGAAAATGCAAAGATTAGTATTCGTAATGCTAGACGAGAAGCTATTGACGAATTTAAGAAGATGCAAAAAGATGGTTTGTCCGAAGACTTACAAAGAGACGGAGAGGATGAGGCTCAGAAATTAACTGACAAATACTACAAAGTTGTAGAAGAGAGAGTCGCCGACAAAGAAAAAGACGTTATGACTATATAATAGCGTAGGTTTACGTTATATCATTAGGCTATCGAATAGCATTCTGCTGATAAAGAGATAAATCAGCAGTCCCATAATATCATTAACTGTTGTAATAAAAGGTCCTGTTGCTAAAGCAGGATCTATTTTATATCGGTTCAACAATAAAGGAATAAATGTTCCGAATAAGCTGGCGAATATAATCACCGTAAAGAGCGAAATGCTAACCGAAAGTGTTAGGGCGTAAGAATCGCTCATAAAGTAGTTGTACCCAAAAATCAATAGAGACAAGCTGATTCCGTTCAATAGCGATACCAATAACTCTTTCGTCAATCGGAAAAAGATACCGCCTTTAGGGATAGACTGGTTTGCCAACCCTTGCACTATGATGGATGAAGATTGAACTCCTGCATTTCCGCCCATCGCTGCAATTAATGGTAAAAAGAGAGCAATCCCCGCGTACTTGGAAATATCGTGCTCGAAGTACCCGATAACCCAAGCTCCAATAATTCCTCCAATCAAGCCGATTAACAACCAAGGAAAACGAGCTCTGCTCAGTTGGAAAACGCTGTCGTCGGATTCTACATCGTGCGTGATACCGGAAATCATTTGGTAATCTTTTTCGGCTTCTTCTTGCATCACATCCACAACATCGTCGATGGTAATTCTACCTTTAAGTCGCCCGATGCTATCTACTACCGGAAGGGCAATTAGGTCGTACTTTTTCATAATTTTTGCAACCTCAACATCTTCCGTATCCGTTTTCACGGAAATAACATCCCGATTAACGAGTTCAACAATAGGTGCGTTTGTAGGACTGATTAACAATCTTTTTAAGGATAAAGTACCTATTAATATATCGTTATCATCCACAACGTAGATGTAGTATATTTCGTCAACATCTTCTGCCTTACTTCTGAGTGCAACAATACTGCGACTAACCGATATTTTTTGGTTAATGGCAACAAACTCTTTGCCCATCAGTCCACCGGCAGTATTCTCGTCGTAAGATAAAAGGTCAACAATGTCACCGGCTTGCTCGTGGTCTTCGATATGAGAAAGGACTTCTTCTTGACGTTCTTCCGGCATTTCACCCAAAACGTCGGCAGCATCGTCCGAGTCCATTTCCTCAATAAATTGCTTCGCAATAACCTCAACCGGAAGTGCTGCTAAAAAACGCTCCCTATCATCATCGTCCAGCTCGGCGATAACATCTGCGGCACGTTCTTTATCGAGAAGGAGATACAAAAACTTGGCCTCCTCCATATTCAGTTCGTCGTAAAGCTCTGCAATATCGGCAGGGTGTAAACCTTCCATTAGCTTTTCAGAACCTATTTTGTCCGAATTGTCTATACAAGAACGGACATTTTCTATAAACTCTTTGGTAAGCTCAAAATTCTTTTTTTTCTCCTCCATAAGAAGACCTCCTTATTAATAATTTACCGATATGTTCGCAAAGGTAATATATAAAATATCAATAAACTTGGTGTAGCGTACTTTTTGTATATCTTTGCAAAATAGAGAGGATGAAACCGGTGTTTCAGCTGGTCTTCAAAACCAGTAGCAGACGGATAAAACCGGCTGTGGCAGGTTCGATTCCTGCCCTCTCTGCTCTTTTTTTGATTATCGGCACCAACCAATGTCCCCAAAAGAACAACATTTTCAAACACTTTTTAAACCGGATACGAATGATGGCTCTTGTTATCGAATACCGGCAATTATTACAGCTTCTAATGGCGATTTGATAGTTTTGTCAGACCAAAGGCGTGGCTCTTGTGCGGATTTAAAAGGGGGGGGAGATATCAATATTGCAATGCGTAGAAGCGAAGATAATGGTGTAACTTGGTCAGACATAGAGCTTATTGTAGATTATCCTTTAGGGCAGTCTGCTTCCGATCCTTCTTTAATTTTGGATAAAACAACCCAAGATATTTTTATGTTTTTCAACTATATGGACTTAAAAAAAGAGCCGGGAGTTTATTATTTAAAATGCAGTAAAAGTTCAGATAACGGAAAAACGTGGAGTGAACCCATTGATATTACTGCTCAAATAACAAAACCCAATTGGCATCAAGATTTTAAGTTTATCACATCGGGTAGAGGAACACAGACAAAAGATGGCAAATTACTGCACACTTTAGTTAATTTACAAAGAGGGCTTTTCTTGTTTGAGAGTGATAATCATGGTGAAACTTGGCATTTGATAGAGGTTCCTGTCAAACCTGCCGATGAATCGAAAGTAATAGAGCTGAGCGATGGTCGTTGGATGATAAACAGTCGTGTTAATGGGCAAGGATTTCGCCACGTTCATATCTCCGAAGACAGAGGACAGACTTGGACTTCTTACCCGGATTCTTCTTTGGCAGATCCAAGTTGTAATGCCGAAATCTTAAGGTACGACAGAGCTGATAAAAATCTTTTGTTGTTTTCCAATGCCAATACAAATACCGAGCGAAAGAATTTGTGTATAAAGCATAGCTTGGATGAGGGCGAAACTTGGTCTAAAGGCAAAGTGCTTTACCCGAAAAGCGTAGCATACTCTTCAATGACCATTCTTTCCGATGGTAATATCGGCGTTGTTTTTGAAAAGGATGATTACCAAGAAATTGCTTTTACAACAATAGGTGTAGAAGACTTATAAGTATTCAACCAAACTTTCCAACTTCATTCCTCTACTGCCTTTTAGCAATATTTTATGACCATTAATATTTTTAATAAGGGCAATTAAGGCTTCGTCCGTAGTATTCGGGAAGACTTTAAAATGATGATTTTGAGTTGAGGAAAACGCTTTGCCTATCAAAACAACATTGGAAAGATTCAAAGAAGATAAAACGTCTACTATTTCTTGATGTTTTTCTTTTTCGAAATGTCCTAATTCAAACATATCTCCTAGAATAATCATTTTATCTTTAGCTTGGTCGGAACTAAAATTTTGAACCGCTTCCTTAACGCTACTCGGGTTGGCATTATAAGCATCAAGCACTAAAGTATTACGTTCGGTTTCCTTTATTTGAGAGCGATTGTTGGAGGGTTGGTAATTTTGAAGGGCATCTACAATTGTATCGATTGGAACGTCTAAAAAGAGTCCTAGACTGATGGCTGCTAAAACATTAGAAGCATTGTAAGAGCCGATTAATTGCGTTGTGATATTAATATTAACCGTTTCGCCTTTGGCTTTTAATAAGTTAAACGTTAAGCAATCTCCTGTTTTTAATGCCTTCCCATAATATTGCTTAGACGCATCGCTTATAGAATATTCTATAAACGGATAATTAGGAAGATGATTTTTGAGGTCTTTATTTTCTGATAACAAAAAATTGCTTCCGCCATTTTTTAACACCCATTTATACAATGCCGACTTGGTTTCTACAATATTTTCAAAAGAGAGAAAGCCTTCTAAGTGAGCAAGACCGACATTGGTTACCAGTCCAATATTAGGCTCTGCTATCTGACATAAATCTGCGATTTCTCCCGGATGATTAGCTCCCATTTCCACAATAGCAATTTCGTGTTTTTCTTTTATAGAAAGCAAAGTGAGAGGCACCCCAATATGATTATTAAAATTTCCTTGGGTAGCTAAGGTCTTATACTTCGTTGATAAAACAGCATTTAGTAACTCCTTGGTCGTTGTTTTTCCATTTGTTCCGGTAATACCAATGACAGGAATTTCTAATTGCTTTCGATGATAATTGGCTAAATGCTGTAAAGTTTTTAAAACATTTTGGGTTAGAATTATTTTAGAGTTTGCCGGAGTGGTATCGTCAATTTCATCTACAACAGCATATTCAGCACCTTGTTCAAGTGCTTTTTCAGCAAACTTATTACCGTTAAAGTTAGCACCCTTTAGAGCAAAAAAGATAGCGTTAGGAACTATCTTGCGAGAGTCTGTAACAATATTAGGATGCTTCTTGTATAATTTATATAATTCGTCGATTTTCATAAATAACAATCATAAAAAAATCCCGACATAAATCGGGATTCTATTTTATAAATAACTATCTTTCTTTTCCGACAGCTCCTCCAACGCGATCCATAGCACATCTAAATCCTAAGTCATCACGAGCCATTTCTTCGGGCCAGAACCTGCGGTTACCCGGAGATAACCAATAAGAACGGTCTCTCCATCCTCCACCTTTAATAACTCTAACACGGTTATTTACTAAAGACTGTTGATCTTCTCTACCTCTAAATCTATCTACTCTATCTTTAGCTTGATCTCTTCTTTTTCCTTGTCTATTCTTTTTACCTTGCCAATACATTCTTGTAGACTCGGTATTGTCTTTATTGGTATCGTCTTTGTCGTAGTCTGTACTAGATTCGTAATCACCATCGCTATAATTGATATTATCGGCAGTATTGTAGTTTCTTCTGTCGAAGGACTCCCAATCTGTTACATTTCTGTACATAATTCGTCCTAAACTATCTTTTTCAGCAATAAGACCTTCGTCATCACGAACTTGAGTTTGGAATACATTACCTCTAAATGGAGCAAATTCGTCAACATCTTCAAAAGTCATATCACGATACACATCCATAACCCATTCGTTAACGTTTCCTGCCATAGCATATAAGCCATAAGCGTTTGGCCAGTAAAAGTCCACAGGAGCAGTTGTTGCGTTAGCGTCATTTAAATCTCCGGCAACACCCATGTAATCTCCTCTACCACGTACAGCATTGGCTCTTATTTTACCAACGGCATCCGGGGAGAAACCACTTCTATCATCTACACGGATATAATGACCGTTCCAAGGGAATATTTTTTGACCAAATATACGTTCTTTAGCCATTGTATTTCCGATTAATGCGTAAGCTGCATATTCCCACTCAGCTTCGGTAGGGAGCCTATATCTTGGTAAAAGGATACCGTCTTCCATCCTCACTTTTCGGTTATCACCAACAGGAGAAAGGTCTTCTAATTCGTCTTTTACTAGACCTTCGTATTGACCAGCCAAGTAAGCCTCCGTATTAAAGTTATCCTCTCCACTTTGATTGATGTTGGTGTAGAAAAGCCCTTGTCTTATCATAATCATTTCGTTGACACGGTCTGTTCTCCAAGCACAATAATCGTTGGCTTGTAGCCAGTTAACACCTACTACAGGGTAGTTTTTATAGGCAGGGTGTCTAAAATAGTAATCAACATCTGGTCTATGATACCCTAATTTTCTTCTCCAAACAAGTGTGTCCGGCAAAGCACCTTGATAAATTTCAGGATAATCGATAAAAACTCTTCTTAACCAATATAGATACTCTAAGTAGTCGAGGTTTCTAACCTCGTACTGATCAAGATAAAAAGAGCGAACAGTTACACGCCTTGGAAAATTATTCCAATCGAATAATGCATCTTGCTCTTTTCGTCCCATAGAGAATGTACCACCCTCTATAAGAACGAGTCCGGGACCTGTTTCTTGATCAAAGAAATCAGGATTCTCAAAACCTCCGTTATCGGGGTTGTTATATTCCCATCCTGTTGTGTTCGAAACTTCCGAAACACAAGAGGAGAACAGTAAAACACTTACTGTAATCGCTACTAAAAATTTGATTGAATTATTCATAATATCTAAGTCAATTTTTTATTAAAACTAAAAAGCAGGGCAACTTATTACATTGTACTTACGCTTTTTTTCTCTACAGCCAAATGTATAGCCTAGAGAAATCTCATGAGAGCCTAAGGTTGCGTTTCTTAATTTGGAAACGGTTAAGTCGTAGCTATACGATATTCTAAAGTCGTCCCTAATGTATCCTAACATCATAATAAAGGCATCGTATTGGAATTTGAGATTTTGTCTTACCCAAAAACCTCCGACAATAGATTTTCTATTGAAATAGAATCCTAAATTGATTTGTTGGAAATTACCTTGTTGTTGATATATAATGTTGGGTGAAATATATAAATCTCCTTTTTTGAAACCTATCATTTCTATAGGGATTCTAGTTCCGTAATGTACGGTGTATTTTCTAAGTCTTCTAGCATCGCTATTATCTCTATAAGATTCTTGGGGCTTTGTTAGGTGATGAACGGCGAATCCAAAGTAATGTTTGCCGGTGTAACCTAAAACTCCTACAGAAAAGTCGAAGAATCCTTTTGTGTCGCTTTGTGCAATAGAGCTTTCTTTTGTTTCGAAAATAGGTCCATAGATAGGATCTATTTGGTCGGGATATATGTAATTGCCCTGTAAATGCTTATAAATGTAAGATGCTTGAAACCCTCCGCGAATAAAGAAACGATCATTAACTTTAAACGCATAAGAGTACATAAGGTTGGCGTAGGTCGTATTAATAGTGCTATTGTACCTTTTGTCTCCCTGTACATCCTGCATTAAATGAAGACCGACTCCACCTTCCAGCCAGTCCACGTGCTGGTCGTAAGAAGCACTATACGTCACGAATCCTGAGCCTAGTTTAGGCCACTGGTTTCGATAATTTAAATTAGCCCGAGGGCACTTGTCAGATCCTGCAAAAGCAGGGTTCAAATATAGCTGATTTGCATAAAATTGCGTAAAATGAGGGTCTTGAGCTCTCGCACTATATAAGAAACCAAGTAATACTACTATGATAAATGATAACCGTTTCAACATAAATCCACCTTTATCGGGGTACAATTATACAAAAATATTTTCTAATAAAAGCCAACCACAATATTAGAATAAAAAAATCGTTTTAACAAAGAAAATGTTTTGCATTTAACAGAGAGTTCATATTTTTATGCCTTTGTAGCTTATAAAGGATGCAAAATAAGTATTCATTTTTACTCTTGATGTATGAAGTTAACGAGGTTTGTAGTTGTTTTATTATTGCTGATTAGTGTCGTTGGGAGAACTCAAGAAACGATATCAATGGAGATTCGTTGGCAGCCTTCGATTCCGATAGGGGAAGAGTTTACCCTTACCTTTGAGGGGGCTAGTTTTGGGGATGCTTTTGTTCCTGTATTTGAGAAAAAAATTGCTCTTAAAAACACGAATGTTCGTGCTGAAATAAAACAAATGTTATTTGAGCCACTTACCGATGAGGAGACTAAAATAGCCAAGCGATATGATGTTAAAAATAAAATAGAATTTGATTCTCAAGTGTATTTTGATGGCTCTACACCTTTTTTATCTATCCATCTTATACCTATAAAGTACAATTCATCTTTAAATAGGTACGAAAAATTAGTTTCTTTCAAAGTTAGTTTGACTAAGGTGTCTGCTCCTTCGAGGCGTAACTCAAGCCATACTGCTAATAATTCAGCGATGCGTGAAGGCGAGTGGTTGAAAGTAGGCGTTACGAAAACGGGAGTTTATAAGGTCAGCTATCAGCAGTTGTTGAATGCAGGAATAACAACACCCCAAAACGTTCGTGTTTATGGTTATGGGGGAGCTGTTTTGCCGGAAAAAAATAATATCGTAACACCGGACGATATGCAAGAGTTACCTATAGAAATTCAGACCGGCGACGACAATGTCTTTAATAGGGGGGATTATATTTTGTTTTATGCAGAAGGACCTAATGTATGGAAGTACAATAGTGACAATAAGATGTTTTATCATTATAAGCACCATTATTCAGATACTATTTTTTACTTCATTAGTTCGGGTACAGGGACAGGGCAGAGCAAAGAGGTTGCTTTAAAGCAAGAGTTCCCTTCGTACAATCATCAGGTAAATTGTTTTATGGATAAACAGTTTTACGAAAATGATAGGGTTAATCTTTTACATAGTGGTAAAAAGTGGTATGGAGAGGAGTACAGTGCTTTAAAACCTTCGCATAACTTCAGTTTTAAATTTCCAAACATCATTAAAGATTCTTTGGCAAGGATTCAAGTTTATGCAGCTGCTAGATTTAATGAAAAAGTATCCTCCTCATCTCATATAAAAGCCTTTTATGGTAATAGTTTGATACAGAAGGTTGAAATTCGATCTTTAGATTTTGGTAGTTATACATGGTATTATGTGAAGGAAGGGACTGAATTTGATGATTTTACTCCTAAAGGGGACAACATAAATATAAGAACGACCTATAATCAATATGAGTCCTATACAGCTTGGTTGGATTTTATAAGGGTAAATGCAGTTCGTGAGTTAAAAATGAATGCTTCGCAGTTAAACTTTTCTAATATTTATCATTTGGGAGGAGTTAACCGTTTTAATCTTCAAGGCGCGACCAATCAACTTAAGGTGTGGAATGTTACGGATTTGCCCAATGTTCAAGAAATGCATACGGAGATGCAGTCCGGAACTTTGTCTTTTAACGACGATGCTCAATCTATTCAGACATACTGTGTTTTTGATCCATCCAAAGCGTATTCTGTTGCGTCTATTCAAAGGGTTTCTAACCAAAATTTACACGGATTAGAAAATGTCGAGTATGTGATTTTAACACCTAAGATGTTCGAATATCAAGCGAATCAGATTGCGGATTATCATAGGAGAGAGTCCGGTTTGAACACGGTTGTGGTAACCAATCAGCAGGTTTATAACGAGTTTTCCTCGGGGACACCTGACGTAACTGCCATTAAAAGTTTTATGCGTCATCTGTATCATCAAAAATCGATAACCGATACGCTTAAATATTTATTGCTTTTTGGGGATGGCTCTTACGATAATAAAACTCAATCGTCTACCAACACGAATAAAATTTTGACTTACCAGTCCAATGGCTCTATCTCTGTAAGTGCTACCTATACTTGCGATGACTATTTTGGGCTTTTAGATGACTCTGAGGGCGGTGTGATAGGCTATTTAGATATAGGGATAGGACGAATGGTTATTAATACGGTTGAACAAGCCGATAATGCTGTTCGAAAAGTCCTAAATTATAATACCTCTAGAGCATCGTTTGGAGACTGGAGGTCTAAAATAACCTTTGTAGCAGATAATGGAGACAGTAATACCCACGTAGAAGATGCTGATGAAATGGCTACATTTGTTGAGAACCATTATCCGGAATTTAATATCAACAAAATTTATATGGATGCGTATCCGCTTGTGCAATCTGCCGGAGGAAATATTGTGCCGGAAGCCACGCGTGATTTCAACAATGCTGTTGAGTCGGGAACGCTTCTTTTAAATTACGTTGGTCATGGAGGGGAATTGGGTTTAGCTCATGAGCAATTGATTGCAAATCACGATATCTTGTCTTGGTCTAATAGTGATAAGTTAGCAACTTTTTTAACCGCAACTTGTGAGTTTACAAGATACGACGATAAGAATAGGACTTCAGCAGGAGAATATGTCTTTTTGAATGAAAAGGGCGGAGGAATAGCTTTGTTTACAACAACCAGAATTGCTTTTGCAGGACCTAATAGAGTTCTTAACCAGTCTTTTTACAACCATCTTTATAGCGATAATGAGTTTCGATTTGGAGATTTGGTTAGGAGGACTAAAAATGGGGTGAGTTCTCAGTCTAAAAATATGAGAATCTTTACCTTGATAGGTGACCCTGCTCTTAGTATGTCGGTTCCTAAAGAGAGAACGGCAACGGTCAAGATTAATAACATTACCGTTAACGATATTGATACTATCAATATTACGCCACTTTCTAAAGTTACTGTGGAAGGAAAGCTGATAGATAGACAAAATCAACTTCTGAATGATTTTAATGGTATTATTTACCCTACGGTTTATGATAAACCGGATACTGTAAGCACGCTTTGTCAGTTTAAGTGTGCCCATCCGTTTCCTTTTATGGTTCGAAGAAACATCATCTACAAAGGAAAAGTGAGCGTTAAAAACGGAAAGTTCTCTTATTCGTTTATTGTTCCTAAAGATATCAGCTATAAAAACGGTTTGGGTAGAATTTCGTATTATGCAACAGATTACCAAACAGATGCTTTTGGCTATACCGGTAATTTGAGTGTTTCCGGTTCGGCGAGTGGTGGTATCACAGATACAAAAGGGCCGGTTATAGAATTATTTATGAACGACGAAAATTTTATTTACGGAGGTACTACAGACGAGTCTCCGATGCTGATAGCTAAGCTGTTCGACGAAAATGGAATTAACACAGTCGGGAATGGTATCGGGCACGATGTAACGGCGATTATTGACAATAATGCTCAAAAAACAGTTGCGTTAAACACTTACTACGAAGCTGATTTGGATAGTTATCAATCCGGAAAAATTAAATATCCGTATTCGAAACTTTCGGTAGGTAAGCATACTTTAAAGTTGAAAGCGTGGGATGTTCTCAATAACTCTAGCGAAGAGCAATTGGAATTTGTAGTGGCAGAGTCTAACAGTTTAGCGATTAAAAATATCTTTAACTTTCCGAATCCGTTTACGACGAATACCGATTTTTACTTTGATCATAATCAGCCCAGAAAAAATTTAGAGGTGTCCATACAGATATTTACAGTGAGTGGCAAATTGGTAAAAAATATAGAAACGTCCTTTGTTACAGATGGTTTTAGGAGTGAGCCGATTCATTGGACAGGAACAGACGATTACGACGACGCTATAGGTAGAGGTGTTTACATTTATAAACTGCAAGTGAGGACTGAAACCGGCGAAATAGCAACCGAATTTCAGAAATTGGTCATACTGAAATAATAATTCATCAATAAATCCGTTTTAAAAGACCATAGTATCAAATCAAGATGCTGTGCAAAGCAAAAAAGAGTTGTATATTTGCCCACAATTAAAAAAAATAAGATGACAAGAATTACTTTATTAATAAGTCTGATAGCTATGAGCACTTTATCATTTGCTCAGTCAAAGATTATTGGACAAGACACAAAAGACTCTAATCCAATTACCACAGC
>PDWI01007269.1_pt1 | contig 13545 bp, 11 predicted proteins | sample 1430891 | NCBI WGS metagenome assembly PDWI01 (sample SAMN01162508, study PRJNA174530) | Oral metagenome, whole genome shotgun sequencing project. | biome: Marine environment; feature: Marine mammal; material: Swab sample of the gingival sulcus; isolation source: swab sample of gingival sulcus...
TCCAGCACATCCCGCGTCGACAGGGAGAATTGCCTATCCTGCGGCCCGAGCGGCCACTTTGGCGGCTTCTTCGTCCTTGCCTTGGGCCTTAAGGGCTTCGACCAGCACATCCCAATAGGCATCTTTGTCAGGGGCTAGAGCCGAAGATTGTCGGGCAAGGACTTCGGCGATTTGCGGGTCTTCCCCTTGAGAAAGATAGAGTTTGGCAAGGATATGCATGGCCTGGTGGTCATTATGGTCTGCGTTGAGGGCAAGGTGGAGGTATTCGCGTGTGGCCTCGACATCACCGAGTTTATAGGAAACACGGGCAAGGGGACGAAGCACCATGCGTTCACCTCCGGGCAATTCAGCAGCTTTTTTATAGAGCTTTTCGGCCTGATCAAGCTGGTTGGCATTTTCCTTGATCGTTCCGAGCCGCATGAGAGAGTAGACGTGATCAGGTGCCACATTGAGACAATCACGATAGGCCGCCTCGGCACGATCAAGATCGCCAAGGGAATGGTTTGCCCAGCCGAGATTGTAGAGGGCAAGGATATCCGTATCGTCTATGGCAATGACTTCTTCAAAGTGGGTTCGGGCATCCTCAAACCGACCGAGTTGGGCATAGCAGATGCCAAGGGAATTTCGGGCAAGCAGATTCTTTTCGTCATCGAGCAGGGCCAGTTTGAACTCCTCAATGGCCCCGTACACATCCCCATTCATAAAGCGTCGGTCAGCCGAGAGGTTGAGTGATATGGAATCGAAAACAGCAATACGCGGTTGAGGCAAAAGCAGTGCATGATCAAGAGCCTTGCGGCAGTTTTCCAGGAGAGAAGCTCTGTCAAAATTGAGAAACGGATAGCAGGCGGAACCGATGGCCAATTGTATTCCCAAGGAATTCTCCGCCAGTTTTTCGATCTCAAGCATCTGCCGATTGAGCTGCTCGGCGTCCACGTCTTCCTGAAAGAAGATCATGCCGTTGAGCCCGAAACGTCCACCAAAGACATCCTTGCCGTATGCTCCGCGTGCAAGGTGAGCGATATCGGAAACCATTTGATCCATGGCTTCCTGATAGTTTTCGCTTTCAGCGGGTTGATCGAGAATACGAATAAGCGAAAGGCCGAATGTTTCCGGCCTGAGATGGGCCGTGGCAAAATAGCTGGCAAAATCACTGTAGGAAACAAGCTGCGTGGTCGAGTCGGTGTGCATGGCAGAATTTTCGGTTTCCGGCTTGTCTTCAAAAATATCCGATTCCCCTTCCACCAGCTTGAGGCGATCATGGCGTTCAATGGGCCATGCCGGGTCACCGATGTGGAGCACTTCGGCAAAGGAAATTTCATCCTGCACCTCGATCAGCACAACTTCTCCCTTATACAAAGAGGGATACCGACCGGAACTACGCTTGTCTTCGGACATACTCCCCGTGGTCCCGCCCTCGGACCGGGGTGTGCGAAGTAAAAAACGTTGACCGACTCTGGCCCCGACCGACTCACCGATGGAAACGATCATGCGATTCATGGGCAGGGTATCGACAACCCGCCCCCCCTTGGCCAGGATGTCCGCATAACCGAAGACGCGATTGCGCCCCTGATCCTTGGCAACACCGACCCCTTTACGCGCCTTGCGCACCAGCATCCGGGCCTGTTCCAATGGCGTCCTCCGAAATTGACCGCCCTCCAGACCCTGGGGGTAATTCACGTAGCCAACAGAGCCGGAAATCGTGATGGTGTCTCTGGTAATGTCGTCAACAAAGGACAATTTACTGATACCGGACCGAATGACCTCGGCCAGATGGGAGCAGGCTCGCGGTTTGGCATCGGGCACAAGAACCGCGAACTTGTCATTGGCAAAGCGGGAAACAGTGGTATACTTGGGGCAAGCCATGTGCAAAAGCCGCCCGACTTCGGACAAGATATCGTCACCGGTCAGATAGCCGTACCGCTCATTTATCCACTGAAAATTATCAAGATCAAGAAAGAGAACGCCAAGGGTGCCGGAAAAGGCAATATCCGCGTCCCCGTCTTCTACATCGGCCCGACAACTCCCGGCCGCAAGGCAACCCTGCACCTGATCAATGGCAGCGGCAAGCTCCCCCAAAAAATAATCACGTCTGTAAAGTCCGGTCAACGGATCGGTCACGCTTTTCTTGTAGAGTGCCAACTTTTCGAGAACGGAACCGGCCAATGCCATGATGTACCTGGGTGAGGTGACGGGCGCCTTGAGTCGAACACCCTTGGCAATGAAATAGCAGAGCATGCGCCCCTGAAAGACAAGGGGCAAAATAAGCTCCCTGTCCTCGGCCCGATATTCAGGCTCCGGGATTGACGCCCCCGTGTCCTCCCTCGGGAAAAAAAGGCTATATGAGCTAAATGGCAAAAATTCACTGATGCAATCCTTGATCGTATGCTCAAAGTCGATCAACTCCTGCGGTGTGAAAGAAAGTGACCCGTCCGCGAAAATATCATTTATCGTCCTCATGACGGCACGGTACATGCCCCGCCGTTTTTTCTCAAATAAAAGTTGCTGTTGATTACTGAACTCTGCCAACTGTTCAACGGTGTCCGCTACCCCGCTCAAAGCCCCCTCCCCGGCCACCTTCCCCAATCCAATATATCAATATATCTTGATATAGACATTTTTTTCTTGACTGTTTGCCGGGAGTCTGTCAGTTTCCTTGATCATAATAGAGGAATAATGCAGACAATCACTGATCCGAACGAACTACAAAAGCGGTGTCTCGCATGGCGGCAAAAAGGCCGAACCATCGGGCTGGTACCGACAATGGGCTCCTTCCATGAGGGGCATCTTGCCCTGATGAAAAAGGCGCGAACCAAGTGCGACAAATTGGTTGTCAGCCTGTTCGTCAACCCGACGCAATTCGGGGAAAACGAAGATTTGAGCACATATCCGCATGATTTTGAAGGCGATCTGGCCAAAGCAAAAGCCAGCGGAACGGATGTGCTTTTTGCTCCCGGCAACGACGATATGTACGAGCCGGACCATGCCACATGGATTGCTGTTCCAGACCTCGGCAACCATCTGTGCGGTGCATCTCGTCCCGGCCATTTTCAGGGCGTCTGCACCGTGGTGGCCAAGCTGTTCATGCTCGCCCAGCCGAACGTGGCGGTCTTTGGGCAAAAGGACTGGCAGCAACTCGCCATCATCAGGCGCATGGTACGCGACCTCAACATCCCGGTGGAAATCATCGGTCATAAGATCGTTCGTGAAGCGGACGGCCTCGCCATGAGTTCCCGCAATGCCTATCTCACGGAAGAGGAGCGTGCGGCCGCCCCGGCTATCCGTCAAGGCTTGATCCAGGTTGCCGATACGGTCCTGGCCGGTGAAAAAGACGCGGAAACCGTCAAGCGTTTTTTGCTGGAAAAATATACAGCCACACTCCCCATGGGCATTGTCGACTACATTGAAATAGTTGACCCGGATACCATGGTGCCAGTGGATACGATAGTCAGGCCCGTACTGGTGGCAGTTGCTGTTCATCTGGGCCGGGCGCGGCTCATGGACAACCTGTTGATTGAGATATGACCATGGCGCAGAGATATTTTTTGTATCCCAAGCCCGGTCCTCGTTATCAGCGGAGGAAAACAAGACGATGAACGAAATGATCGAGTGCAGTGGCACACCCGACGTTCAAACATGACATCACCGCAAAATCCCCAAGGAGGAATCCTATGCAAATTGAAGGCAAGTATCTCTTCACCTCTGAATCCGTTACCGAAGGTCATCCCGACAAGATCGCCGACCAGATTTCCGATGCCATCCTCGATGCCATCATTGCCGAAGACAAGATGGCCCGCGTTGCTTGCGAGACGCTCGTGACCACTGGAATGGCATTCATCGCCGGAGAAATCTCGACCACGGCCTATGCCGATTTCCCGGAAATCGTCCGTGCCACCATCAAGGATATCGGCTACAACTCCGCCGACCGGATGGGCTTTGACTGGGAGACCTGCGCCGTCATATCGTCCATAGACAAACAGTCGCCGGACATCGCCCAGGGCGTTGACCGCACCAAGCCCGAAGAGCAGGGCGCAGGCGATCAGGGCATGATGTTTGGTTTCGCCACCAACGAGACCCCGACCCTGATGCCCACCCCCATCTACTACGCCCACGAACTCTCCAAACGACTCACCACCGTGCGCAAGGAAGGCATACTTGATTACCTGCGTCCTGACGGCAAAACGCAGGTCTGCGTCGAGTTTGACAACAACAAGCCCGTGCGCATTGACAATGTGGTCGTTTCCTCCCAGCATGCCGAAGGTGTTGAACTGGGCCAATTGCAGGAAGACATTATCCGCGAAGTCGTGAAGAAGACCCTGCCCGAAGACCTGCTGGACGAAAATCTCAAGACCTACATCAACCCCACTGGCCGCTTTGTCATCGGTGGCCCGGTCGGCGATTGCGGCCTGACCGGTCGCAAGATCATCAACGACACCTATGGCGGCGCAGGCGCACACGGCGGCGGCGCATTCTCCGGCAAAGACCCGTCCAAGGTTGACCGGTCCGGTGCCTACATGGCCCGCTACGTTGCCAAAAACATCGTTGCCGCAGGGCTGGCCGATCAGTGCGAAGTCCAGATTGCCTACGCCATCGGCGTTCCCGAACCGGTTTCCGTGGTCGTCTTCTCCCGAGGCACTGGCAAGGTCTCTGACGAGACATTGACCAAGGCTGTCACCGACGTCTTCGACCTCCGCCCTTACTTCATTTTGGAACGCCTGAACCTGCGTCAACCCATCTTCCAAAAAACCACCAACTACGGCCACTTCGGTCGCGAACTCCCCGAGTTCGGTTGGGAAAAGACCGATGCCGCAGAGGATCTGCGCACGGCCTGCAAAATCTAACATCCCGATAGCCAAAAGGCTGGTCAGTCACACGACCAGCCTTTTTTATTGACAAAAGAGTATAGTTGCTATACACATTATTCATGCGTACTAGGCAAGAGATGTGTTCTGAACTGAATTTACTGGTAAAGACATTTAATCAAATCAACCAGATCAGCAAGAAAGCCATGGATTTTGGTGTCGGCGTTCTGATCTATCCGGCAGAAATCCATGCGGTAGAGCGACTGTCGCAAAACGGCCCCATGAGTGTCACTGAATTGGCCGAAGCGTCCGGCGTGACCAAGGGAGCCATGTCGCAAATGGTTCACAAATTGATCAAGAAAGGATTGGTCTACCGAGAAATCGATGAAAAGAACCAATCAAAACACAAGATTATATTGACCGAACTGGGGCAAAAGGCACAGGAAGGCCACGAACGGTTTCACCGCGAGCACGACAAGGTTTTTTTTGACTACCTCGGAAATCTCTCTTCTGAAGAATACGAAACGTTCAAAGAATTTTGCCGACAATTAGAGAAATGGATACATAATTACCAAATATCATTTTTTAACAAAAGTGTTTAGCGACTAAACACAAAAGGAGAAGATCATGCCCTACCCCACTCCCCAAACCACCATTGCCCCCATTGAAGAGACGTTTCAGGAGGTGGTAACGACAGAGGCCATTTTGATAGCCCTGGAGCTCGCCCTGTTTGATCATCTGGCTTCGGAAGCCATGCCTGTCAAGGCTTTGGCCGATCTTCTGGGGGTCAAGGCCAAGCCCCTGGCCGCGATGCTTGATGTCCTGGCACACAAGGGGCTTTTGGAAAAGACGGGAGAACGGTATGCCAACACTGTTTTGGCATCGGAATATCTTGTCTCCTCGGCTCCGCTCTATCATGGAAAGGCACTTTCACTGCAACATCATTTCAATGAAAGGATACGGGGCAACCTTTTTGACATGCTCAAGGGAGATTCTTCCCAGCGCGAAGAAACCGACAACCAATGGGGTCAAGCCGATATCATGATCGGAACGTTGCAACACGCACTCAATGGTCAAATTCAAGGGGCAACACAGTATCTGGCCGGGTTGGAAGGGTTTTCCGATTTCCGGGAAATGGCTGACATTGGGGGCAACCACGGCCAATATTCCATGGAATTGCTGGACCAAAACCCGCAGTTAAAAAGCACTCTTTACGATCTGCCTTCAGTCACCGAAGCCGCTGCCAAGCGTTGCCGGGACATGGGATATGGGCAACGGATAATCTGCAAACCCTTTGACATCCGCAACGATACGCTTCCGGCCAACACGTATGACTTCATCTTCATCTCCCACCTGCTCTATGGTTGCAGTGATCAACTGGACAAAGTTTTTGTCAATGTCCACAACGCGCTCAAGCCGGGCGGCTACATGGCCTCTCATCACTTTGCACCGGAAGGCGGGGCTTCCGTGCAGTACAAGGCCAATGTCCAGTTCATCACCCGGCTTATGGGGTATGACATGCATTTCATTCCAAAATCGATGCTTGAGCCAGCCATGAACAAGGCCGGTTTCACCGACATGCAGCAGACTTTCACCGGCGTGGACAACCAAACGCTTCTCCTTGTAGGGCGGAAGCAATAACCTCCCCACCGGCATACCATCAGCCGCCCCTCTTCTCCCCGCTCCCGTAAGGCCTGGAAGAGGGGTATGGTTGCACGGTATACAGAAAAATCAAGACCGAAGCGTATTTTTCAGATGCTCGTGAGGGGCATCTTTTCTCGCCCCATTTGGGATAGCGTGGCTTCCTTTTTTCATATCAATCGCTCTCATATGGCGGCCTTGAAGAAAGGGCCAAGACGTTTGAAAAGACCCTTGAGTTTCAAAGAGGAAGAACCCTTTTAAATTCGCAAAAAAGAGAGCTGTGAGTTTTCAAACTCACAGCTTCTTTTCATTGGACCAGTTCCTTGGAACTTTACGGAGTTAAAACAGTGACAGCCGTGATTATGGAACGATGCCGAGATGTCCGAATGAGGTAATGCCGCTGACCTTGACCTGCGGTGGGAGAGGCTATCCCGCCCCTGTCAGTTCTGCCAGCTTGGCACCGGGATTTTCCGCCTGCATCAGGCAGGTTCCCACCAAAATGGCATCGTAGCCGAGAGCGGCCATTTCTTCTACCTGGGCCCGTTGGGATATGCCGCCAGCGCAAAGCCAGAGTTCGTGATTCCGCTTCCGGGAAATGCCGTCACGCGACCGGTCAAGACTGGTTTCCATTGTCTCACGATCACAATTATTGACCTGAATGATGTCGGCCCCAGCCTGACGCGCCATATCAAGATCGGCCTGATCAAAAATTTCAACCACCGGGGCAAGGCCGGGCATACGGGCAATCTCTATCATCTGCGCAAGATGCGTCACATCGTCGCACATACGGGCAATAAGCAGCACGGCCGAGGCCGGACTGGACGCGGTCATGGCAATCTGGAGCGGGTCGAGGATGAAGTCCGTCCGTAGCATGGGAAACCCGGCACGGTTCATCATGAACAGAAAATCCGGTGTGCCGCCAAAGTACTTATGTTCCGTCAATACAGACATGGCCGCTGCGCCGTTATTCTCGTACATCTCGGCAAAATCCAGCGGATTGATGTTTTCACGCATCACCCCCTTGCCCGGACTGGCCGGCTTAAATTCCGCAATAATGGCACCCGGCCCTTTGGCATTGACGGCATCCACAAAGGAGGGCCGTTCTCCTTGATACACGGCAGGCAAATGCCCTTCAGCAAAGGTTTTGTGGAGAGATTCCAGTTCCAGTTTCTTCGCTTCTCTGAATTTATCCAGCATGGGTATTCCTTGTTGTTGTCCTTGATTGATGGCGTGGGTCAGCGCACCCGGCCAGACCGCCCTTACCCAAAAGGTGCAGGCACTTTGCCAGATTCCAGGGCACCATGTCCATCATGGACTACGGTCAGCGTCAATCGGCTTCGATATCACGCCACCACCATTGGGCGTGGTCGGCGAGCAGGTCAAGGTCGCCGCCCGCAGCAACACTAAGGTAGGTCATGAATTTCCGGTTGGTTTCCTGAAGAAAGGGGTTGGCTTCGGAAATGGTCTCAAAAAGCGTCATGTCCTGTGTCAGCATCTTGCGTGCGGAATCCAATCGCCGCCCAAAGGATGGGGTGATGAATTTTTCAATGCCCGCCACATTCCGGGCCGCCGCCAAAAATGCCACAGTGGAAGTAAAGTTGAGCCCCTGAATATAGGCCATGGCCCGGTCATGTTCTTCAGGCGTAGAAGCAAAACTCCGGTATCCGCAATCGGAAAAAAGGGAACACACGGCCTCTGCGGCATCGGCATGGTCCTCGTGTCCGGGCATCACCGCGATACGCGGGGAAAAGCCGTCGGGAATGACAGGCCCAAACAGCGGATGGGTGCCGACCACCGGCCCGTCGTACAGGGCCAGCATGGTTTTCATGGGTTGCACCTTGACCGACCCGATATCACAAAGGATGGTCGGGGCAGAAAGATGCGGCAGCATGGCTTCCAACACACTTCTCACGGCAGTGACCGGCACGCAGAGCATGAGCAGGTCGCAACCCGTGAGGCCGTCCCGGACAGTCTCATCCGTATAGGGAAGATCCAGCCCGGTCACGGTGCACCCCTGTCGGGTAAATGCCTCGAAAAACAATCCGCCCATCTGGCCGTTTGCGCCGACAATGGCGACCTTGCTGATCTCTGTTATTGTCATGAGACTGTCCGATTCTCCAATGGAACGGTCAACCGACGATCTTCTTCCATTCATCAAAAAAGCCGGGAAAAGATTTGCCCACACAGGCCGGATTGTCCAGATGCACGGCAACACCGCCAAGCTCGAACAGCGACACGGCCATGGCCATGCGATGGTCACCGTAGGTTCTGAAATCAATGGCATGCCCTTTGGGGAACCGAAACGGGCGAACAATGAGCGAATCACCGACAATCTCCGTCTCTGCCCCGGTCCGCGCCACTTCATCGGCACAAGCGGCCAGGCGGTCCGTTTCCTTGATACGCAGATGGGCCACATTTTCAATGGTTGTCGGGGAGGAGGCAAAGACCGCAACAGCCGCGACCGTGGGAACGAGATCAGGACAACGACTCATATCAATCCTGATACCCCGCAGATCACCGGACTTCACGATAATCCCGTCAAAGGTGACGTTGACGGACGCGCCCATCTGACTCAAAATATCCAGAATGGCACGGTCGCCCTGCAGGGAATCGGCGGTCAGCCCCTTGACCAGAACCGGACGATTGCCCACGGCTCCGGCAGCAAGGAAATAACTGGCATTGGACCAGTCGCCTTCCACTCGGCAGTCGGTGGCCACATACCCGGTAGGTTGCACCTTGAAGCGGATTTCACCGGGGATAACGCCCTTGACCGAACGCCACGGCACTTTCTGCCAGGTATCATTTTTCTTCAATTCCACCGTGAATCCGGCCTTGAAATCTTCCATGACGTGTAGGGTCAAGGCCACATACGGCCACGAAACAGCCTTGGTGCCGCGCACTGTAATCGTTGTTTCATGATCGGCCATGGGAGCACCCAAAAGCAGGCCGGACAAATACTGACTGCTCTCTTCCAGGGTGATGTCAACCCTTTTCTTTTGGTATCCGTTCGCAGTCATTATGAACGGCAAAAAGCCCGTATCCGCCTTGAAATCAAAGGAAGCTCCCATGCCGGACAGGGCCGTGGTCAACTCCTTCATGGGCCGCTCATGCAGGCGTGGCGCACCATGCACCGTGAACGTGCCTTTGCCCGAAGCGGCCACCGCTGTCATCAGGCGACAGGTGGTGCCGGATTCGTGCATGAACAGTTCATGGGGGGGCTCGCCCTTGTGTTTACCGTCAGCATTGCCGCCTGCGGGACCGTTTTCCATTCCCGTAACCTCGAGCACGCCATCCTGTTCTTTTATTTGTGCACCGCACGCCGTCAGGCAACCACGAGTACGAATAATGTCATCGGCGTCAAGGACCGACGAGATGCGGGAACCCCCCTGTGCCAATGCCGCCGCAATCAGGGTGCGGTGGGACAGGGATTTACTCGACGGCACATGGACTGTAACTGGCTCTCTACTCATTCGTTCGCCTCCTGCGTCGGATAAGCCCCAAGCACGCGCAACGTATGGCATTGATGCCGAATGTCTTCCAGCACGTCTTCATATCGGTCACCGCCGAAATCACATTCCAGATCGGCAAAAAAAACGTATTTCCACTTCTCGCCCTTGACGGGCCGGGACTCCAGCTTGGTCATGTTTATTCCCTGATGCGCCACAGTCGTCAACACACGGGCCAACGCACCGGGCCGATTGGGCAGCGTGAACAGTATCGTTGTCTTGTCCCGTTTCCCCTCTTTGGAAGGCGCAGGCCCAATAACCAAAAACCGTGTCCAGTTGTCCGGCAAATCCTCAATGGATTGTTCCAACACATGCATATCGTGCATGGCGGCCAGCTTGCCGTGTCCGACCACGGCTGCCGTTTTTTTGCCCGCCGCCACGTCAGCGGCTTCGGCCGTGGACTCCATGGGGATAGTCGGCACGTCCCGGAGGTGGGTCCGTAGCCATTCCCGGCATTGCCCCAATGGCTGAGGATGGGAGTAGACCACCTCGACATCCTCCACCCGGTCCGCGTTGGAAACAAGGGAATGACTGATGCGGCTCAATATCTCGGACTGGATGTAGACCGTGTATTTCATGAACAAATCCACAACTTGCCCCACGGTTCCTTCAATGGAATTTTCCAGTGGTATCACGCCCAGTTCCGCGCCCTCTTCGGCCACGGCCCGGAATATCTCTTCAAAATTGCCCTTTGGCGTCAACGCCGCCGCCGACCCCATATGTTCCATGGCGGCAAAATAGGAAAAGGTTCCTTCCGGGCCAAGAAAAACAACCCGCTCTGGCCGCTGCAAATGACGCGATGACGACAGGATTTCACGATAAATCGTCCGTAAATGCTTCTCCGGCAACGGACCGGGCGACGAGCGCGCAATCCTGTCCATTACCTCCTGCTCACGAAACGGCTTGTAAATCGGCTCGTTACGCTCGGCCTTCCAGCGGCCCACACCAAGACTCACTTCGGCACGCTGATTCAACAATTCGACAATCTGCCTATCGAGCCTATCGATTTTTTCCCGAAAAACCCCAAGGTTCGGAGCGTTGTTCTTTCCCATTTTGTCAGCCATGGTGCTCTCTGATTTCGGTTCTCTTCACATTGCCACTTTGCCGTGTAGTAATCCAAATTCGACCACACCACAAATTGAACTTATGAGAGAACACTCGTGTCTCCCACAGGCAAAAGACGTAAACGGGAAAAAGGATGGGCAGGTATCCCTACCCTTCCTTGATGTCTTCCTTGATCCGCATACCAAAATGCCGTCCGGCCTCGTCTGTCTTGACGATAATTTTGTCACCGACCTTGAGATTGACGACCGAGACCGGCACCCCCTTGTCATTGACCACCCGAATGGTCTCTGCGTTCTGAAGAAACACCTGCCCGGACTTAACACCGTCCCTGGTTTTGACCTCGGCCTTGATGAGCAACATAGGGCGCACCTCAACCTTGACGCGCCCGACAGTGGCAAGGGATGTCTTGCCGTCGGCACCGACGATAAGAACGTCGGTGCCAGCAGCGAGTTCTTCGAGATAGGCTGTCCTGTCTCCGGGCATTTGGGCGTAAGCGTGTACGGCTCCCGCATTGATTCGGAAAGGACGGGCAGCAACGTACGGGTTGGACTCGGTCTCCGCATGCACAAGAAAGGAAAAGGCGGAGGAGTTGCCGATGAGCATACCTTGTCCTTTCCTGAGCACGGAGATGGTATCGACGCAGACACGATGGCCGAGACCCGTGGTTTCAATTTCGGTAACGGTAGCGACTTGCAGTTCCATCATTCCCTGAGAGAGCTTGAGTTCAGCAACGATCTGCTTGAGATCGGCAGCACCTTCGGGCAACACTACGACTGTGTCGCATCCGCGTTCAAGGATTCCAGCGGCCAGTACGGCCCGGTCAAGGCTTTCGCACTCAAGGGCAAGGGTGTCGACCTGAGCGAGAATATTCTCCACCGGAATGATCTCCCATCCCTTTTTGAGAACAATATCCTTACCTTCCTTGATCCCCTTGACGGCGATATCTTCGTCGGATTTTTGGGTCAACTCGACGACCGGCATATCCTCAGGCGTGATGACCGCCAATTTGCTCAACGCGTGAACGTCTTTTACATGGGCCTTTTCGACCATGACGGCATCTACCCCGGACTCCAGGGCGAGAGTGACCGATTTCTTGTCAAAGGGAACGGATTTGAAGATGACTTTTTTCATGGAATATCCCGTTTATCCGTTAAGATGGTTAATGGCGGTTTCAACGTTTTCGCCTTGCTGAACAATCATATTAAGTGCCTCGACCAACCGGGTCGGGTTATCGTGCTGGAAGACATTGCGCCCGACGGAAAGACCGGCCCCACCCGCTTCCAGTGAATCATATACCATATGGAGGAAGGATTCGGTAGAGTCCAGCTTCGGGCCACCGGCAATAACGACGGGAATACAGCAGGCGTCGCATGTTTTGGCAAAGGACTCCTTGTCTCCGGTGTACGGCACCTTGACAATATCCGCACCCAGTTCCGTGCCGACCCGGGCGCAATGGGCGACAACTTCCGGGGCGTATTCATCGGCGACTTTCGGACCGCGCGCATAGACCATTGCCAGAAGCGGCATCCCCCAACTGGCGGCACTTGAAGAGATTTTCCCAAAATCCCTGAGCATGGCAGCATCGGTGTCGTCTCCAAGATTGCAATGAATGGAAACCGCATCCGCACCAAGGCGAACGGCATCCTCCACAGAACCGACAAGGGTCTTGGCGTTGGGGAACGGTGAAAGTGCAGTCGAAGCGGAAAGATGGACGATCAATCCTATGTCCCTGCCTTCGGCACGATGACCGCACCGGACCAACCCCTTGTGCTCGATAACGGCATTGGCACCGCCGTCCACGACCTTGCCCACGATTTCTCTCATATCCACCAATCCCTTGATAGGGCCGACAGAGACACCGTGATCCATGGGAACGATGATGGTTCGCCCTGTATTGCGATTGACAATTCGCTCCAATCGTATTGCTTTACCTATATCCATTGTATACTCCTGTTTTTTATCTGTTTGCCGGATGGGACTACTGCGTTCTTTTGCCGGCGGTACGATAAAAAAAGAAAAAGGCCGCCGGCTTACGCCCGCGGCCCTTGAAGAGTCTCTGCTGGTGTCACCTGACTTATACCGCACCTCTTCCAAGCCCACGAGCGTGGCTATACCAATACCCAAAATAATAAGCGGAAAAGGATTCGGTTAAGGCGGTAATTTTCTGCATGGTTGGAACCATAGCCAAAGAGCAGACCGATTGTCAACCAAAACAATGGGAACAATGCCAAGATGCTGTCTTGTCTTTTTTTATACCCCATTCAGGCCCATCCGGTTTGCGCGTACTTTCAATCAGTTGTGTGCACGGCGCGTCGGCTTGCAATAGCGGCACATCTACTGCGTTGCCGACCCTGTGTCTGCCACGGCGCGTCGGCTTGCAATAGCGGCACATCTACTGCGTTGCCGACCCTGTTTTAATCCTCAACGTAGCGCTACTACGCCTGCGGTTAAAACAAGGTCGGCGCCTTGTAGCTGCACCACTCTTGCAAGCCTCACGGTGTCAGGGGCGAGAAGAACGCATGGGATTTTACGTT